>Ga0209533_1002160_pt1 | contig 18079 bp, 16 predicted proteins | sample COG_04_FD_184748 | JGI IMG/M metagenome (GOLD analysis project Ga0209533, IMG submission 184748) | Pelagic Microbial community sample from North Sea - COGITO 998_met_04 (SPAdes) (version 2) | ecosystem: Environmental > Aquatic > Marine > Neritic zone/Coastal water | place: Helgoland, sampling...
CATCATCATCATCACTATCATCTACAATTTTGTCTTCTTTTTGAACATCATTAGAAGATACTTCATCATCATCATCTTGGATAAATGCACAACCAGATAGGGCCAGAGAAGGTTTCTGAGTTACCATAATTTGTTCTGCTTGCCAAGTAACACCAAACTTACCATTAATAAGCCATACACTTACACATTTTAGGATTAGATTTACAGAGGAACCTTTAACTAGAACAGTTTTAAGATCTACATAATCTTCAGATGTACTATCATCAATATTAAGTTGATTCTTTGAGGAGTCAAATACATTACAAGTGAATTTACTATTTTGTTTCTTAATCTTAAACTTAAATGCTGGCGGCCATTTACCATCAGGTTCACCAGTTTCAGAATCAACAGATACCTTAATCATAGGAGTATAAACATTTTCAATCATATCCCTAGTAAGTTTCTTACCATTTTTGAACCAGGTGGCACGATTTTCAAAAGCAGTATCAATCATTAGATTATCATATCCCTTCATTTTATCATGGAAAGGTGTGATTTGATCATCAGTACCTACATTAGGAAGAGCAAATTCCACAGTAAACTTACCCGAACTTTCATCAGTATCAGCATAATAGGTAGGATCCCATTTGAGATCTACTCGAGGAGGTTGAACATATAGAGAGTTCATACCACCCCCATAATTAACATATACAACTTGAACACCATTATTACCGACCTTGCGTGGATCAGAGAACTTAAGGTTTGAGAGTTCAATTGCAGATGCTTTGATTACTTGTGCCATATCTTTTTGTGGATTTAGTTATTGAGTTATTCTTTTTATTGATTTACTTTTATAGATTTGTAAGTTTCAAATTTCAAATTTATTTTTTTTGGTTGAGTTATTCTTTTTTATCTTTATTCTTTTTATCTTTATTCTTTTTTATTAATTTACTTTTATTTTTTATGCGTTTCAAATTTATTTTATACAATATAGATATGTGTTAATTCTTTAAATCATATTCATATTCATATTCATATTCATATTGATATTGTTAATATTTAAATATTTTTTAACAATACAATATATAGAATGTGTGAATTTATTAATGAAGGAGAATCAAAATGTGGAAGAAATAATAAGTATGGTGATTATTGTACAAAACATAAAAGAAATCATTTAATAGATAATGATTTAATTATATTTACTAAATTTACAAATAAACCTTCTGATTATCTTAAAAATGATATTATTAAAACATTAAATATTATAGATAGAAAAAAATATAAAAAAACATTAAAAAAAGAAATATTATTTACAATATTATCTAATAAATATGTTAAATTTAATTATTATGAAAATAATAAAGAATTAATTATAAAAATACAAAAATATTATAGAAATAAATATGAGAAATTAAATGTTTTATTGAGAGGTCCTGGATTCTTAAATAAAATTTTATGTAATAATCAAGAAGATTTTTTTACATATGAAACAGTTAATGAAATAAATGATAAATATTTCTTTTCATATAAAGATGTGACAAATATTGTATGGTTTTTTGATATTAGATCATTTATAAAGTTAATCGAATTGAAACAACCAAACCCATATACTATGGTACCATTTCATGATAATATAATTAATAAATGTAATAATTTAAAAGAATATATGAAATCAAAGAATATTAAATTAGATTTTAAAGATGAAATGGAAGGATTAAAACAAGATAAAAAGAATATATTAAAACAAAAAATGGTGGATCTTTCTGCAAATATTGAAAGATTAGGATATAGTTTTAATATGGAATGGATTACATGTTTGGGTACAAATAGATTAAAAAAATTATATGGAATATTGGAAGATATTTGGAATTATAGAGCACAATTAACTTCTGGTATGAAAATTAAGATTTGTCCACCAAATGGAATATTATTTAACAAAACTCCTATAGATATCAGGCGCATTAATTCCAGGGATACAATGAGAGATATTATAGTCTCAGATGTTTTGAAATTTAGTGGAGCAATAGAAGATTGTGATAAAATTACAGGATATACATATTTTCTAATGGGTCTGGGTAGTCCACAGGTTAATAATATTGTCTGTGAGACACACCCATGGATATTATATTCTATTTGATATATGAATTATATAGATAGAGATATATATAATACATATTTTATTTATAAACTCCATTGAACTGGAAAGAATATTTAAATCTAAAGAGGATGTATATATCCCATATTGTTTTTTAATATAATTAATCGATTATAATAATAAAAATAAATTTGAAATTATTATAATTGATTAATTATAATATAAATTACAAAGATAAACGAAAGATACTTAAAAAAAAGACAATAAGTATAAATATAATAAAAGCGCGGTTGAATAGAATAAAAAAAAACTAATATAAGATATAAAATAAATATGCCTCCTACTAAGAAACAAACCTCAAATAAGAAAGTCACTGCAAAGAAAGTGGTAAAATCTACTCCGGTTCCAGTTCCAGTTCCAGTTCCAGTTGTAGAAACTGTTGTAACTCCAGTTGATACTGTTGTTGAATCTGGTAATAATGTTCAGGAAGCACCTGATCTTTTCAACTACGGTGATGAGTTTACAACTATTAAGTCTAGTCTTGTAGATGCTCTATCCCTTATTAAGACACTTACTACTACTGTAACGGCACTTGAGCGTCGTGTTGCTCGTGATAAGAAAGTTGCTGATAAGAAAATGCGTCGCAAAGTAAAGAAAGTACGCGACCCCAATGCGCCACCCACCGGATTCCAAAAACCCATTAATGTATCCGATGAACTTCGTAAATTCCTAAGTCTTGCTCCTGAGGAACTCATTCCCCGCACTCAAGTAACCTCTAGGATTAATGAGTATTGTAAGAAACATGGTCTCCAGAAAGAGGAAGACAAACGCATTCTCATGCCAGATACTACTCTCAGCAAACTTCTCAGACTAAAGAAAGGTGATCATCTTACCTTCTTCAACCTTCAAAAGCACCTCAAGCACCACTACCCTAATAAGGACGGTGTATTTGAGCATGCATAGTAGTACATACTAGAATAATTTAATTTCCAAACAACTCATTCTTAAACTTTTATAAATATAATTTTTTTTACTAATTTTTTTAATAAAATCATTTTCCCCTTGACATTTATTTACATTTTGTAGAAATTTAAAGTAATTGTCCGAATCATTACATATATTATTTCCAAAATATTTGATAAATTCTTTAAAATTATTAAATATTTCACATCTTATTATAAAATATGCTAATACATTTGTATATTTATTAATATCTATAGTATCATTTTTACCTAAATTTGTTAAATAAAAGATTTTATAACTTTGTATTTTACACCATTCTTTTTCTAAATTTATATATTTTACAAAATTTTTATATTCATTATTTGATAATATAAAGGAATTTAATATGTTTGCCCATATTTCTGTATAAGATTCAAACGTATTTACTCTTTCAGAATTTATATTATATCTTTTCTGATATAAATTTAGAATATTAAAGTCATCATTCATTGTTTTATCACAATGAAATAAATGAAATAATTCATGTATAGTTACTTTCATTATTTCCTCAATTCTCCATATATCTATTGTATTTGTCATAGTACTACAACAACCATTATTTATGTGTCCATAATTTAATCCATCTTTTATATCTTTATCAATTACTTTTTTATGATCTGTTATATAATAATTTATATTGACATTTCCAGTTTTTTTATTCATTAAATTAAATATAAATGAAATTACAATAATTATATTTGATACAAATTTTTTTAAATTATGTTTATTATAATAAATATTTATAGTTAAAAAATTATTATTTATTTTTAAAACTAATTTTAAATTATTATTTAAAGATTTAATTGAATGTAAGATTTCGTTTGATACATATGGATTATTAAAATATTTATTATTTTCATTATCATTATTAATGGTCTGTGTTAATTCATAATTATATTTGACCTTTTTTAAAAATTCATATAATAATTTAAGTTCTTTAAATCCATTTTTAGATATTTTTTTATTTTGTTCTAAATATTTTTGTATTGTTAAACTATCTTTAGTAAACATTATATATTTATAATTTATAATTATTTTATAAATATTATATATACTATGGAATATCCATTCGGTGCTGCAAATTTACAAAATAATATGTCAACAAATAATATTAATGTAGATAATAGTTTAAGATATGGTTTTGGGTATAAACCTACTACTCCTAATTGTAAAGATATTGGTTATAAAACATGCTCAGATTATAGTGTAATGTTCGGATCTAATAAACCACTAAAAGAAAAAGCACCCGGACCTATAATTACAGGTAATTTAACATATGATCCAAATACGTCATGTAATAATCTATGGAATAATTCTACTAAAAGAAAAATAATAGTTGACACGAAGAGAAGTTAATTAAAGATATATTTAATATTTAATATATAATTATGAGTAAATTAAAAAATATAACACATGATTTATATAAAGTCGTAGATATTAAATATACTAAATATTTAATTAAAGATTGTTCTGTAAAAAAAAAAGAATATATACTAGATAAATCTAAAGAAGATGCGGTAGATATTAAAAATATAGGTTATGTTTCATTATATTATAATCAAAATCCATTAATTTATGTAACCACACCTGTTATGGTTTGTTTATTTGGTTTAGATAAAAAAACTAAACAAATGTCGCTTCAATTTACAAATTTAGAGTCAGATAATGAAATGAAAAGTTTCTTTGATTTTATAGAAAATGTAGAAGTAAATAATATGAAACATTTAGGAATTGGTGAAGATAATTATGATAAATATATTAATCAAATTAGATATGATAAACAAAAACAATATGATCCCAATTTATCTGTTAAAGTTCCATTCGTAAATAATAGGTATGATATGGATATATATAGTGATGATTATGATTTAATAAATATTGAAAATATTTGTAATTTTACAAAAATGAGATGTGATATATATATAGATAAAATCTGGAAATGGAATGATGTATTTACTTGTAAATGGAAAGTTAAAGTTATTCATTTAGTTTAAGTTTGTTTTTTTTTATATTTATTTTTTTATAAATGTCCGCATATTCTTTTAAAGATATTACAACTGATGATTTATCATTTACTAGTCCAGAAAAATTAGGTAATTGTTATATTTGTAATTTATATAATGATGATGACTTAGTATATGTACAAACACCCATATTAAAAATATCTAATATTAATTTATCGAATGATGTAGAAGAAGGTGATGATAATTATATAGAAGTTTCATGTGATAACAAACAATTTATAGATTTTTTATTGGAAATGGATGAAAATTGTGTAGAATCAACATTTCATACTAGTAAAGAATGGTTTAAAAAAGATATCCCGTATGAAGCTATTGATAATATGTATAAAGAAAGAATTATTGAATCTGATGATGATGAAACCATTTACCAAACCCGTTTTAAATTACCAGTTGTAAATGAAAAAGTTCAATGTAATATTTATAACAAAGATAAAGAGATTATAGATATTAAAGATTTAAATGGTAAAAATATAATTTTAATTTTACATTTTAAAGGTTTAAAAATATTAAAAGAAAGTTTTTATTTAGATTGTTATATTAATCAAATTAAAGAGGTTGATACAAATAAATTTAATATTTTAAATGATTATGCAATTATCGATGATCAAGAAGATAATGTTATTGATGAAAATATGTTTAGTGTTGAACTTCAAGAAATATTAGATCGAGAAAAATTAGATAAAGAAAAATTAGAGAAAATAAAATCTGAAAAATTAGAGAAAATAAATAAATTAAAAGAAGAATTAGAAAATTTAGAAAATTAATAATTTATAAAATTAATTAATTATTTTATTCATTTTTTTTATGTTATATAATATATAAAAATGAACTTATCTGTAGAAAAATTATGTAATATTGGTGGTTGTGTTTTAATTTTTGTGTTATTAGTATTATTGTTATTTAAACCCAGTGGTATTATGTCCCTTTTTGAGGGTCAAAATAATAATGGACCCCCTGCCAATAACAATACCCATGCTCGAAATAATGGTCCTGCTAGAAATAATGGTCCTGCTAGAAATAATGGTCCTGCCGGAAATAATACCCCTGCTAGAAATAATAATAGTACTAAAGTAATGGCATCATTACCTCAAGGAGATAATGAACAATTTGCTTCGGTAAGCGGTATTAAAACACCTACTAGAAGTTGCTACCCGCAAAATAGTCTCAAACCTGATGACTTATTACCTCAAGATAAAAAAAATGATATAAATGAATTCGATAAAAATAATCCGGTATCCGAAGGCATACTCAAGGGTGTCAACTTTTTAGAAGCCGGATACCAAGTAGGTGTTAATACTGTTGGTCAAAGTCTCAGAAATTCCAACCAACAATTAAGATCTGAACCTGCTAACCCTCAAGTTAATGTCAGTCCATGGCAGAACACTACTATTGGTCCTGATCTGGGTCGCAGACCATTAGAATCGGGTGAAGATTGTTATGCATCTGTAAACTCTATTTAAATTTGATTAATTAATTATATAAAGATATTTATAATAACTATATAAATGGAAAAAACTAATCCTTATAATCAAAATAATAAACTTGTCACTGAAAATGATATCATTAATATTATGGAAACACTAAATATTAATGATTTTAAAATAAATAATATTCTTTTATATCAAAGGTCTTTTATTCATACATCTTATTGTAGAGAATTATATAAAGATAAAGAAGGACGTCCTCTTTTCAACAATATAAATAATTCATTAGAGTTACAAGAAATATCTTATGAAACTATGGAATTTTTAGGTGATTCTATTCTAGGAAGCGTTGTCGTCTCATATTTATATGAAAGATTCTATCAAATATATAATCAAGATGAAGGATTTTTAACTTATTTAAAAAATCGTCTTGTATGTGGCGAGACGAATGCGTATTTATCTAATAAATTAGGATTTGGAAGACACTTAATTATATCTAAACATATAGAAGATAATTGTGATGGTAGATCAACTAAGAAAATATTGAATAATGTTTTTGAATCATTTATAGGTGCTATCTTTCTAGATAATGATTATAAAACTGTTGAAAATATATTAACAATCATTATTGAAAAATATATAGATTTTACAGATATTATTGTTAAAAATAATAATTATAAAGATCAAATTATAAAGTATTTACAACATAATTATAAAGAAAATCCAAAATTTCAAGTCAATATAGATGAAGGAGACGGAAAACACTATAATTGTATTATGATATTTAAAGGTGAAAATATATCTAAAGGAATTGGTAAATCTAAAAAAGAAGCAGAACAAGATTCTTCTAGAAATGGTCTAATACATTTTAATGTTCTAACATAAATTATATAATATATATATATATTATATATAATTATGCCTAGGGAATACAGACTATCTAGCGAAGAATATACTTCACTATTAAAATATTTTGACGGGAATATTAAAAATTTAGATGTATTAAAAATTAAAGATGAACCAATCGATCCTAAAATTATTAGACAGTTCAAGAAATTCCAAAAAGTAAAAGATTCATCTGATTGGATATTTACTTATCCTAAATGGACAGATAAAAAAAAACAAGATGAAATGAATAAAATGTTCCCACCTGGTGATGATGATTTATCATCTTCATTAAATGAGGGACCTGAATTAGGTGATTGGGCAGATGTCATTGTAGATGAAGATACTTCAAAATCCATATCCAAAAAACCATCAGTAACTCCTACAAAATCAATACAACCTACTGAAATCAGATACAGTGCAGAACACCCGCAATGGAGTGATAGTATTCTTTTTTCTAAAGATGGTAAATTCCATAGAATTTCTACAAAAAAGAATAATACTGGAAAATGGAAATTAAGCAATGATGAACTAATATTAGTTTGGGACAAGTGGGTGCCAGAGACATTATCTACAGATGATGAAGGTAACACTTTTTCAGATCAAAATAATTTTATATTAACTCTCAGATCTACTTCTAAAGTCCCCGCATGGTTTAAATCTAACCCGATAGTCAAACCAAAAGAGAAACCAACAGACAAACCAAAAGATAAACCAACAGACAAACCAAAAGATAAACCAACAGAGAAATATGACTCGAAAAAACCATATACAATTGAAACATTATCAAAAGAAATAGATATTTTCAAAAAAAAAAAAAAAAAAACTAAAGAAGAATCTGAAATATTAAATGAATTAACAAGAATTAATATTTTAACTAAAAATCAATTTAAAAGTTTACCTACAGATCTACAAAATCAATTACAATTTAATGTAATATCTTCATTTAGTACTACTGAATTTACTATTGCCGATGATATGTCTAGATATATTTTAAGTATAGTCGATCCTAAAACACTAAAATCAAACAAATTATCTAAATTATCGATAACAGATGCTACAGCATGTATTGGAGGAAATACAATATCATTTGGTAAATATTTTTCTAATGTAAATTCTATAGAATTAGAAAAATATAATTTTCAAATATTAAAGCACAACATCAATATTTCTAAAAAATTAAAGGATTTATATAAACCGTCATTAAATGGAACTATTAAAATATATAATAGTGGATATCAAGAAATATTGCCTAAATTTACAAAAACAGATGTAATATTTTTTGATCCTCCTTGGACTAAAGAAGGTGAACCCTATGATAAGGATAATCCAGCAATACCTTTATTAGGAGATAAAACTATATTCGAAGTTATAGATGAAGTATGTGAATTATATAAATATGTTTTTGTTAAATTACCTATAAATTTAAAAGTTGACCAAAAAGTTTATAAAATAAAACGATATCAAAAAATGATATTAATTTATAAGGTTTGCTCAAAAAAAGACAAAATAATTTTAAAAGAACCTATTGAAGATAAACCTAAAGAAAATCCTACAGAAAAATATAAATATATTTTATCTCAAAGAAAAGCATATGTGGAATGGGTTAATAACGAATTCTATGATAAATTAATGTCAAATATTGATAATGATATGTACAAAAGTTATCAGAAATTTGTTAAAGGTTATTTATCAATGGAAACACCTTTCAGGGGACTATTAGTATATCATGGATTAGGTACGGGTAAAACAGCCACTGCTATTATAACTACCGAAGGTTTATCAACTAGAAGAATTAATACATTTTTACCAAAATCATTGAAAGAAAATTTTATTAGTGAAATTAAAGATAAAAAATTCACAAATGATGAATATGATATAAATTCAAATAATTGGCAATTACATAAAAATGAAGAACTAGAGAATAAAGATTTATTACAAAAATTAGAAAAATATGATTTAAATTCAAATTTTTTAAAAAATGTTATAAAATCTACTAAAAAACAAATTAAAAAAAACAATCCTGATAAAATTTCTGAAGTAGAAAGTGGTGTCTTTATTAAAATTTCAGACTATTATGATGATACTAAAGATATATATACCACTACTGGTGAATTAATTAAAAATGATATAATTAAATCACAGGACCTTCCGACTGATATTATTAAATTATCAGATATTAATATAATTCAATTAGAAAAACAAATTAATGAATTAATATTAAATAAATATAATTTTATACATAGTAATGCATTACCTAAAATTACTAAAAAACAATTAAGTAAATTAGAAATGCATATGGATGATGATGTTAAAATATTATTAGAAGATGATGAACAAAATCAGTCTGATAGACAAGTAATTATGGATAAATTAATTGAAAAATATAATGAGAATAAAAAAAATAATATTTTATCTCCATTTTATAATGAAGTAATAGTCATAGATGAAGTTCATAATTTAATTAGTCAAATATCAGGTAAAAGAGGACCTTCTTTATTATTTTATGAATGGATTATTAATAGTGTAGATAGTAAATTAATATTTTTATCAGGCACACCTATTATTAATAAACCTTCTGAAATCGCTTATCTATTTAATATGTTGAAAGGTAAAATTCATGTTTATGATTTTGTAATCAATATGAATGGAGATGTTGATGAAATATCAACTAAACTTAAAGAAATATTTTATGGTAAGATATCTTGTATAGAACAATTAAATGTTAAAAAATATAAAGGGAAAATAATTGTATCAATTATTAAAACAAATACTAATTTTTCAAATATAAAAGATGATGATGATGTAATTAAAACAATTAAATATGGTGATTATGATTTTACAGAGTTTATAAAACAAGTATATTCTGGTTTACATAAATTCACAGATCCAAAATCTATTTCACCTACCCAGAAAGAATTACAAATAATTTTAAAGGGTAAAACTATAAATAATATTATTCAAGGTAATATTCAAAAAGTATTTGATGATGATACTAAAGTAATATTTAATAAAAATCATAAATTATTCGAAATATATGATGATAATAATAATATAATAGATTTAACTGATAATAATGAATTTATTAATTATTTCTTTGATGAACAAGATAATATTCCTCCTAGAAAACAAGTCCATTTAAGAAGAATGTTAATGGGATTAACTTCATATTATCCTATTGATAGATCTTCTATATCTTATATGCCTGAAATTGTTCAATCTTTTATAAATATTAATCAATATGATGATTATTCTATTACTAAAAAAATCAATTTAGTACCATGTTATATGTCATATGAACAATTTATACAATATGAAGTACAACACAATAAACAAGTAGAACAAGATATAAAACAAGCACGGAAAAAAAACATATACGATGATGGATATTTTCATTTTTTTGGAGGCACTAGACAAATATGTAATATCGCTTATAATGAACCAGGTGATGAAGAAACTAAATATAAATTAATGCATGAATCTAATAATTTTAATGAAAATTTACAATTATATTCCCCTAAAATGTTCGCAATTATGAAAAATATAGGCAGATTTATTAATGTTGACAAACCAACTGGAAAAATATTATTATATAGTGTCTATAAAAGTGAGGGTGGTTCTGGAGGATTTGAACAAGTATTAATATCTAATGGATATGAGAAATTCGATCATACAACTAATAATATAGAAGACTTAATCAAAACTAATGATAAAAAGAAAAGATTTACATTTATAACAGGTGATGAAGATGATATTACTAAACAAATGAATAAAGAATCATATAATAATATAGCAAACAATAATGGTGAATATATTCAAGTAATGATTATATCACAATCAGGTGCCGAAGGTATTTCATTAACTTGTGTTAGACAAGTACATATATTAGAACCATTCTGGAATAATGTTCGTGTGGATCAAGTATTCGGGAGAGCTATTAGAAGAAATTCACACATTGGTCCAGATCCAAATAATCCTTGGTTACCTAAAGACCAACAAAATGTCGAACAATATTTATATTTATCTATGTTTCCTGAAGGAAATAATACTAAAGAAATATTTAAATCAATAAAGGAATTGGATTGGTTTATTTCGAGAGATACTGAATATGTTGAAGATAATTTTGAACAATATTTATTAAGTAATAATGAAAAATTATATGTAATGATTCAAAATATTCTAAATGTAAAAACATCATCCAAATCAGGTACTACCGATCAAATGTTGTTTGATATTATGGAACGCAAATATAATATTAATGAAAAATTAAATGATATTATTAAAGAATCTTCAGTTGATTGTATTAAACATACTACAGATGATCCTATTCTAAATAGTAAATGTATACAATTTTCAGATAAACTTCAAGCAGAAATAGCATATTTTCCTGGTTTGGATACAGATGAATTAAACCAAATAGATAATATACAATTAAAATCAACATTCTCATATTTTATAAAACCAGACATAATTGTAATATCAGCAACAAATAAAAAAGAAGATATATATTCATATTATAAGATAAATTCAAGATATAAAGATGAAGACCCACGATATATTAAAGAAAATGGTAAATTATTATGTGATTATTTCATAAATCAAAATACATTTTATATATATGAAAATGATAAATTTCATTTAAATAACAAAATTACTAGTAAATTTTCTGTTATTCAATCTATATATAAATTAATAGATGATAGTAATATTAATGATGATATTGCCAAAAAAAAATTCCCTCGATTGGATGCTATTAAATTGAATGAATATCTAAAAGGATATAAAATTAAATATAATGTCAATGATAAATTATTTTATATGCCTATAAATATTCACAATTTAGAAATATTTAAATTATATGATTATAAAAAATATCTTGAATCCGGTATAACTAAAGAAGATAAATATTTTATAATACATTATAATAAAAATTTTTATGAATTAAATTAATTTATTTAAAAAATATAAAATTTTGATTACTTAAATTTATAAATTTCATATCTATATCCAAATCCATATTTTTCAAATTATTACTTTTTTTAATAATTAATTTATTTCCATCTATATCATGTATTTTTAGCGGATAACTTAATACACTCCTCATATCTATAATATTATTTTCAAAATCAGTTAATTTAATATAATCATTTATTAAATATTCAGTTATAATATATTTATTATGTAATACAATATAATCGTCATTAATAATTATTTTATTTATATTTAATATATCAATAATACTATGGACAGTTTCTGATATATCAGTTATATTTATATTAATATTATTATTAAAATTTATTTTAATATTATTATCTATAGGATAATACACTCCATACTTTCTAGTATTATTTTCTATAGTTTCATCTAATTTTAATGATACATTTAATTCATTAATTTTCATATTAATAATTGGCGATGAGAATATATAATTATCTTCTATTGGTAATATTAATTTATCTAAATTATTATTGTTGAAAATTATATTATTATATTTTAAATCAATTTTATAATTATATCTTGAAGAATTATTATTTAATCTATCTAATGATGATATTTTGATAATTTTTTTTTGTTTTACACCTTTAGGATTTGGAGATGAAATTATGATATTAGATTTCCCACCTTTAGAATTTGTTGATGAAAATATGGCATTAGGTTTTTTAATGTTCAGACTATTATCATTTAATAAATTACTATTATCATTTAATAAATTACTATTGTCATTTAATAAATTACTATTATCATTTAATAAATTACTATTATCATTTAATAAATTACTATTATCATTTAATAAATTACTATTACCATTTACATTATTTACTTTTTTTTGCTTTAACATATTAATATCATTTGATCTATCCTTATTATATTGTTCTAATAGATCATTTATATTTACAGATGTTTTCATTTTATTATCTTGTTCAATTCCTTTTAATTTATCAGATAATAATTCAACACTATATTTTAATAATATATTATTTAATTCTTCTAATGAATATGTACCATCAATATTATTTTCATATACATGAGTAATATTGTCTTCATACAATTTTTTATATTTATCATTCAATTTTATATTTATAGAATGTTCATTCATTAATATGTCAGATATTTTATCATAAACAAAATCAGTATTCATTTTTGAAATAAAATTTTCACCCATATTAATATTACTAAAAATTTATTTCAATAGTTATACGCAATAATTTTATAATTATATATATAAATGAATAATAATAATATTTGGGGACCAGATGCATGGTTATTTTTACATACAATTACTTTCAATTACCCAGAGAACCCCAGCGAACAAGATAAAGTAAATTTTTTCACATTTTTTGATTCATTAAAACATGTATTACCATGTGAAAAATGTAAAAAACATTATCGTGAAAATTCAAAAGACTTAAAAGATAACCTTAATTCCAAAGATGATTTAGTGAAATGGTTAATTGATATTCATAATAATGTAAATATCAAAAATAATAAATCTGCATGGTCATATACTGATGTTTACAATAAATATCAAGATATATATAATTCATCTAACACTATAAATAGTGTTTTGATAATTGTTATAATTCTTATCGTTCTATTTTTTGTTTTTTTTCTTTTTAATATATATCATGGTAACAAAACTGGTTGTAAATAAATTATATACAGATGAGCACATCAAAACTTTAGAAGGCAATTGGATTGATGAAAGTTATATAAAACAACCTATTATACAAAAAGATACAGATGTTTATTATTTAAATAATGATAATGTAGAAACATTATTATTAAAATTTAGGAAAAATGTTATAACTAATGATGAATTACAGATAGGATGGGACGCTTATAAAAATTTATCGAAACCTAGTAGAGGTCGAGGTGCATCTGCTGGACCTATTGATAAATCAGGACAATATTGGTCTAAAAGAGTTATTGTAAATGATAATAAATGGATGACTAGTTATTTAAGTCCTAAAGGTTTAATTCTTAAAGAAGGATATGATGAATTATCTTTAGATGAACTATCAAAAAAATGCTCAGAATATAATATTGATGCGGGAGATTTATCTAGACATGATATTATAATTAGTATTATTAAAAAAGAAGGAGGTGTTTCTAAAATGCGTGTGAATAACCAGGTTGCATCATCTGCTATCGGATATTTTGATGAAGATAAAAAAATGTCTAAAACTCCCTGTCGATTAACATATTTCTCTAAACATAATTTTACTGACTATAAAAATGGTTTCCCTTTTATAGAAAAAATTGATAAATTATATAAATTGTTAGTACCAGATGCTCATCAACGTCAACATGAACGCGCCTCTCAAAAACCTCATTTAAAAATAAGCGATACCTCCTTCTCAACTGTAACTATTAATAGAAATTTCAGGACAGCATTACATAGAGATGCCAATGATTTTAGAGGCGGATTTGGTAACCTTACAGTTATTGAAAGAGGTAAATATCAAGGAGGATATACAGTATTTCCACAATTCGGTATTGGTATAAACCTGAGAAACAATGATTTTGTAGTTATGGATGTACATCAGTGGCATTCGAACACACCTATAACTGAATCCAAAGAAGATGAAGAATTCAATAAATCATTACCTAAAGTTTATAAAGATAATCCTGCTGTGGGTACTGTAGGTATTTATGAATTATATACTAGATTATCGTTTGTATGCTATTTAAGAGAGAAAATATTGAATTGTCCTGATGTAATTGATCCAGAATATTTATATGGAATAGAAGATAAGGAAAAAACAAAAAAAACAAAATGATAATATTATATTAGTTTATTTAAAGATTTATAAATATCTATAAATAAATAATGGAAAAGATATCTGTAATAACATTATTTAATGATTTTTTAAATTTCAAAGATTTAATTTTATATAATTTTAACAATATAAAATATCCTAAAGAATTAATTGAATGGATTATCGTTGATGATTCAAAAAAATATAATGGTGATTTATTCCCTATGGATGAAAATGTTTTGTATATTCATTTTAAACCTGATGAAATTAAAGAACATTTAGAAAAATGCTTTAAAAAGTTTGACATGCATAAAAATGATGTCACTTTTGAAAATGATCAAAAACGTGGTGAATATGAATATCATCTAAATTTACTACGTTTGCCTAGTGGATTCAAAAGAGATTATGCTATTGGTTTATCTTCCAATCCATACATTTTACATTTAAATTTTGATTGTATTTATCTTGAAAATGATATTACAAAAAAAATCAATATTATAAAGAAAAAACGAATTGAATGTTTATATTCTGATTATATGATTACATATAATATTAAAAATAGAAAATTTGGTAAATTAAATGGATATAAATCAGAATCATGTTTATTCCATACCAAAGAATTTTGGTCTAGAAAAGGTTTTAAATGGGACGAAATGTATAATGAAGCTGATCAATTCTATTATGGTAATGGTGCTGCCAGAAAATATTATAAAGAAAGTATTATTCAGTTACTAACAAATCATAATTTTAATAAATATAATATAGAATCCAATTCTGCTACACATAATAATTATAAACATATACAAATCCCCGATATTGTTTTTAATATTAATAATAAATTATATGATTCTCAAGTAGAACTAAATGATTTATTATATAAAAAACAAATTACTATCGCTTCAATCAATTCTGAAAATATTCTAACTAAAGGATTATTAATTAATAATATACATTATTTAGAATATAATAAAAATACACGCAATTTAAATAAGATTACCAGCGATTTAGATTTAATTGGTAAAATGGATATGATCATCTCTAATCTAACACAAGAATCTATGAAATTTATTCCTAAATATAATTTAGATTATTTTATGCTATTAAATAGACCTAAAAGAATTGTTCCAGGATATTTAATATTTAATAATATTTATATCAAAAAGGAATTATATATTAAAAATGATGATGAAAAAAAAGATGATGATAAAATTAAAGATGATGATGAAATTAAAGATGATGGTAAAATTAAAGATGATGAAGAAATTATAAAAGATGATGATGAAATCAAAAAAGATGATGATGAAATCAAAAAAGATGATGAAATTATAAAAACTTAACTTAATAAATTAAATTATTATTTTTTTATAATATAATATATAAAAATGCCCAATCAACTTTTAAATAAAAAAATGACAGAAAATGCTTTCCAAATATCATTGATTGCTGCCATCTACTTTTTACTCTTTGCTCACCCTATTGTATTTAACCTTGTAGATAAACTATTTGAAATGACTGGTATTCAATTAGGTGATACTGTATTAACTATTATTCACTCTGTTATTTTTGCTATATTTTTCTTTTATACTGTCAGATATGTATCCACACTTTAATTTAAATCATTTAAAAAAATAATAATATAACTAATTATATATATATAAATGGAACAACTAGCGATTGATAATATAAATAACTTAATAAATGTTAATACAGATACTGATTTAATATTTAATAATAAATCTATTACAATTAATAATGATAATACAACAGCATATGTTAATGTAAATCCATCTTTTTCTTTGTATTTTACATTCCACCAAATATTTAACTCACCCGGATTAAATAAAAATTATATTAGAATATTAAATTATTCAATAGATAACCTATTTAATAATAAAAACTTTATAAAATTAATTGAAGAAGATCATGAAATAGAAGAAATTATGGATGATATTTCTATTAAATTAGATTTAATCACAGAAAAATATAATAACAAAATTTGTAATAAATTTTATGATAATATCTCAAATATTATACATACTTTTAATGAACAATGGGAAGACCTTATGAAAATTGTTGTGAAAGGTCTTCCTCATATGTATCATAATGACGATAATGAATCTAGTAGTGATGATGAAGATTTATCTAAAGAAGATTAATATGGTATATATCTAAAATCTGAATATGGATATAATTTCACAGTATATGATACATTATTTATATATACTCCTTCGCCATCCATTAATTCACGACAACCTCTTTCCTCTAAACAATTTTTATTATTTATTTCTATTGATTGTTTTACTTGAATATGATTATTTAATAATGTATAATAATTCCATTCATTTGATCCTCTATAAGTTCTTCGACCATATAATGGTTTTACATCATTTGAACCACTCGCATTTGTTAATGTACCTATATTTTGATATTCATTTGGTTCCCCACGAGTTCTAATATTTATAGGAAGTCCTCTACCACCATTATATTCTCTTTCAGGACCTCTATTATATTGTTTAGTTTCACCTCTATCTATTATTTGTGTAGGTCTATCAATTACTACTACTTTCTCTTCTTTTTCTAAAATTGGACAGACACATTCTCCATTATTTTTATTTAATTTATCAATAATTAAATATACTATTAAAAATAATATCACACATCCAAAATAAAATACAGTTTTACTCATACATACTAATTTATCAGATTTCATATATAATATAATTATATTTTATTTATCTTGTATTACATCCCCAGAAACACTGTTCTGTAGCACTATTACACGTTGATTCTCCATTATATGTAATACAATTTATGCACGGGGATTCATCCCACTTGCAACTTCCCCCCGCCTCACAAGTATTGGAATTATTATATTTCGAACATATTGGGATTACGGGGGCCAGCGGG
>Ga0209533_1002162_pt1 | contig 18058 bp, 18 predicted proteins | sample COG_04_FD_184748 | JGI IMG/M metagenome (GOLD analysis project Ga0209533, IMG submission 184748) | Pelagic Microbial community sample from North Sea - COGITO 998_met_04 (SPAdes) (version 2) | ecosystem: Environmental > Aquatic > Marine > Neritic zone/Coastal water | place: Helgoland, sampling...
TAAATTCCCCACATTTTGTGCTTTTTTGGGGTGTTTTGAGGTCGTAGGTACTCTGACAGGCAAGCCCCGTGGGTAGTTTCGCGCCGCGAGTTCTTTTTAGAGATAGAATTTACGAAACCTAATCACAAATGTTACCTTACATCGCAAAATGTTTGTTAGACTTAGATTTATCAAATAGGAGCAAGTATGGCATCTACAGGTGGAGTCAAGATTGGATCGAGTTATGACGAGGCTCGGACAAGAAAGGTTAACGCTGAAGCGGAGATCGCAGAGCTAGAGCTGGCGCGGGTTCACGGGACATTAGTGCTTGCTGCTGACGTTGTGCAGGCCTGGGAAGATGTATTGGGCGCACTGAAGGGGAAGTTGTTATCGATCCCTACTAAAGCTGCTCCCGTGGTATCAGCAGAGCCTGATGCGGCCCTGTGTCAAACTATCCTAGAAGATTTATTAAACGAAGCATTAGAAGAGCTAAGTAACTATGAGCCAACAATCGATCCCTCATCGACCAGCGGAGCTACTGACGCACCTGAAGAAAGCGATAGTGGGTCTAAAGCCGCCGCCAAGACTAAGCGTAAGCGAGTGGGCAGACCAAAGAAGACGGCTGGATTCGCAGACAAGTAGTGAGCCAGGCAAGTGGCATACTAGTAGAGCAGAATACCAGCGAGGCATAATGGATGCATGCGCTAACCCAGAGATAAGAGAAGTTGTAGTGATGGCAGGCGCACAGTTAGGTAAGTCTGAGGCTATCCTTAATATCATTGGCTACCACATAGACAATGACCCGTCTCCCATACTATGCCTTCAGCCTACCCTTGAGATGGCGCAGTCGTTCTCAAAGGATCGTGTTGCCAATGGCCTGCTGAAGTCTACTCCCTGTTTGCGAGGAAAGGTTAAAGACCCTCGCGCAAGAGACAGTGGAAACACAACATTGCATAAGTTGTTCCCTGGTGGCAGCTTAACACTGGTTGGTGCTAACTCTCCCTCTGGATTGGCATCGAGACCTATTCGGCTTGTTCTGTGTGATGAGGTTGATCGGTACCCTGCTAGTGCCGGGTCTGAGGGTGATCCTATTCAACTAGCCAGGAAGCGAGCTGCTACGTTCTGGAACCGAAAGATAGTTATGGTGTCTACGCCAACCAATAAAGATGCAAGCAGGATTGAGGAAGCTTTTGAGGCATCTGATATGCGGTTCTACCAAGTGCCGTGCAAACACTGTGAGCATATGCAAAAGCTACAGTGGGCCAATGTTCGATGGGTAGACAGTGATCCAGATACTGCTGGGTACATGTGTGAGCATTGCGCTGTAGTTTGGACTGACTCTGATAGACGTTGGTCTATTCGTAATGGACAGTGGATTGCTGACAAGCCATTCTTGGGAATTGCAGGATTCTCTATCTCTGGTTTATATAGTCCGTGGACACCTTTGGCTGATGGCGTTAGAGACTTCCTAGCTATGAGGAAGAACCCTGAGCAATTAAGAGTTTGGACTAATACCTATCTGGGAGAGACATGGGAAGACCAGGGAGAAAGTATTGATGACTATTCTTTGGCCGAGCGAAGAGAAGCATACGGTGAAGGAATCCCTGAAGAAGTTATATTCTTAACTTGCGGAGTTGACGTTCAGGATGATCGACTTGAGCTATCTATTATTGGCTGGGGAAGAGACGATGAGTCTTGGGTAATTGATCACCATGTTCTTTACGGAGACCCCTCTACACCGCAACTGTGGACGGCCTTAGACAGTCACCTGTTTACTACGCATATAACCAACGACGGCAGGCAGCTACCTATACGCGCAACTTGTGTAGACTCTGGTGGTCACTTCACAAATACGGTATACTCCTATGCCAAGAAGAACTTTGCGCGCAGAGTGTTTGCCATTAAAGGTGTCGGCGGTGAAGGTAAGGCGATAGCTGGCAGGCCATCCAAAAACAATATTGGAAAGTGCATGTTATTTCCGATTGGGGTTGATACGGTCAAAGACCTTTTGTTTGCTAGAATGCGAATAAAGGATGAGGGGCCGGGTTATATTCACTTTCATGATGACTTGAATGATGAATATTTTAGACAGCTTACTGCTGAGAAGATTGTTACTAAGTTTTCTAGAGGATACAAAAAGAGAGTATTCCAGAAGATTAGGCCTAGAAACGAAGCATTAGATTGCTTTGTGTATGCTGTTGCAGCGTATGCAATTTTAAATGTAGATATTAACTCAATTGCTGACAAGCGTGACACCGAAGGACAGCATGAAGAAGTTAAAGCAGTTAAGCCGAAAAGAAATACGTTTGTTCCTAAGACAAACAAAGGTTTTGCAAATTCTTGGCGTTAAAGGATAAATAAATGGCAAATGCTTTTGATGCGACTAACGCTAATGAAGGCGTACCTACACAGATTGTAATTGGCGATTATGTGCAGTGGAAAGTCTCAGGCTTGGTTGATGATTATCCAACTGATGCATATACGTCTACTTTTATTGGTCGCCCTACGTCTGGAGGGTCGAATGAGATTAGCGTAACAGCAACTGGTCACGCTACTCATTATCTGTACACCATATCTAGCACTGATAGCGCCTCTATTGCCAAAGGATCATATTCCTGGCAGATTAAGATAAAGCGCAACTCTGATAATGCTCAGGTTGTAGTTAACCAGGGCAGCTTAGATGTTTTAAGCGATATCAGCACTTCAACATCTGACAGCCGATCTCACTCAGAGATTATGGTAGGCAAGATAGAGTCACTGCTTGCTGGAAAAGCTGATTCAGATGTATCTAGTTATTCTATCGCAGGCCGATCTCTAACTAAGTTGTCGTTCCAAGAGCTGCAAGATGCTCGGACTTTCTATCGTGGTGAAGTCACAAGGGAGCAGAACAACATAGACCTGAAGAATGGTCGTAAAGGCGCGTCAACTATACAGGTGAAGTTCTAAATGGCACTTTTTGATTTCCTCAAGCCTAAGAAGGCACCTAAGAAGCAAGTCTTTAAGAGAGCTTACGCAGCAAACAACCAAGGCTATCTTTTTAGCGACTTTAAGGCTTCTGAGGCGAGCGCAGACACTGAATTACGGCCTGCACTCAAGAATTTACGCGCTAGATCGCGTGATCTGGCAAGAAATAACGAATATGTACGCCGATATCTGGACTTATTGAAGAATAACGTCATTGGCGACAAAGGATTTAACGTACAGAGCAAGGCTTATGACTCTGTAGGAAAGCTTGATACTGACGGTAATCAGCGGGTGGAAATGGCATTTAAGTCGTGGGGAATGCTAGGAAACCCTACCGTAGATGGCAAAATGACCTGGATTGACGCTCAAAAGCTAGCAATTGAGGGGTTAGCCCGTGATGGTGAGGTATTCATCGTCAAACACCGTGGTGCGTCCTTTAAAGACTCGTTTGCAATTGAGTTTATTGAGCCTGATCAGGTAGATGAGCAGAAAAACGAGAGATTAACCAATGGAAACGAAATACGCATGGGTGTTGAGCTGGATAAGTTCAAAAAGCCTGTCGCATATCACGTTCTTAGCTATCATCCCGGTGATTACGACTATACGACCACTGGGAAGTCAACAAAGCACATAAGAATACCTGCTGATCGCATGATTCATCTGTTTAAGACGTATCGTGCCGGGCAGACACGCGGAGAGCCGTGGTTATCTTCCAGTATAGCTGCTTTGAAGCAATTGGGCGCTCTGAGAGAGGCTGCTATTGTAAATGCGAGAGTTGGCGCATCTAAAATGGGCTTTTTTACATCTCCGGCTGGTGATGGATTTGTAGCTGATGAGTTAGATGGCAACATGCCTATTATGGATGCTAGTCCAGGCACGTTCCATCAGTTACCTAATGGCGTAGACTTTAAGTCATTCGACCCACAGTATCCGAATAATGAGTTTGACCCATTCCATAAGTCAGTTTTGCGAGGCATATCTGTCGCTATGGGTGTTGGCTATACGACTCTCTCTGGCGACTTAGAGGCGACTAGCTACAGCTCTATTAGACAGGGCGCGCTAGAAGAGCGAGACAGTTACAAAAACTTACAGCAGTTTATGATTGATCACTTTGTATGTCCTATATTTGGATCATGGTTAAGCAGCTCGATGGAATTGAATACGTTTGGCATTCCTGTCCGGCAGTTTGATCGTTTTTATACTGCCGCTCACATTAGAGGTCGATCTTGGTCTTGGGTTGATCCTCAGAAAGAGATGACTGCTGCTGTTATGGGAATGAAGAATGGTATCTTGAGTCTTCAGGATGTAGCTTCGCAGTACGGTAAAGATGTGGAAGAGCTGGTTTCTCAGATTGCTAGAGACAGAGATACTGCTGAACAGTTTGGTGTGAAATATGCGCTTGAACCGTTCGGAGCAAACCTAAATGCTATTGATCCTGATATAATTGGTGAAGATGATGCCGAAGTACAAGGGCAAGGAGATTAACACCCGGCCAACTGATGGCATGGTGTCAGAAGCTAAGAAAGGATTAGCTTGGCGCAAAGAGCATGGTAGGGGCGGCACAGAAGTTGGTGTAGCCCGTGCAAGGGATATACAGAACAGGAAAGAGCTATCTTTTGATACTGTTAAGCGCATGTATTCGTTCTTTTCTAGACATGAAGTCGATAAGAAGGCAGAAGGATTTCGCCCTGGTGAGGAAGGTTATCCCTCCGCAGGCAGAATAGCTTGGGCGCTGTGGGGTGGAGATGCTGGATTTTCGTGGTCGCGCAGAATTGCAGGCCAAATTGATGATGATAGAAGTGAAGAGGCTGTAAACATGGACAACGAAGTTGAAGTAGAAGAGGTTGTCGTATCCGCTGATGAAGAGCGTTCCGAAGAGGTTGCTGTTGAGACCGAAGAGGAAGTTTCCGAAGAGGTTGTCGAGGAGATCGAAGAGCGCAAGGGTGTAGAGGTTCATCACCGCGCAATGGAAATGGATATGTCTCCAATTGACGAGGATTCGAGAACTGTTAGGATCGCAATATCAAGCGAAGAGCCTGTAGAGCGTTCTTTTGGTAAGGAAGTATTAGATCATAGTGAGAGTGCAATTGATTTGTCATTCTTGGCTAGTGGTCGCGCCCCTCTGCTACTGGATCACGATCCAGAAAAGCAGATTGGTGTAGTAGAATCTGTAGAGCTTGACGGAAAGTCGCGTAGACTGCGCGCTAAAGTTCGCTTTGGAAAAGGTGAACTTGCCCGTGAGGCGTTCTCGGATGTAGTTGATGGGATTAAGGCTAACATTTCAGTTGGCTATTCTATCAGCAAGATGGATCGGGATAGAAATGATCGAGAGACATACCGTGCCTCGTCATGGAAGCCCGTAGAAGCAAGTTTGGTGTCTATTCCTGCCGATATGACAGTTGGCGTTGGGCGGTCGAGCGAACCTTCACACAAACCCGTAATTAAAACTTCATTTGTTGAGGAAAATAAAATGTCAGAAGTTGATATTGAAGCGGTTAAAGCTGAAGCACAGCAATCCGCACAACGTAACGCGGCTCAAATCGTTGAGCTTGGTTCTCGCCACAATCAAGGTGAAATGGCCCGTAAAGCAATCGCTGAAGGTCGTTCTATCGAAGAGTTTCGTGGTGAGCTTTTAGAAAACATTGGTTCACAACGCGCCCTGGAAGATCAGGAAGTTGGTATGACCAAACAAGAAGTTAAGAAGTTCAGCTTGGCCCGTGCTGTAAATGCTCTGGCTAACCCAACTGATCGTCGCGCTCAAGAAGCTGCTGCGTTTGAGTTTGAGTGTTCACGAGCTGCTGCTGACCAGTATGGCACAACTGCACAGGGCATTATGCTTCCTGCTGAAGTTCTGCGTACTTGGAAGCGTGACATGAACAGCGGTGATGATGCTGCTCTGTTCAGTGATGACTTCCGTGGTGGTGACTTCATTGACGCACTTCGCAATCAATCATCTGTTATGCAGGCTGGCGCTCGCATGCTGGGTGGTCTGAGCGGAGACGTTAAGATTCCTAAGAAAACTGCCGCTTCTACTGCTGCTTGGATCAGCACTGAAGGTGGTGACGCAACTGAAAGCGAAATGACTGTTGGTCAGGTGTCTTTGGCCCCTAAGACTCTCGGTGCATTCACTGACGTTACTCGCCAGCTTCTGATTCAGTCTAGCCTAGACGTAGAAGGTCTGATCCGTGATGACTTGAGCCGCGCTCTTGCTATCGCAATCGACAAAGCTGGTCTGGAAGGAACTGGTTCTTCTGGTCAGCCTACTGGTATTCTAAGCACTTCTGGTGTTAACCAGGTAACTAACTTCGCAGCAGCTAACCCTACTTTTGCTGAAGTTGTTACTCTTGAGACTGCTGTTGCAGAAGACAATGCTCTTCAGGGCAACCTGTCTTACATCATGCCTGCTTCAATGTACGGCGCTCTGAAGACTACTGAGAAAGCTGCTAACACTGCTCAGTTCGTTGTAGAGCCAGGCGGCAGCATCAATGGCTATCGTGGTATCGTTTCTAATCAGGCTACTGCTGGTAACCTGTACTTCGGTAACTTCGATGACCTGCTGATCGGTATGTTTGGTGGTCTTGACCTCACTGTTGACCCATACACTCTGTCTAAGAGCGGAACTATCCGTCTGGTTGCTTTGCAGTCAGTAGACATGGCTGTACGTCACGCTGTGAGCTTCGCTTTCGGTAACGATGGCGCGTAAGTAGTAGTAATTAGTCGGGGGGTTTCGGCCCCCCTTCTTTACTTATACCTGTTTACTGAGCAAGTATTATTAAAGGAGATAACCATGAAATATGAAGTAGTTAAAGGTTGTGTTATACAAGGCCAAGGCCATCAGGCTGGGTCGCATGTTGAGATAGAAGACAAGCGCATAATTGAGCAGCTTATGGGCATGGGACGGATCATACCTGTGGCTGAATCTGTAGTCAGAGAAGACAGAAGCGTAGAAGTTACTGAGTCTGCACCTAAGATAAAGAAGAGAGCTAAAACTAATTAATGGCTATCGAGACTGGTATTGAGAGAGCAATAATGATCGCTGACTTCGGCGAGGACGTTTTGTACACGCCCGTAGGTGGTGTATCTAAAACAGTTAAAGCTATCTTTGATCAGGTATATGAGGCGGTAGATGTTGGCGGGTCTGTAGACTTTGCTTTGAACCAGCCAAGGCTTACGCTAAGAACATCTGATGTCTCTGGCGCTGCTCAAGGTGATTCTTTTAGCATAAGGTCATTTGTATACAAGATAACTGTCGTTATGGCTGATGGCACTGGAATAACCGAAATAGGTCTAGAGGCTCAATAATGGCTCATGTTAGAAAGTTACTTAGGGACAACTTGACTACTGCGCTTACCGGGTTAACAACTACTGGTAGTAACGTATATCAAAGTAGAGTCTATCCCATTGCTAGTAACAAGCTGCCTGGCCTGCTGGTTTATAGCAAGGAAGAGGAGATTGAGTATAACTCTATGGGTCTCCCACGCATTCAAGAGAGGACAGCAAGGTTCACTCTGGAAATATATGTGAAGGGTGTCAGTGGCTACGATGATTTGATAGATCAGATATGCCTTGAGATCGAAGAGGCTATCTACGCCAATATTACTTTGGGTGGATACGCATCTAACACAACTGTTACAAGTTTTGATGCAGACTTTAGCGGTGATGGTGATCAGCCAGCAGGCTTGGCCACCCTTACTGTTGATGTGCTATACAGGGTTAGAGAAGACAACCCTGATGTAGCAATTTAATGGCGGTTTTCGCTCACGTTAATTAATGCGCTATGGCGCTTAGAGGTATTTATAAATGGCAACATACACAGGTAAGAATGGCGCAGTATACGTTGGAGTTAACGCTGTCGCTGAAATTAAGGACTGGTCTTTGGAGACTACTTCCGAAACAACAACTGATACTGTCATGGGTGACTCTTGGGTTACTCACAAGCCAACCCTGAAGTCTTGGACTTCATCTTTCAACGCTATTTGGGATGATGCAGACACTAATGGTCAGTTAGCACTGGTAGAAGGTGCAGAAGTCACAATAAATCTGTATCCTACTGGAAATAACTCCGGTGATGTGGAATGGTCTGGCGCTGTTATTGTTACTTCAGTTAGTAAGACAGCATCTTTTGATGGCCTCGTTGAAGCCTCGTTCTCTGTTACTGGAAATGGTGCGTTAACAACAGGAACAGTATAAATGTCAAAACTTATAGATAATGCTACGGCTCACTTCAGCTCTAAAGCAGTACGAAAGTTGAGGATTGATGAATGGGATGTGACTCTTTATTCTAAATCACTTAGCTTGGAAGATAAGGCAAAGTGGCTAAAGAGGGCAGATGGTGATACAACTGATTATTTAGTATACGCTGTTATTTTTGGTGTTACTGACGAAGCAGGAGAGCCTGTTTTTGATGTAGGCGACAAGATTAAGTTGCGCCAGAAGGTTGATCCAGAAGTGTTATCTAAGGTTGCAAACTTTGTTTTGCACATTGAAGACGATGAAGAAGGGCGCGAAAAAAACTAACAAATGATCAGGGTGAACCAACAGAATTATACTTAATGTATTATCTTGCGGAACACCTTGGTCAGCCCCTTTCGACTATATATGAAATGACCGTTGATGAGTTTAATCACTGGTTTACCTACCTTAAACTAAAGCAGGAAAAGCAAAATGGCAGACGGTAAGGCAAAACTTGTCGCAGAGGTGGTCGGTGAGTACAGTGCTGGCCAGATGTTTTCCGCTGCCAATAAGGACATGGCAAGGACAGCCAAGCAAGGTAAGGCATTAAACAATCAAATGCGCCTGATGCGTGGAGGCGTAGGCCAGCTAGGTCATCAGTTCCAGGATATTGCCGTTCAGCTTCAGGGCGGCCAAAGTCCATTCATAGTCTTAGGTCAGCAGGGTTCTCAGATCGTGTCTCTTATGGGGCCTCACGGAGCTATGGTGGGCGCGATTGTTGCTGTTGGTGCGGCTATCGCAGGTAGTATGCTGCCTAACCTTTTTGGTGCTGTAGAAGCATTACAAGATGTTGAAAAAGAAGCGGAGAATTTAGTAGATCGATTTAATGAGCTTGATGGTGTACTTAAAGTTGAGGCCATAAGGCAGGTTACTCAGGCTCTTGAAAATAACAAAGAAGCTATTGCAGACGCTGAGAAAGAGATAGAAAAGCTCAATAGAGTCGAGGAAGCTCACGCTGAAGGTCAAGGAGCCATGACCATCAGTATTGAAGAGGCGAATAAAAGAATACAGGAGCAAGAGAGAAACATAGCATTACTCGAAGAAAGCAACGTCAAGTTGGCGCGCTCTATTGACGGCACTTCTGACGCAACAGAAAAGCTAATTGAATCTCTAGAATCTAAAGTTAATGCTTTAGGCAAAACTCAAAGGGCGCTGGATTTGGAAAAAGCGTCCACGAAAGGTGCCACTCAAGCCGATCTTGATGCAATTAATGCACTGCATGATCAAAAAGACGCTTACGATGAGCTAGTCGAAGGGATTAAGGCTGAGCAAAAAGCCTTAGATGAGGCGGCAAAAGCTGAAGAAAAACGAAACGCTGATCTCATTAAAAACGAAGAGGCACTTACTATATTCTTCTTTAAGGAGAATGAGAAGAAACGCAAAGAAGAGATCAAACGCGCTGAAGAGCAGAAAGAGCATGAGCAAGAGCTTGCCGACTTCTTTATTAAGATGGAGACAAAAAAAGCTGAGACAAAACAGCAGCTAGATGCAGCTATGCTTTCTCAGGCTGGTTCTTTGGCAGGTGGATTGGCGGATATTATTGCTGAAGGCAAAGGGAAGGAGTCGGCAGCATATAAAGCGGCCTTCGCAGTTCAGCAGGGTATAGCAATAGCCAGTACTATAATGAATACTAAAGTAGCCGCAGCCGCAGCTTTGGCCCCGCCCCCAATCGGTCTTGGCCCTTTAGCTGGAGCGCCTTACGCAACTATGATTGAGGCAATGGGTGCCGCAAGCGTTGGTATTATTGCAGGTCAAACATTAGCCTCTTTCGAGGGCGGCGGTTTAACTGGCTCTGGTGCTAGATCGGGCGGCATGGATGGTAAGGGCGGGATGCTTGCTATGCTCCATCCCAACGAGAAGATCACTGACCTACATAAAGGTCAGGGCGACTCTAAAGTTGTTAATGTGAACTTTAGCATCCAAGCTAACGACACTGCCGGATTTGATAGGCTGCTTAACTCACGCAGAGGTCAGATTGTCAACATGATTAACCAGGCAGTAAATGATCGCGGGAGACCATCAATCGCATGAGTGGAACATACCCAACAAGCCCAGTATTTAATGGAGTAGGTTTTAACAGCGTCCACTATAACTTGTCTAGCACGAGTGTATCTGGTCGCACTCAGGTCAGGAATATTGGTGGGCAGCGGTTTGAGTTCTCTGCTACCTATCCGTCTCTCACCAGGGTTGAGTTCGCTCCCGTATTAGCATTTATCATGGCCCAGAGAGGCATGGCTGAGACATTTACTATTGTTCTCCCTGAGATAAGCACTAAGTCAGGCAGTGCTTCTGGCACCGTGCAGACAGTCGGCGCTGACGTTGTTGGTGAGACTTCAATAGCAATAGACGGCCTTTCCGGTACGTTAAAGGCTGGAGATGTCATTAAGTTTGCTAATCACGACAAGGTTTATATGATTGTGTCAGACTTAACCGGATCAGGCACACTGAGCATACAGCCGGGTCTTCGCGAGGCTACGGCAAACGATACTGCGATTACTTACGATAACGTACCTTTTACGGTACGTTTAAACAATGATGTCCAAGAATATTCATTGGGGTTATCGTCTCTGGTAGACTACGAAGTAGATTTCATTGAGGCAATATAATGACAAGAGCGATAGACTCGGCAACCATTGCAGAGCTTGCAAAGGATGATTTTAACCTTGCGACTTTAATTAAGTTAGAGTTCAGTACCCCTTTATATATTACAGATTGGGACAGAGATGTTTCCGCTTTATCTGCTACCTGGTCGAGTAGCTCTCACTTCCTATCTGTCGGCGATCCTGTCGAAACCTCTGAGCTTCGAGTTAACACCGTAGACATCACCTTATCAGGCGTGGAGCAGTCTTACGTCAGCCTGTTTCTGTCTCAAGCATACATAGATAGGCCAGTAAAAGTTTACCGAGCTGTTCTCAATGATTCAGATGCGGTAATTGGCGCGCCTATATTAATATTCGATGGATTGATGACCGGGTATGCTATTGATGACACAGAGAATAGCAGTGAGGTAAAGGTTAACTGCGCCTCTCACTGGAAGGACTTTGAGAAAGAGAATGGCCGGAAGACAAACGACAACTCGCAAAAGATACACTTCCCTAATGATGATGGGTTTGAGTTTGCAGCTAACACGATCAAAGATTTGAAATGGGGACGTAAATAATGGCTTTAACTCTAGGTTGGATTATAGGTATAGCTGTAGCTTCTACTGCCGTTTCGTATGTAATGACGCAACAGGCCATGAAGAAGGCCAAGAAAGCTGCCGACGATATGGCTGGCGTTCTGATCAACAAAGAGTCAAACATCGAGCCTATCCCTGTCATCTACGGTGAACGCAGAGTAGGTGGTGTAAGGGTATTCGTATCTACTAAAGATGTAAGCGGTGGGGCTAAGAATGAGTTTTTATACATTGCTTTAGCGATGGCTGAAGGCGAAGTAGAGTCAATCACTGACATCTACATCGATGATAACCCTATCACTGACAGTAAATACTCTGGACTTTATACTATCAACGTACACACTGGCGCTGATAACCAGACTTACGATCCACTGCTTACTGAGGCTAACGCAGGCTGGACATCGAGCCATAAGCTGAGTGGTGTTGCGTACCTTGCAATACGCTTGAAATGGGATGCGGATGTATTCCAGGGCGTTCCTGAGATTACTGCCGTGGTTAAGGGCCGTAAAGTTTACGACCCAAGAAATGGATCAACTGCATGGAGTAATAACCCGGCTTTATGTATTCGCGACTACCTCACTAATGATCGCTACGGCAAGGGTATTCCTACTGCTGCTATCGATGACGATGCTTTTGAGGATGCAGCGGATGACTGTGATCAGTCTGTTACGTTTTACTCTGGTGGATCAACAGGTAAGATATTTGAGTGTAATGCTGTACTACAGACAGATGAGACCCTTTTCGACAATATAGAAAAGATGCTAATGGGCTGTCGAGGCTTTTTGCCTTACCGTCAAGGCGAATACGGCCTGATCATTGATAAGTCGCGGTCTAGCGTATTTTCGTTTGATACCGATACTATTGTCGGTGGCATCTCTATAGCGGGAGAGACTAAAGAGAATAAGTTTAACCGCGTCCTAGTTAAGTTTGCTAACCCAGATGTTGACTATCAACCTGATCAAGCGGTGTGGCCTGCCGGGGGGTCGAGCGAAGAGACAGCCTTGCTTGCAGAGGATAACGGAACTCTACTAGTTGAAGAGCTTACTCTCGATACAGTGACTAATTACTACGCTGCTAGGGATTTAGCCAGGGTCATACTCAAGAGGTCTAGGAATGCCCTTAGAACGTCATTTAAGGCCACTAGCGAGGCTTTACAGCTAACAGTAGGGGATGTGGTAACGGTCACGCATCCTACCCCAGGATGGAGCGGCAAGCCCTTCCAGGTTGAGTCTATCGCAATGAACTACGATGGAACCTGCTCTGTTAACCTTCTTGAGTATGATTCCACTATCTATACCTATGACCTGGCTGCACAGCAAACTGTTTACCCAGACACTGAACTGCCTGATCCGTTTACTGTTGTGCCTCCTACTGGATTACAGGCTAACGCTGAGACCAGTGTTGCTTTAGACGGAACCATCGTTACCTCTATGGTTGTTTCGTGGACAGCAAGTACTGACTCATTCGTGGATCAGTATGATGTTCAGTGGTCTACAGATAACAGCACATTTCAGTCTGTAGTGACCGACGATACGCTTTATAGAATCTCTCCAGTTGAGGCTGGTGCGACCTACTACACGAGAGTTAGATCAATCAACTCGCTTGGCGTTAAGAGTGGGTTTGTATATGCCAACCAAGGCTCTGTCGGAGATACTACTGCCCCTGCATTGCCGACACCTATATCAGCAACCGCTGGTTATAAATCAATCAGTCTTGAGTGGACTAACCCATCGGATAAGGACTTTTCTAATGTGGAGGTCTATCGTGCCACATCTTCTGGTGGATCGTTCTCTGAGGTCGCTACTGTAGGGGGTGGCTTTGGTGCTAATGCTGAGTTCTTGAATGGCGGCTTGGCTGACGCAACCACTTTCTACTACAAATTTAAGTCTGTTGATTACAGTGGAAATAAGTCTGCGTTTACCGCTGAGGTATCAGCTACCACTAACGCTGCCGCTATTGATGGTACTGACGGCAAGTCTACCTTTACGGCTCCAATCTTCAAAAGGGACACTAGCACACCGGCTACTCCAACAGGCGGCACGTTTAACTTTGGAACTAACGTACTAACACCCCCTAGCGGTTGGTCGGTAACTATACCTTCTGGAACTGATCCTATCTACGAGGCTACATTCCAATTCTCTATATCTGGTGATACAGGTACGGTTACAGCAGGCACTTGGTCAACACCCGTGGTTATTGCTGAAAATGGTGATGATGGCACTGATGGTTTAAGTACATTTACGTTTGCTGTTCATAAAAGGGATTCAACTACACCCAGCGCACCGTCTGGAGGCTCTTATAACTTTACTACTAATACGATTACTGCCCCATCTGGCTGGTCTGAGGAAATACCAAGCGGAACTGACCCTGTTTATATATCGATAACCAAAGCGCAAATTAGCGGGGCGACTGGTACTGACTCTAGCTTATCTTGGACTGCGCCTGTTCTTTTTGTGCAGAACGGAGAAGACGGGCAAAGTATCACAGGAGCTGACGGCCCTAGAAATGCTGCTGGGTATGTTTATTACTTGTTGTCATCTGCTACTGCACCGTCAAGCCCGTCTGCAACGTCCTACAACTTTAGCACTGGAGCATTTGGTGGTCTCACTACTAACTGGTCAAGAACACCGCCAACCAACACTGGGGGTGACGCTAAGTATTGGGCTACCAGTTATTATGTTACAGAAGCTACGTTTGGCGGGACACAGACTCTTACGTTTGGTACACCTTTTGCAAGCTTCCAGTTCGATGGCTTGGTGACATTTACTAATCTAAACAGTGAGCTTGCTGATGCATCTAGCACTGAGATCACTACTATCAATGGCGGCCTGATAAAAACAGGGCTGATTGATGCAACCAGAGTTAAGATTGATGACGCTACTATCGACACAGACGGAAGTGGCAATCTGATAATTAAAGCCGGTGGTGTAGGTACAACTCAGATGGGAGACCTTCAAGTCAGCACCATTAAAATTGCCGGTAACGCTGTAAATTTGATTAGGAACGCTGTCTCTACTTCAGATATTACGCTAACTAAAAATGCTTGGACAGATATCGCTACAATTACATTTACGCCTGAATCAGTAAGCGGCAGCGCGCAACCAATAAGTATTAAGGCCTTTTCAGACTTTGAGTTCGATATTCTTGCGAGTGTTAATAAAACAGCCACAGTTAAGTTTAGATATGTAAAAAATGGCACCAACATAAAAGAATTTAATGAGATATTCTTTTCTACATACCTTAGCGGGTATGGCATTGGTTATTATGGTACAGCGTCTGGAAATATAACCCCGATATTTATCGATACAGATACCACGGTTGCAAGCCGATCTTATAAACTTCAGGCTTTTTACACTAACACTGAGACAGGTAAAGATTGTACTGTTCATGCTGGGGCAACTTTAGAATGCGTTGAGGTTAAGAGATGAAATATGTCATATACGATAGTAGCGGAGATATTACTGCTCAAATTGATTGCCCAGAAGCTGAAATAACAAATTATATTTTTGATGACTTAGATTACCTTGAGTTCTCCGAATCAGCTATAAACAAAATGGTAGTTGGTGGAGAAATAGTTGATAAAGAGACACATAATAGACAAGTAAATGTTCCATCCGTAAGTATCAGGCAATATAGAAATGCTCTACTAGCGCAGTGTGACTGGACGCAAATGCTCGATTCCCAGATCACAGACGCAAAGAAGGCAGAATGGGCGACCTACAGGCAAGCCCTGCGAGACATACCAGAAACGCACTCTGAAGCTACGTCTTTAGATGATATAATATGGCCAACTGAGCCGGAGTAATAAGATGACTTATCAACTAGTGCAGGGCGACCAGGCCCCGCAAATACAAGCCGTTATAAAGAGAGCGGATGATGGCAGTGCTATAGACTTTTCTGGTGGCTCTTGCGCGCTGAAGTTTAGGGCAAAAGATACTACTGCTACGCTATTTACCCTGGCTGCTGCTGATGTCGGAGATAACTTTGAGGACGGCATTGCAGTGTTCTCGTTCTCAGGCACCCAGCTCAACCTAAATGAGGGCTACTACCAGGGAGAGATTGAGATTACTTATGACAGCGGCAAGATTGAAACAGTATTTGAGATACTAGAGTTTTACATCCGGGAAGACTTTGCATGATCAAAGCTGCCATAGCGTTTAAGAAAGCCGTAGCCGAAATAGGCTTTAAGAAGGCCGTTGCCACTATAAACTTTGGTGACTTCCTAATCTTCAGGTTTTTTGCTGACGCTTTGGGGCTGTCTGATAGCCAGGCTAAGTCCGTAGGTAAGGCTGTAACCGATTCGCAGGCTATTACAGACCTAGCTTCTATGGGTACAGGCAAGCCTGTTAGTGACGCATCTACGGCCTCCGATGACGCGCTAATAGGAATCGGCAAGGTATCTATTGATTCTGGGTCACTGACAGACCAGATAGATACGCTAGGCATTGGCAAGCTGTTGAATGATTCTTCTAGCGTTGCTGAGAGCATAGACATACAGACTGCATTTAACAGATCGCATACGGATGCATTCTCTGCTGCTGAGTCGATTAGCTTGGAGCCTGGCAAGGTCTTTGCAGATGCTTCTGCGTTTACTGACTTTGAAGATATGGCGTTCGGGAAGTCACTCGCTGATCCCACGGCTATAACAGATTTAACTGCTCTCTCACCTACTAAGATACTCTCTGACTCTTCCACGGCTACTGAAGACCAGGCTATGGACTTCCATAAGTTCATCACAGAGGCTGCTGGCGTTACGGATGACCTAGATGGTGAGGCCACAGCAGATGACGATCAGGAAATGACGTTTACAAAAGTTCGATCCGATTTGGCAACTCTAGTTGACTTATTCGCTTATTCCAGTACTAGGGGCATAAGTGATACAATGGGGACATCCGATTCTGGTTCGATACGCGGTCAGAGCTATTGCTCTTTCGATTACTTTGCCGAAGATTACGTCGGCTTTACTCAATCCTTTTAACAGGTGATTTATGATTAACGATGACTTAAAACTACGCGGCGATGTTGCGATAGTTCTGAAAGACAAAGACGGCAATGTAAAAGATAGCCGTGAAATTAACAACTTGGTAGTAAGTGCGGGTCTGACCTACATTTGCTCTCGCATGGAAGGCACTTCTGCTAACGTGATGTCTCACATGGCTTTGGGTAGTGATACTACTGCTGCTGCGGCTGGTGATACTGATCTGGGGTCGATTTTAGGCTCTAGGGAAGCGTTAGACAGCACTACTGCTTCTAGCAATACGATTACCTATGTTTCGTCTTTCGAGGCTGGTGAAGGCACTGGTGCGGTTACAGAAGCAGGCATCTTTAACGCTGCTACTTCTGGCACTATGCTTTGTCGTACTGTATTCGCTGTTGTAAACAAGCAAGCTGATGACACTATGTCAGTCACTTGGACTATTACACTAACTGCATCTTAATTAGAGGGGGCTACCTATGTCTACTATTACAACAAGGGCAGGCAAAGGCTCGCCCCTTACTAATGCAGAAGTTGATAGTAACTTCGAAAATCTTAACACTGACAAAGCAGAGCTATCTGGCGCGGCTTTTACTGGTGCTATAACTACCACTTCCACTGTTGATGGCCGTGATGTCGCTACTGACGGAAGTAAGCTAGATGGCATTGAAGCTGGGGCTACCGCAGACCAGACTGCTGCTGAGATTAAAACCGCTTACGAAAGCAATGCAGACACGAATGCGTTTACAGATGCTGACGAGTCTAAGTTAGACGGCATTGAAGCCTCAGCAGACGTAACAGACACAGCCAACGTAACAGCCGCTGGTGCCTTGATGGACAGTGAGTTGACTGCTATTGCAAGCGTTAAGGCTTTGAATCAGGGTGTTGCTACTACTGACAGTCCTACGTTTGCAGGGCTTACTACCTCTGCTGACATTAGCTTTGGCGATAGTGACAAGGCTATCTTCGGTGCTGGCTCTGACCTACAGATTTATCACACAGGAACAGATTCACGACTCGTAGATAGTGGCACAGGCACTTTTTACATTGCAGGAACCGACCTTGTATTTTTAGACGGGACTCTTGCTGAAAGATATGCCGACTTTACCTTTGGTGGTGCGGCACGGCTTTACTACGACAACGCAGCCAAACTAGCCACCACCGCCACAGGCATAGACGTTACTGGCACAGCCACGATGGATGGGCTTACTGTTTCAAACGCTGGCAGTAACTCTTTTCTCAAATCTGAGGAAACTACTGGTTCAGCGCGTTTGCAACTTACAAACAGCGGCGCTAACGTCTTGTTTGGTACAGATAATAATGTAGGTGGTTTAACTGGCATAGCAAATCAAGCGTACATTTACAGCGCAAACAATCTAAAAATAGGTGTCAATACATTTACGGCTCAACAGCTAACAATCAACTCCACAGGCATAGACGTTACTGGCAATTTAACAATGGCTTCTGGCGGCTCTATTGTAGCTGGCGGTGCAAATGACCTTATTTTAAACGCAGGCGAAAGCGGGACTCCTGACATTTACTTGCAGTCAGGTGGTAGCACAAAAGTTAAGGTTGAAGGAAGTAACGGCAACGTGGGTATAAATGAAACTGTTCCTTTTGGCAAACTTCATATTTCAGACACACAAATAGGAAGGACAACAGCAGACAGCGCGGGAAATCTTCTTGTGCTGGAAGACGATGAAAACGGGATGTCTATTCTTTCTGTAGATGCG
>Ga0209533_1002165_pt1 | contig 18048 bp, 16 predicted proteins | sample COG_04_FD_184748 | JGI IMG/M metagenome (GOLD analysis project Ga0209533, IMG submission 184748) | Pelagic Microbial community sample from North Sea - COGITO 998_met_04 (SPAdes) (version 2) | ecosystem: Environmental > Aquatic > Marine > Neritic zone/Coastal water | place: Helgoland, sampling...
CTGGTCTTGAAAACCAGCAAGGGGTAAAACCCTTCCAGGGTTCGAATCCCTGCCCCTCCGCCAACACAAGCAAACAAGCTATTGAAATATATAAAATATTTAGACTTAGTGTAATTACGAACCGTCAAGAAGACCGTCAAATGTATTCGTTACCCTCGATACTCACCTGATCCACCACACCGCTGCACGACCCCCAAGTCTAAGATACTCAGACCCTCCCGTCGCTCTGAACTTGGGGAACCCATGCCGATTGCTGATTCTGTCAACAAATTGACGCCGCCTGACCCATCGATAATCCGCGCAAATCCAACGATAAACAGGTTGATCAGACACCTCAACTCAGGAATAGAAGCTCAAGCCCCACGTTAACACCCCACCTGTTCTCGTCAGTCTGTGAAGTTCGGGACTCAGCGGCTCGCTGGCATTGGACTTACATTCTGTTTATGACTATCTAGGCGCCGATAGTTTATAGTTGGGTTCCCTGATCCAGCTAGACAACTTATGTCTTTACAGCTTACAACATCCCAACTGGAGCAATACCTCTCCAAAGCCGCCTGGATCCTAAAAGGCCCGGTTGATGCTTCTGACTTCAAGGTATACATCTTCCCGCTACTGTTCTTCAAACGTATCTCCGACGTCTACGACGAGGAGTACCAAACAGCATTAGACGAGTCCGATGGCGACACCGAATATGCCTCTATGCCAGAAATGCACCGTTTTGAAATCCCGAAAGACTGTCATTGGACAGATGTCCGTGAAACCACAACTAATGTAGGACAGGCAATTGAGCGTGCGCTGCGCGGCATAGAGCAAGCTAACCAGGAATACCTCTACGGTATATTTGGCGATGCCCAGTGGAGTAACAAGAACAAACTAGCCGATAGCCTTTTGATCAATTTGGTCGAGCACTTCTCGCAATACACGCTAGGTCGTCAAAACGCTAATCCAGATATGCTGGGTAACGCCTACGAATACCTGATCAAGCACTTTGCCGATTTAACCAATAAGAAAGCCGGGGAGTTCTATACCCCTAGGTCCGTCGTTCATCTATTGGGTTTGATTCTTGACCCCCATGAGGGCGAGACAATCTACGATCCAGCCTGCGGCACCGGTGGTATGTTACTAGAGTGCGTTGATCATCTGAAACATAACAAAGAAGATTATCGTACGCTAAAACTCTTCGGCCAGGAGAAGAACCTAACCTCAAGCTCAATAGCCCGAATGAATATGTTCCTCCACGGCATTGAAGACTTTTCAATTCTACGCGGCGACACGTTACGCCATCCAGCTTTTTTCGAAGCCGATGGTTTGCAAACCTTTGACTGCGTTATCGCCAACCCACCATTCTCATTAAAAGAGTGGGGCGCTGAAAACTGGGCCAATGATCCTTTCGGCCGTAACATTGCTGGCGTGCCTCCTAAAGGCAATGGCGACATGGCTTGGGTGCAACACATGGTGAAATCCATGAATAGCACCGGGCGTATGACCGTCGTTTTGCCCCACGGCGCACTATTCCGTAAAGGTGCTGAGGGCAAGATTCGTCAAGCATTGCTCGAACAAGATTTGCTGGAAGCCGTTATTGGACTTGGTCCCAATGTTTTCTACGGCACCCAACTTGCCGCCTGCGTGATGGTGTTCAAACAAAACAAGGTGCCCGACAAAAAAGGTAAGGTACTGTTCATAGATGCCGCCGATCAAATCCGTGTAGGCCGAGCGCAAAACTTTCTAGAGCCTGAGCATGTGCAGCAAATACATAAGTGGGTGACTTCATTTGAAGATGTGGAGAACTACGTCAAGGTCGCTACCATGAACGACCTTCTTGAGAACGACTTTAACCTCAATATCCCGCTCTATGTCGAAAAAATCATCGAAGATAATCTGCCCACTGTCGAAGATGCTATGGCTGATTTGAAGCAAGCCTGGCATGCAAGCCTGGAAGCCGAAGAAAAATTCAGAACCATTTTGAAGAGGTTTATGTGATGGCTTACCAAACGCCCATTACCATTAAAGAAGCAATCGATCGCATAAAAGCGAAACATTATGTTCTGCCCTCAATCCAGCGCGAGTTTGTCTGGGGTACAGAGCAAATCGAAACGTTATTCGATTCCCTCATGCGGGACTATCCGATTAGTACGTTCCTATTCTGGGCGGTGGATAAAAGCAAGGTAAAGGATTTTCAATTTTATGAGTTCCTCAAGAATTACCATGAGAAAGACAATCAACACAACCTCAAGCTAGAGCTTGGCGACGATCGTGACATCATTGCCTTGTTGGACGGTCAGCAACGAATGACATCCATGTACTTGGCGCTGTGCGGGTCTTACGCCGAAAAAATGCCATATTTCAGGAAGAGTAGCGTACATGCCTATCCTGAGAAGCATTTGTACCTGAACTTGTTGTCGACGTCTGAAGATATGGAGAGAGAATACGATTTTCGATTTCTAACCAAGGAGGAGGCGCTGCCTACCGATAAGTCCTTCTGGTTTAAGTGTAGCGAGATACTCGTAATTGACGCTGACGATATTCTTGAATATCTGATGAGCCACGACCTGACGGATAGTTCCATTTACAAGAAAGAGGTTACCAAATTTGCACAGCGAACACTGTCACGGCTGCATCGCTGTGTTCATGACGTAGGGACAATCAGCTATTACTTAGAAAAAAGTATTGAACTAGACAAAGTACTGCAGATATTTATCCGCATTAACAGTGGCGGCACCAAGCTCAGTTATTCTGACTTGCTACTGTCTATCGCAACGGCGCAGTGGACGAAGCGGGATGCCAGAGAAGTTATTCATGAGTTTGTCGATGATCTGAACAAGATTGGTAATGGGTTCAGTTTTAGTAAAGATCAGGTGTTGAAATCCTGTTTGGTGCTGTCCGACTTTAGTGATGTGAGGTTTAAGGCCGACAATTTTAACAAATCCAATATGGAGAAAATCGAAGAAGCATGGGATGGGATAGCGGCAGCTATCCGTACCGCAGTAGAACTGTTTGCGAAGCTTGGCTATGACCGTGACACGCTCTCCGCTGCAAATGCGATGATCCCGATTGCTTATTACATATACAAAAACAGTATTAAAGAGAACGATATGGTTCATGCTGGTGGCTATGCCGAGGATCGTAGCGCAATACGTGAATGGCTAGCTCGCGTGCTTGTCAAAGGTACTTTTGGCGGCCAACCAGATTCGATTTATCCAGGCATGCGACAAGTGGTTAATGCAAATCTGGGCAAATTTCCCCTAGCTGAGATAATAGAGCACTACAGGGGTCAGCGAAAATCAATCGCCTTTACAGGCGACGATATCGATGGTCTGTTAGACCTGCAGTATGGTAAGGGTAAAACGTTCGCTGTTATTAGCGAACTCTATGCTGGCAGAAACCTTAGCTTCAATTTCCATCAGGATCATATCCACCCAAAATCTCTCTTTAATAGAAAAAGGCTCAAAGCTCTAGGAGTCCCATCTGATGATATTGAAGATTACATCAGCAAGGTAAATAGCCTATCTAATCTTCAGCTTTTACAGGGTACAGAGAATATTGAAAAGAGAGCGTCTCAGTTCGAGGGCTGGGTTATGAAGGCCTACCCAAATGAACGCGATAGAAACACATTCCTATTATCTAACGAGATCCCGATCGACCAATCTTTGGCCATTGTTGATTTTCTTGAGTTCATTGAGAAGCGCCGTGACAACTTAAAGTTAAGACTAAAGAGTATTTTCAAGGTTAAAGCCGAGGACAGTGCCTCATGAATCAACAAGCACTAGAAAAATACCTCTGGGGCGCCGCCACCGCACTACGTGGCACCATCGACGCCGGTGACTATAAGCAATACATCTTCCCCTTACTGTTCTTCAAGCGCATTTCAGATGTTTACGAGGAAGAGTTTGAAAGTGCATTAGCTGACTCCGATGGCGATATGGAATACGCGGCTTTTGCCGAAAATCATCACTTCCAAATACCCGAAGGTGCCCATTGGAAGGATGCGCGCGAAACCACCGTTAATATTGGGCAGGCATTACAAAACGCCATGCGGGCCATAGAGCAAGCGAATCCCGATACTTTGTACGGCATATTTGGTGACGCCAGTTGGACCAATAAAGAGCGCCTGTCCGACGCCATGCTGACGAACCTTATCGAGCATTTTTCACAGCACAAATTGAATATCAGTAACGTCCCTGACGACAAGCTGGGTGACGCCTACGAATATCTGATTAAGGAATTCGCCGACGATAGTGGTCATACCGCTGCGGAGTTTTACACTAATCGCACCGTAGTGAAGTTGATGACTATGATCATGGATCCGCAGCCAGGAGAGTCGGTTTATGACCCTACCTGTGGATCTGGTGGATTGCTTCTAAATTGTGCGCTGCATCTAAAAGATGAAGGCAAAGAATACCGAACGCTAAAGCTTTACGGGCAAGAGATTAATTTGCTCACTTCAGCCATTGCCCGCATGAATATGTTCATGCACGGTATTGAAGAGTTCGATATTGTCCGTGGCGACACCCTGGCGAATCCAGGCTTGTTAGAGAACGACTCACTGAAAACATTCAACGTTATCCTTGCCAATCCGCCGTATTCGATTAAGTCCTGGGACCGCAAATCCTTCGAGAGAGACCCCTATGGCCGCAACGTCTGGGGAACACCACCGCAGGGCTGTGCTGACTACGCCTTTCAGCAACATATTCACAAAAGCCTTGACCAGAAGAACGGCCGCTACGCCATCCTATGGCCGCACGGCATTCTCTTTCGTGATGCCGAAGCTGAAATGCGGCGGAAGATGGTCATGTCGGACGAAATTGAAGCGGTCATTGGCCTAGGTCCCAACCTATTCTACAACTCGCCTATGGAGGCGATGGTGCTTGTAGGCAATACCAATAAGCCTAAAGAGAGAAAGGGCAAGGTGATCTTTGTAAATGGCAAAGATGATTACATCGAAAACAAGGGGCAGGCTTACTTGACCGAAGCGCACATCAGCAAGCTTTATCAAGCGTTTAAGGGTTTTACGGATATTCCTCATTACGCGGAAGTTGCCACTCTTGATGAGATCATGGCGCTGGGTGGAAACATGAACATCAACTTTTATGTCAAGGCCGGCAATTTGGGAGAAGCAGTCAGCTTTGGAGATGCATATAAGGCTTGGGAAAAGTCATGCAGCGACCTCAAAGAATCAATGAATAGCTTGCTGGGGGCATTGAGCTGATATGAGCAATTTTATTGAGCAAGCTGTTATGGAATTGAAGTTGAAGCTGGACCGAAGTGAATGGTCACTGGTCAGGTTTGGCGACGTCGCCATAAAACAGAATAAGTCCGTAGATCGTGAAAACACACACCTCAAAAACTATGTCAAAGGCGAGCACATGTTGTCAGAAGACTTGCACCTGCGAGATTGGGGCGATTTGGCCGACGAATATCTGGGACCGGCCTTTATTCGATATTTTGAAGAAGGCGATATTCTCTATGGCTCACGCAGGACATACCTTCGAAAAGTCACGATTGCGCCCTTTGAAGGCATCACGTCGAATACTACTTTTGTTATTAAAGCCAATGAGGCTGTGATTGATCAGCGGTTGTTGCCCTTCGTCATGCTTTCCGAGGGGTTCAGCCAGCATTCCATCAGGAACTCAAAAGGGTCCGTCAATCCATATGTGAACTGGAAGGATATCGCGGGCTACGAATTCCTCCTTCCCCCCAAGGCGCAGCAAGCTGAAATCGCGGAACTGCTGTGGGCCATAGATAATGTGGTTCAAAAAGATAGAACTATATCAACAAAATTAGAAATTAGTTATCTAGCCAAGCGTGAAGATTTACTCGGAGGTGCATTGGGGGCGAAAGTGAAGTTAGGCGATATATCTAAACTGCAGGGTGGAGCAACATTCAAGAGTAGAGACTCAGTAGACAAGGGAGTTAATTGGCTCAAGATCGCAAATGTTGGTTTCGGCGAAATAAAATGGCAGGATAAATCATATTTGCCTTCTCATTTCGCTGATGAGTACCCTGATTTTGTTCTAAATACAGGAGATATAGTACTGGCCCTTACAAGACCAATACTAGGTGATGTTTTGAAGGTTTCCAGAATCCGAGAGAGTGATTCTGGTGCGCTTTTGAATCAAAGAGTTGGACGCATTCGATTAACAGGCCCAATTGATCCCAAATTTTTGTATGAGCATCTTCGTTCCAGGTCTTTCATGCTTGCCTTAAAAAAGGAATTACAAGGGACCGACCCGCCGAACATCAGTACGAGGATGTACGAAAACTACCAGATAAGACTACCTTCACTCATAGATCAGATTAATATAACAACAAAATTGGAACTTATGTCAGCTACTCTAAATCTGTTGTTAGATAAAACATCCTCGTCCATATCCCTGCAAAAATCCCTAGTCAATCAGGTGTTTTAGTTATGTCCTTCTCCGAACTCAACAGCGTCGAGCATTACATCATTCATCAGCTGAGTGGTGTCAATCTCAATGCTTCTGCAGACAAGGTGGCCGAAGCTTCGCCAGAGCATGGCGTGCATTGGGTTTACAAGTCGCTGCAAGAATTGTCGCGTGGCATCAATGAGGTACTGCTGGAGGATGAGTTGCAGGCGGCGCTAATTCGTCTCAACCCTGAGATTGCAATGAGGCAAGAACTGGCGGATGAGGTGATTCATAAGTTGCGGGCGATTCTGATTTCGGTCAATCATTCGGGGCTTGTAAAGGCCAATGAGGAATTCCTCAAATGGATGAGTGGCGAGAAAACGCTACCTTTTGGTGAGAATAATCGGCACGTGCCGATTCGCCTGATTGATTTTGAGGACCTCTCCCAGAACAGCTATATCGTCACTAATCAATACCGCATTCATCACCGCGAGACGAAAATTCCGGATGTGGTGTTGTTGATTAATGGTTTCCCGGTGGTGGTGGGCGAGGCGAAAACGCCGATTCGCCCCTCAGTCAGTTGGCTCGACGGCGCGCATGAGGTGCATTCGATTTATGAAAATGCTGTGCCGCAGTTGTTTGTTCCCAATATTCTCTCCTTCGCCACAGAGGGCAAGGAGCTTTACTACGGCGCGGTTCGCTGCCCATTGGAGTTCTGGGCGCCGTGGCGCTTGGAAGATGGTGATGATGTGATTACGAAGAGCCTGGGCCTGAGTGAAATTGGCCGCGAGCTAAGTGATTTGTTGCAGCCGAAACGCTTGCTAGACATTCTGCAGAGTTTTTCCTTGTTCAGCACAAACGCGAAAAAGCAACGCATCAAGATTATCCCGCGTTTTCAGCAGTACCAGGGTGCCAACGCGATTGTTCAGCGTGTTAAGGACGGGCACATCAAGAAGGGATTGATCTGGCACTTCCAGGGCTCAGGTAAATCATTGTTGATGGTATTCGCTGCACAGAAACTGCGTCGTGAAGCATCCCTGAAAAGTCCAACTGTGATTGTGCTAGTCGATAGAACTGATCTAGACACACAAATTAGCGGCACCTTTAGTTCAGCTGAAGTGGCGAATGTAGAAAGCACCGATAGCATCAAAGAACTACAGCAGATGCTTGAGCGGGACACCCGCAAAATCATTATTTCAATGATCCACAAATTCCGTGATGCCAAACCTAATATGAATACCCGCGACAATATTATCGTGCTAGTCGATGAAGCCCATCGCACCCAGGAAGGTGATCTGGGTCGTCAAATGCGCGCAGCTCTACCCAATGCCTTTTTGTTTGGGTTAACCGGTACACCTGTTAACAAAGCAGACAAGAATACCTTCTGGGCCTTCGGCGCCAAAGAAGACCAGGGCGGCTATATGAGTCGCTATACCTTTCAAGAATCCATCCGTGATGAAGCCACACTGCCATTGCACTTTGAGCCACGCCTGGTGGATGTGCATGTGGATAAATACGCCTTAGACGAAGCCTTTGCTAGCTTAAAGGAAAGTGCAGGGTTGACCGATGAAGAGGCTGACGCTCTAAACCAGAAGTCGGCAAAAATGGCGGCATTTCTAAAGGCACCAGAGCGTGTCGAGAAAATTGTCAGTGATATAGCTGAGCACTTTAAAGAGAAAGTATTACCTCACGGATTTAAGGCGATGATTGTCACACCGGATCGCCATGCCTGTGTTCAGTACAAAGAAGAGTTGGATAAACACTTCCCAGAAGAAACAAGCAAAGTCGTCATCTCTACCTCTGCCAATGATGAATTTGAATTCAAACAAAAGTGGGGCGTCGACAAAAGTCAGCAAGAGAAAATTGTCGATGAGTTCAATGATGCTAACTCAGCATTAAAGTTCATCATTGTCACCGCTAAATTGCTCACCGGTTTTGATGCTCCGATACTCCAAACCATGTACTTAGATAAGTCCATGAAGGATCACACGCTGCTACAGGCTATCTGCCGTACCAACCGCTTATTCCCTAACAAAACATTTGGTCGCATCGTGGACTATTTTGGTGTGTTTGACGATGCAGCTAAGGCGTTGGAGTTTGATGAAGAAAGTTTGGGGGAGGTAATAACTAACCTGGCTGAGTTAAGAGGCAAGCTACCGAAAGCAATGGAAGATGCATTGGCACACTTCGCTGGCGTTGACAGAACCCTTGAAGGGTTTGAAGGCCTTGAGGCCGCGCAGAATGCAATCAACAACGATAAAAAGAAAGATGCCTTTGCTGCTGACTTTAAATACCTGGCTAAGTTATGGGAATCACTCTCGCCCGATAATGTTCTGGATGTATATAACACAGATTATAAATGGCTCGCACAGGTCTATGAGTCGGTTAAACCTGCATCCGACAATATAGGGAAGCTACTATGGCTAACCCTGGGAGCCCAAACCACTCAGTTAATCCATGACAATATTCACGTCGGCGAAGTGCATACTCTGGATGAATTCGTTATGGACGCGGATGTTATAGAAGATATATTCAATAATCCAAATCCACAAAAAACCAAACAATTAGCAAAAGCCCTCGCTAAACGTTTCAAAGATCGTATAGATCTACCTGTATTTAAATCACTGAGCGAGCGTTTAGAGGCGCTCAAAGATAAAGCTGAGAAGGGATTGATCGCATCCATCGACTTTGTCAAAGAACTTTGCAAGATCGCCAAAGAAACCCTTCAGGCTGAAAAAGATCTAGAGCAAGACTTACAAGATAAATCACCTCAGGCTGCGCTCACTGAGCTATTCCTAGAGCTTAAGAGCGACGAAACACCTGCTGTCGTCGCCCGCATTGTTTCTGACATCGATGCCATTGTCCGTGTCGTACGCTTCCCCGGCTGGCAGAGTACTACAGGTGGGGAGAGAGAGGTGCAGAAGTCACTTCGCAAGGCCTTGCTGAAGTACAAGCTACATACAGATCAAGTTTTGTTCGATCGTGCGTACGCCTATATTAAGGAATACTACTAGAGCTTCCGGTTATATCTTTCGCTATCTTAGTAGTCACAGCGACTCTAGTAGATGCTTTTTTAATCGACCCCCGAGGAAGCGTAGGCCAGGACAACAATTTTGCAAGACTTCTATTCTCATTGTTGCCTGCTACTGTGGGGATGCATCGCTTAAGAGCCTTTATTGGCGGATCTTCTTGTTGGTGTGACCGAAAATGTCTGGCTATCGGTAAATCGTGATGCCTTCATGCAAAATCCCCTGAGTAAATCATACGAAAAATTTTACTTTCGACTTCTATTAATTTTCGGGGGGATTACCCTATTTCATCATTTTCGATTGACCAAAAATCTCAATAGAGAGTCAATACGAATTAGAATCTAAACTAAACGTGGCTGTACATCCGTATTCTCTTGCGCATTATTGACTGAAAATGAAGAAACAATGTCTACATACGCCTTGCTATCACCGATGACATCTTGGATTAGCCCGCGAGACTGCAAAGAACGATAAAGGGCAACTGCGTATGCCTGACAATTGATAGACTTCTTAGGATTAAACTCAATATCAGTAAAAGCATCGAACGCAGTCAACTCTTGAACTGCCCACAAATTGCAGTGAAGCGCATTTAGATAGATCCAATCATAAAATGCAGTCTTAGGTTCAAGAGGCCAGCGGTCGCCAAAAAAGACGAACTCTTTAAGTAACCCCGACTCCTTCAGCCGTGGATCCTTCTTGGCGGCCAATGATGTGCCAAAAAGCAAGTCAGTAAAAGGACCACCGTTTTGGAAAGCTTTACTCGATTGGTAGGCCGTCTCAACGGTGAATGTACGATTGTGTTTTTTGGTTGTCACCTCCAAATTAAATGCACTCAGCGCCACGCCAAGCTCGACCTCCGACTTACTCGACACCTCAAGAGGAGCGAGACAGAGGCGTCGCTCCAAAGCAGATTCATGCAAAGACGCAATTGATTTTTGCTTTTGACTAGACGCCATACCAGGAAACCACTGAAAATCGACCGATGTAGTTTCAACTAGCAACGCGCCTTCTGCCTTTGGTACATAAATTGGTCTCTCAGCCATGTAAGTCTGTATCCTTTTGCCAATGCGCCCAGTCTAAACGAGGCTTAAACATCGCAGGCTCGTTGCAAAATTGAAAGTTTTTAGAATGAATATTGGAAATTGCCTTTAGCCTCGGGACATTGAACATCTCGTGAGGATCATTTACGCATATATCCAATATGTATTCGGTTCCGATTTCCTCCCGCACCAATATCTCAGCTTGAGGGTGGGTCGGATAGTTCAATGGGATGCGAGTCTTCTCGCGTGGAGGATGGCCTTCCAAGTTCTCGAACATATGCCGAAGCGCTGCAGGCCCCACCTTCATCTCATTTGGTAACTTTGACATTTGAGTCTTAGCGGCATTCCAAGGATAGAACATACAGTCTTTCTCCCAGAGCACCGAAGGCCGCAACCTTATCACCACCCAATCCAAGTGAGGGTACTTCGATTTTCGTGTTCGGTAAAACAATGCATAATTAGGTGATGAAATAGATAGACAAATGGCATTAGCGTAGCCGTCTAAACGATGCTCATCGTTGAACTCACTCACTATATCTTGATTGCTAATGGCGACACGGCCCAAAATACCATGTTCTAGAATTCCTCCTAAATTTTCTACTCGGGTGAAATGTGTGAGACACTTTATTTGTCTTTCCGCTACGAATTCTTGAATAGCTTTTGCAACGACAAGACGCGCACTCCCTTTTGCGAAATTATATTTAGGTAGATCAACTATGGCATCCGCGCTAATAGATGGTTTGTCTGCTTCCAACGCATTGAGTGCAAGTATATTTTCCTTTTCTAAATCCTGCTTATTGAGGCCTAAGTTATAGCGAACAACTGTGATAATCCTAGGCTTACCGGAGGATGCATTTGCAGCAAGCACTTTAAGCGTGACCATCGTGCCCTTGGGGCCACGAATTAGCTGAGACAGCTTCTCAGGACTCCAGTCTACGACGCTTTCAAAGCGGCCGCTCAGACCCTGCGCAACCGAGATAATCATGTCACCAGACTGCACGCCCTGCTTGTCTGCCGGCCCACCCGGCACAACCCTGACGATGTGGTGCAACCTATCCTTAAGCACGGTAAAAATGCCTATTCCTAGCAGTTCAGGCTCTGTCAGTGAACTTTTGCGCTCGGTTTTCAGGCTATCTAAGTCGGCTATTTCGGCTTCTAAGCGATCTCTCTGCTCTCGGCGTAGAGCCTCCGGGCGCACCTGAGGACTACCAGCCAACAACGCTATAAACCATAAAACAATTAGGCCTATAATCAATCCCACAGTGCTCAGCTCCGTTCCACAGCCTAAGTTAGTCGAGTTTGAGCTAATCCCATCTTTAGCGCCACCTCTTCGATGAGTACTTCGACTTTATGTTGCTTGCGGTGCAAGCACAATAGATGGCAAATAGTAAAATCTGGGAAGTCCACTTAGTTAATATAACCCCCAAACAGACGTTGGCCATGGCGGCCTAACCTCTACTTTTGCAGCAAGTTAAGAGTGGCGGCATTACCGTATCCACGGGGTCTTCTTGCGTAACAGTGAATCGTCACTCCGAGCAAACTCAATGCACCTGCAATTTCACTCCCCAAAATGTTTATCTAACATTTCCTTTAACGTTACTTCATGCAAAAACCTAAACTCTTTTTCTGAACATCGATACCCATGCAAACCCATTGCCTCAAGAGGTGTATCAAATTTACCAATACTCAGATTACCCCATTGATCGACAATAGGACGTTTTTCATGGGCTGATATCTCCGAGTTCTTAACGATTGACATACCTCCTCCCCCGACTACATTTGTTGATAAAAGGGTAGAGTTAACTATTTTCATATAATTGTTAAAGAAATCAATGTGGTATTTTTCTTCACAATATTTTTTAACAATTTTTCTATTTTCAATAACATTGTTTGTATATCGGTTTAACTCGCATTTTAGTAACAAGTAGAAGACCTTCCTTGTCTGCAAGTTCCCACTTTCTCCGCATCTCTCGATTGATTCATCAACCATAACTAAAACCCTAGACAAATCCACATGGTCTTTCAAAGAAAACCCTAAATAAAACGCTTTAAGTGGAACAAGTTCAGTTAAGTCTAAGGAATGTCTCAAAAGTGTATTAATCCTCTGCTAAGAATTACTCGATACGCTCAACCGCCTTATTGTTGATAAGATATATAACAATGGGCAGCAATTTCTTCCAACTAGGCTCCGTTAATCCAAAGGCTAACCAAGACCCCGCAGCCAACCACCCTACAGGCCCTATCAGAAAGGCTATCGTTTGTGACATTCCCGTATAAGTCGCAAATGGTAAGGAGATACCTGCTGCATGCGTTACAAAACCCAATGCGGTGGATGAAGCGCCGTAAATTGAGAAGCCTGCTGCATTAGCAACCCCTAACCCAGAAATAGCTCTCATAGGACCGGATAATCCGCTGTCAGCGTAATTACCGATACTCGTCGCTAAACCCATATCAGCCTGTTCCTCAAAATACTTAACCCGCTGTTTTGGATTCATCTTCCTCAACGCATCAACGATCACGGCATGAGCCACATAAAGCTCGGTAGTTTCCAGACTCGCTGACTCATCATAAACGTTTAGGTTTTTTGCCAACCCGAAGACTAAGTCTTCATAGGAGGGAGGCGCCGTATCCTCCTGCTTAAGACTGTGCTTTGCGTCTAGCAATTTACCCGCCAACCAATGCCTAACCGATTCCGTGTTTGATTTAATTGATTCACGGAGCCTCGACCGATAAAGCCAAGTGAGCTCTTTAACTAAGCGTTCAGCCGTTACATCTAGTTCTTCGACCTCCAGCAATATCGCCATATTGCTTCTCTGCTCGAGATCAAAGCTTGTAAATATCTCTAAAATTGGTTTACTCATCCGTCTTTACGCTCGCCGTTAATCAGCTTTTCAGCCCGCGACTCCAGTCGGCCCTTCTCTCTCAAGAAATTAAACCCATCATCCTCATCATCCAATGACAAACTGCTTGCTACGGTGGCGTCAGGCGCTTTGCACTTTTGATTTAGAATCCCTTTCGGCTTCATCGAAGTGCCTCGCAAGACACTCAGCAACACATACAGCGATACTCCAATGACAATGCCGACCCACTTAATAAAATAGGAAGCAAAGAGGAATCGAGCTTCATTTGTAAGCTCGACATACTCAATATATTCATCGTGTATGACGGCAGTGAGCGCCAGGAAAACTGCGAGCGCAAGGGTTGATCGCCACCGATTTTTGAACCATCGCCAAATAAACCAAGCTGAGAACATGCTAAATATTTGTTTAAACATATCAGTTAACGCCTAAAATCAAGAGCGCAGCAAACACCGACCCTGTTTTAATCTCAGTTATAAGCGCTTCCTCCTCTTCCCGAACAATGATTTCCAGCTCATCAACCGAAAATGACCTCACAGATTTACCCGCAGTCGCAAGCCGCTTTTTGGTTCTAGATATCGCTTGCTCTCTAATTTTTGAACGATATTTTGAGACCAACTTATTTTTCAAATCAATCAACATAGGCACTCTTAAATTTAAATTTCGGGCTTAGCACTTTCATAAGACTTCGTGCAACTTATGCCGAACCACGAGCAAAAACAATAGGTAAAGCACTAACACGATAGACATTATTTCGACGCACAACAGGATGTGCAGAAAGGTGAGATATAGGCGCAAAGAATCCCCAGCAACTAGCCTTATGTAAAACCTGAAGACTTAACGCAGAGTCGCCTGTGAAAATAATACAGAAGGATTATCCTGTTGAGCAAAGTTACTTAACAGGAGATTACCTATGACTGATTAGCACACCAGCTGTTCGACGAGTGACTGACAGCTAGGTTTCACCAGTGTTGTTACACAGAGATTTCCATAGCCTTGAAACCGCGCAAGAAAACCTACTTCTAACTCAGCGATTCATATCAGATTCTTCGATTTTGAAAAAGTAGATTAGTTGTAGTTCTTGTCAAATTCTAGGGTTTTTTTCACAGTAACGATCAACTCATTTCGCACGCAACAACAAAGGCAGTTCTTCAAAGCAGGGCGTGGCCAGCCGAAAATCGGCCTCGTACTGCCTGACTTGATTCCGCTCAGCACCCTCTTTTCTTGCACGCCAAAAAGACAGCAGAAACCTCAGGCTCGCCAAGATCGCCGCAAACACTTTGAACTTAGGCAGGTCAGTGGTTCGCCCCTTAATTGAGAGCGATTCACCGAATATTTTTATGGTCATTTGAAAGGAGCCAACCTCTTTACAGAAAAACGCCAGCAATTCTGCATCTTTTGAGTAGGCGCTATATCTCGGTACTTTAGACTCGAAATTGGCCTCAATCAGCACTTCACCGTACTTCACCGCACTCTCTAAAATACTCCGCATTGCCGTGCGGCGTACCAGCGACATAAAGAATGCACCATTTAACTGAGCCATCTTCTCGCCAGTATTTAGCGACACCATTCTTCTTACCAGCTAAGAGAGGTATCTCAAATTGTTTGAGTCCCGATGAGTAATTTTTCCTTTCTGTTACTTGTCTTTGTGGTTCACGAATGGCTATTTCACTTTTTGATTCTTTTAGCCGGATTTGATAACTGCTTCGAAAGTCGTTGTATCGAACACCTGTAACTAATCTGAGGGCTGCCTCAAGTAGACCCGTAAGGCGTCTTCGGGCGTTGATTGCTTCAATCGGGGGTGAATATTTAGTCTCTAATACAACTTTATTCCGCGCATCTATACCACCGACTTGTTGATCAATAACTAGCGCTGTTCCATCTGTCCTTAACTGATTCAATTGATCGTTAGAACCCGATGGGTCCTGATTGGCAAAAGACACATTTAATTCACTATAGAGTTCCAACAGCTCGCTATTTTTCGCTGCATTGGCTTCCTCAAAACATAAACGCTCTAGCCGCGCTCTTTCCCTCTCTAAGATGCTTATTTTTGTATCCAGCAGGAGTTGATGCGAGGCTATTTTAAGTTGAGCGGCACCTTCTGCCAGCAGTGCCATACCATCACTTAATGCACAGCTTGTTGCGCGAAATATATCGCTTTCCTACAGCTTCAGAATAGCTCCCCAACCACTGCAGAATTAGACCAATCCCAACCTGGCAACAACCTTTCTCGCACTCACACTCTCTGAGTCCGCCATCTTCATGACACCACGCGCTAACAGCCACCAAGCGAAAACAGGGCCTAAAGCAGTCGCATAGACGAGTCGAGCGGCAAGAACACTGCCCGTCTCTGGTAGTACAGCAATGACTGCAGACTGCAATTGTGCTTTGTCGATGCGCTCTCGCATATAGGCCACAACAAAAGGCCAAAGTGTAACGACAAGACCAGCAGTAGCACCTGTCGCGACCGTTCCGAGAGCATCTATGGGTTGTAACTGGTTAACCATGTCATCAAAGTTGGACTTCGTGACGCTAGTCAACTCTGCATTACTAATGCCAGACATCGAAACCAATGGGTTGCCTACCATCACTCCCGCCACCTCGTCGGTAGCAATAATTGGAATATCTGGGTATTTCGCTAGTGCATCTTCTAAATAACCGCGTGCATCAGTGGCCTTCAACGAAATCTCAATAATCTCGCCTTTGTCATTCTCCAAAATCATATCGGAGCCCGGAAAGCTTTCATCCTCATGGAGATAGGCTGTCCACTCATCACCATCGGCGTTCTCTGCTGCCACAACCATACGCTCGAACACTTTGCCTTTAATGACGCTTATCACACCAATGATCTGATCGGCATCGTAAGCTGACATGAAGGTCGCAATCTCAGGTAGGGTCGACTCGCTTAATTCAGGAAACCTGTCGCGGATTGCACCAATAAACTCGTCAGCCAGAGGACCACTTAACCTATCATAGTGGCCACTCAGCAGCCAAGCCATAACCACCGTTGAAGCTAGTTCGCCTTTCAATCTGGGAATATCCGCGACAATATCACCGCGAAACCACATAAGTAGTCGCTCACCAATCGATCTCCACTTTTCATAGCTCAAGGCACCAACACCTGCATCTTTTTGATGCAGCAATAGCGTCTTAGTTTCTGAGCCAAGCCGAGCGACAGAAGTAGCGGGGAAAGCGAATTTCCTGCCCGACTTGAACTCCTCGAACATAACCCACAGCATCACACCAAATATATTGGTGACAATCAACTGCGTGATCGCCGTGCTAAAGCCAGCGAATGGCATAACGGCTGTTACCACCGGGAATACCAGATTAAGCATCTGCTTGAACACAATGAATATGCCACCCAAGCCGATAGCCCAACTGGTGAGCGTGCTGGTCACTTCTTCACGGGATAGTGAGAGACCTACTACGCGCGACAGGGCGTAGGCCATCCATAGCTCTAACGCAATCGCTACATACACACCCACACCGAGCGAACCGGGCAGACCTGCAATAACGGCATTTACGACCGCTACCTGGGTAATAATTGTTCGCGCCTTAAGTACCTGCCCATCGCCAGGCGGATAAAAGACACCTTTAATAGGCTCGAAGATGAAATCTCTGATCTGTACGTTTTCGAGCATGGCTTCCAGCCGGCCACCAAACTTTCGCAACCATTCTTGCGCCTTTTGAAGTGTCTCCGCATCTTGCCACTGCTTAATACGATCGCTAAAGACTGACGAATAATCTTTGCCTTTCATATCATCGGCCATGCCGTCTCCCCGTGTTTAGTAGATCAATCACGCAATAAAATATTAGCTCAGTTGCCCTTAGCCCAAAATAAAAGTCTGCATCCTGGTGCTTGTGATGGCCACGCACGCCAAACCACGTTCGTCGGTCTCCGCTTCATTTGCAGAAACCAGATCTGCCTTACCAGTGAGCGCTGTGATTCCAGTAGAGACGTGTATGTCATGATTAATAAACATCTGAAAGGGCTTACCTTTGAGCTCCCAACCACGCATTAGCTGGGCGCCTATATCAAACGCGTATATTGGCGCTTTAAGGCCATTTGTCTCCGTATCAATTAAAATCCACTCAACATTGTTCATTCGCAAATCCCGCTTCACCAACCCTACGTAACAGTAGCACTAGATATAATCACTGGTAACGATTGGCCATTGTTACCAGCTTAGCGCTACTAGAATAGCTTTTATAGAGTAATCGTCCTTTAGGCAACCTTGTTCAAACGTAGAATTTTCTCGTAATATTTGCGCAGGGGATTCTACATGTAGACATCTTGACATACCGGTCCTCAGATACTGCTCACCCAACATAAGTCCTTGGCGGCCTGTTAGCACTGACCTTTGCCCTGCTTTAGACTATCTTCCTTATCTGCTCTCGTACTTACTATCTGAGGCGTTTGCATGTTGTGTAAAAAATAACCACACCCTTGCGGGCGTGATGTTGATTAACCTTTGAGTTGGGCGTCTAGTTGTTCGCGAGCGAACTCTCGTTGCGCGAATGCGCTGTCACGCATCTCGCCTGTGGTCTGCTCTGCTAAGTCCAGAGCGTTGTCGATAGTGGTGACGACTTTAGTTGCTGATGCCCAGAAGGCTGTCCAGAATGCTAACATGATGTATATCCTCGAGGTGGTGGCAGGTATTGCCTAGTCCGCCGTAGGCGTCATACCCGGGGGGGTAGTTTGTTATTTCAGTGGGTATACAGTAAGTAATGCACTGATACGCCATTATGAAAA
>Ga0209533_1002171_pt1 | contig 18028 bp, 18 predicted proteins | sample COG_04_FD_184748 | JGI IMG/M metagenome (GOLD analysis project Ga0209533, IMG submission 184748) | Pelagic Microbial community sample from North Sea - COGITO 998_met_04 (SPAdes) (version 2) | ecosystem: Environmental > Aquatic > Marine > Neritic zone/Coastal water | place: Helgoland, sampling...
ACCCTAATCGGTGGCTTTTTTTCTTAATACTTAATCTGTTTTTCTACTTTACCCTTATCGTAAATATAAAACAGTAGTTGACCCGATTTTGGATGTGTAACTTCTCGACCTAGCGCATCTACTATTTTAAGAAGAACTCTGGCTGTTTTATCTAGATCTGCAAGGCCTAGTCCATCGTTATAATCGCATAAATCGCCTTCTCCGTCATTGTCGGCATCAATTTGGTCTACATTAGCTTCTAGTATGCAGTTGTCTATTTCGTCGCAAACAGCATCGTTATCGGCATCATTTAAACAAAAGCCGTCGCAATTGTAATACAGTTCTGCAAAAAAGCAGCTACCATCGTCTAAGGTAGCCTCAGAACTGTAATTACAAGCTTGGCTGTAGGTACATCCAGAAACCTCGCTTGGATCGGTTGAGAAAACCTGCTGGATATCGTCAAAATAAAAGGTAGATAGGTCTGAGCCATCTCCAATGGTGTTAAAATCAAACATAAATGCAATGTTGTTGAAGGTAGACGGAGAATCTGAAAAATCAAACACAATTGTTTCCCAAGCGTTTGATACTGTTGTCCAAGCATCCATTTCGAAACTTGGATCTCCAAGATCTAAATACAGTGGGTCTTCAATCTTGATTTTGATTTGAGTACCTATCGGTGCTTGCGTATACACCTTCATAGAAATGAGTGAAGATTGGCTAAAGTTTAGGTTTTCATCTAACTGAATTTTACTTCCTGCCCAAACGTCGCCTAGAGTTCTTACAATTTTACCTACCCACTTACTGCCATTTTCTTCGGTCTGATATGGATTTACAAGAACATCAAAAGTACCTCCGTTAAAATTAACGAAATTGGAAGAGTCTATTTGAATCAAATCATCGCCTAGTTCAAAATCGATAGGTAAACTTACCTCGTTTTGAGCCGAAGATTGGATTGGAATAAATGTAAAAAGACAAAAAAGTAAAAGAGAATACAAATTACTCATAATAGATATCAACTAGGGGTTTTGTTAAAATTAGTAAGCAAATGTATTTTTTATGCTACTTAAAATAAATTGGTGTAAACACTAAAATTAATAATTTGTTTTACTAAACTCGAAAATACAAAAAAATTGTTAATACTTTGACCTGATTGGAAAACAAAATACAGAGTCTTTGGCATAAATTTAAAATACAAGCCAACAATACTAATTAGGTTATGTTAGTGAGCATGAATCTTAGTTTTATGCTCGACAGTGATCTCAGAACCTTCTGCAAGCATAACAGAGTCGGGATTTATACTATTTAGAAATTCAAAATCAACTCCATAAACTGCCCCAAAATCTACACTTATTTTGGAATGAACTACCGGATAGTGTTTCCACTTAGGATGTGTAACTTCGTACTCGTTTGTAACCGAATTATTAGATTTAGCATAGCCCCAATAATGCTCTGTGATAAATTCTGTTGCACTGTTTTTTATGATCTCTATAGGTTTTAATGCAGCAGTTACCTTAAAATAGTGCCAAACCTTATTTTTCTTCCAGCTATACGACACCGTTCTATTCACACTATTTTCTTCCCAAGTATGCTGCATTGGAAGCGTTTGGTAATGTTCTTTATAAATTGTGTTGGCAACAAATGTGAGTGCGGGCTTCGGAACAATTTCTTTAATAAAAACAACTCCTCTCTTCCAGGCATTGTTTTCAAATCGCCTTACGTAAAACCTAAGGTTTACCTCTTCAAAATTACTATGAAATGGAATTTTGAAGCCCAACAACCTGGTGTTTAAAAACATAAAACCAATTAAACTGACGTAACATTTGTCTTGCCATAAATCAAGTTCTGTTCCTGGCGGAACATATTTTTCGAGAACCCTCGGGTCAATTACATAATTTGCAATCGCTAGCTTTCTCCATTCTGCATTTAAAAAACTCATGATTTACTTAATTTATAGTTTAGTTAAAGCAAAGTTAGGTTTTAACAAGTTAGTATACCCTACTTATGAAACTATAACAGAAGGGTACAACTAGGATTCACTATTTTATTTATTTCAAAACAAATTTATAACTAGCAAGGGATTGGACGCACATTCGGCACTCTCTCTCTGTGGCTCTCAACAAACACTTCATAAAAAATGAAAGCAGTGTGCAGTTTCAGCGGGTTCATCCTCTATTGAAGTCCAGAACTAATCTAAAAATTAGCAGTACACAGAAAAGTTGACTTGTTAAAAACCTGTATGAACGCGCTTATTCTTCTTCCCAAAAGATGAAACGTGTTGCATTTGTCATTAATATAAAAGAACAAACCAACTTGTAAAAACAGCGCTATTATTTAACAGAATAAACCCATTAGAATCAAATCCGATCTCAGGAAATTTGCAATCTTCGTTATCATCTATTTCAGCACTGTTAAATTTATTGCTTCTTGTTCGAAACAATTATGGATAAATTAAAAGACAAACACAAAGGTTCTTTTGCAATAAACACTCTTTCAATTAAAACTTATGGTTTTAAAGCTATACATTTACTAAAAAAATTGATCTATGAAAAGTTTCGCTCTATTTTTACAGGTATATTATCCTATAATCATCGCATTTGTTGCAATGATGTATTCTATCATTCTAGGCCTTACTGGCGATTTTGAGTCTGCACAATATTCAGCTCATTGGCCTGGTACGATTTTATTATTTGCCATTGCATTCAGACAAAGAAGAAGTGATTCCATAAATAAAAACAAATAAGTATGCTGTCTCCTTCAATGTTTATTATAGGATTTATCATCTTCTCTTTATATATGATAGGTCTTTTTTACATGATTTATCGTGGTCACAAGTCTCAAGAAAAAGAGGAGAGTAATGATCCTGAAATTAAAACAGCTAAAAAGTCGTAACAAAAAAATCGAGTTTTTTAATTACTAAAACTGAATTTTGGGTGCTATTCTCATTGTCATAAAAGTCAGTTAAATTTATTGATGCCAATATAAAAGCATCTGTAACAATTTAATTAACTGATTTTAGTCGCTCTACTGGTTTGTTTGTTTTTCAAAACCTTATAGATAGACTTAAATAAATCTAGCAAATAAAAAAGCCACTCAGTATTGAGCGGCTTTTTTATTTGCTAGATTTTCTGTTTTTAAAATTTAACTACTGATGTTAATTTTTAAATTTAAGATATTTCTTTTTGTTTTGAATATAAATCTGTCCAATTGGCGCTTCTTTTAACTCTCTACCCAATACATCATAAATTCTTTTATCTGCAATTATAGTAGGTAATAATTCTTCGATGTCTAATGTAGAATTTTGATCTACACCAACATTGCCATTGACAAATTCCCACCTTCCAGTAAAAACACCTGGAATAACTTCAGACACTTCCCAGTACAATTGATCTTCTATTAAACAATTAACAGGATTTCCTTGGTAAACGGCAGAATCGTTTATTAGGTGCGCAGTAACATTCATGGTATCCGAAAAAGGAATATTATGATAGAACAAAAAGCCACTTTCATCTGTTAAAGTATCTTCGGCAATAAGGTTTCCTTGAGTATCTGTAATTTCCCAAGCAATAATATTATGTTCCCCTGGTGAAGTCAAATAATGACCCGGATGGTATAGTTTAACCAGTGTAGTATCAGATACATTAACCGATAAGTTCATCAATTCACATGCAACTGATGTTACTACTTGTGCTCTTGTTAGTTGGTTTACACCTAAGGCGACAACGAATACTAGTAAAATTCTCTTCATAATTTTTATTTAATGGTTTGTTGGTTCTTATTCGAACCGAATTTAGATAAATTTGAAAATGTTCAATAATTTCACCCTGGTTAGAAAGAACGAATAGGTCTAACTAAATCCCCATTCATTTTCCCTCTACTCAAATCAAAGGACCCTTGGGCTGCTTGAGTAAAATTAACTGCCCAAGCATCTGTTAGATTCACTTCGGAAGAAGACCAATAAAAATCATAAACGAATTGATCACCACCATTTTCGATGGCAGTATCATTAATGATTTCTCTGTGTGTATTCATGTCCCAAAGCTCATTTATAGAAGGTAAATACCAATCATCGTAAGTATTAAGGATTAGCAGAGAGCACATAGAAGCAGCATCAGCCCCAATGCCTTGACTGTTGATAATTAAGGAGGTATTAGACGCACCAGAACCAATTAAATTTGAGGTAGTTCCATTTAATGGTATGTACTGATTCCCACCAACCGTTATGTCCATCCACTGAAAGTCATTCCAACCATTTGGGCTCATTAAATTACTGGGTGCGCAAACTAAGCCATGAGCTCCAGACTCATCAACATAAAATACGATTCCTCCAAAAATAAAATCGCCAATTTGCACTATTTCTTCGCCGTCGCAGTTGTAATTAGATTCTGGATAGGTACACGAATTATCTTCTTCTGTTGCTTCGGCTAAATAGTTACAGGACTCTAAATCAGTACATCCAAACAGCTCATTTTCATCACAAACACCATCTGCGTCAGAATCGATAATACAAGTACCTAAGCAATTGTAGTATTCCAAGGCAAAAATACAGCTTTGGTCATTATCTGTTGCTAAGGGCTCAAAATTACAAGCATCCGAGTTCGTACATCCACCTATCTCTAGTTCATTACACAATCCATCGTTGTCTTCATCATTTACGCAGGCTCCTTGGCAGTTATAATAAAGTTCAGGAAATTCACAATCGCCATTATCTTCTGTTGCTAAGGGCTCAAAATTACAAGCTTCCGAATTTGTACATCCGTCAATTTCAAACTCATTGCACACACTGTCATTGTCATCATCATTAAGACATTCACCTTCACAATTATAAAACTCAACAGCAAATTCGCAACTCCCATCACTTTCTGTAGCCAAACTGTTGTAATTACAAGACAATGAATCTATGCAACCCATCACTTCATATTCATCGCACAAACCATCATTATCTATATCGTTAAGACAATCTCCTTGACAATTATAGTAAGTTATAGCATATGTACAACTAGTATCAGACTCAGTGGCTAGAATTATATAATTACAGGCTAAAGAATCTGTACATCCCGAGAGTTCATTTTCATCACAAACACCATCTTCATCTTGGTCATTAATACAGCTATTTTCACAATCATAGTTTACTGATGGAAACTCACATGAAGAATCATCTGTGTTTGCTTCGGAGTTGTAATTACAAGCTAATAAGTCTGTACATCCTTCAACATTTTTTTTACACGAAAAAAGTACGCAAGAAAGTAAGAGTCCTAAATATAAAATTTTATGCATGGTGTAGGGAGACGAATTTATATGTACATTAAAGATACAAAATAATAAAAGGACAATATTTTTTCAAAAAAAATAAACTGAAACAATTGTAATTGCGTGCTTTGATTTGGCATCTTAAATCTTAAGGATTAAACGTTTAGAAACAGTAGTTAAAGGGTCGTTTGGTTTAATTTATACCTCTATCGTTGAAATGCGAAGAAGGCTATCTTCATGTCTCCATTTGTAATTTAGAATTAAAATTTAATTTAATGGATTGGACAAACTTAGGTTACAAAACCGAACTTTAGAAATGTAAATGATATTGCTACAGGACTTTATTATAAAAATTAATCGATAATCTCCAATAATAATAATATTTTTACACCGGATTTAATTTACGCTAATTTTGAACACAAAAGACCACTTTCCGATACTTGAGGTACTAGATGAAAACAAGGATTATATTGTTGTAAATAAAGCTGCTGGGCATATAAGTGAGAATAGCTCGTATGAGCCAATAACCACAGAAAGCTTAACCTTAGCACATCTTTTAAAATCAAAAACAAAACCTTTTATTGGCGTAATACATAGATTAGATAGGGTTACAAGTGGCGTGCTTATTTTTGCCAAAAACAAAAGTAATCTAGTGGCTTTTAACCAGCTTTTTTATACTCGTAAAGTTCAGAAAACTTACTTAGCCATCGTAAAAAATAAACCAGTAAAAAATAGTGGTGAGCTAATTAATTATTTAAAAAAGAACAACTCAGAAAAAAGAGCCGAAATACAACTCAGTCAATCTCACGAAGCGAAAGAGAGTATTCTTTCCTATAAATTAATTGCTCGAAACGATTTTGGACACCTACTTGAAGTGAAACCAAAAACAGGTAGATTCCATCAAATAAGGGCACAATTGGCGCATATAGGACTCCCTATTGTAGGAGATGTGAAATATGGATCAGATCAAGAATACAAAAGATTATCTATTTGTTTACACGCATGGAAGATTACCTTCCCAACTTCTTTGGGAGATGCGAAAAAAACCTACGAAGCGTCCTTACCTCAGAATAAGTTTTGGGAATTTGAGTCTATTTAAATGTTTAAAAATTATAGATTGTCTGAACATTAATTGAGCTGAGCAATGCAAAGCCTTAGCTATTTTTAAGTACCCAAAGTTGAACCTCTTCTATACTCCGCCAATGTTGATCTCTTTTTGTTTTATTGGAGGCTTCTTTTACCGATTTTTTATAACACTTATCTAATTTAAATCTTTTAAACTCTGCTAATTCTTGTTCAATTGGATGCTCATTCGTCAGTTTTGAAACTTGTGCTAGGTTAGAAAAAATAATGACTAAACGCCCTTCGGGTAAGAGTCTTTTTTTTGCTTCCGAGAAAAAATCTGGAAATAAGTTTTGATCGTAGTATATGGCTTTATCCATTAACTTAGCGTCGTGTTTTTCGGGAAGCCAAGGAGGATTGAATACAATTAATTCACTCTTGTTTTCATATTTACCAAATAGATGGCCACAGTCAAGTTCAATTTTTCGAGATAGTTTAGTCTCAGCTATGCATTCTTTCATTCCAGTAATTGCATTTGGATTTACATCCGTTGCATATACTTTTTGGAAATTATATTTCATCAATTGAAGAGTCAACACACCACTTCCCACACCAATATCCATGGCCGATTTTTTTGCTCCGCTGTACCGTTTTAACCAATTATCGAATAGGATTAAATGTTCAAATCGGGTCGGAAAATAGGTGCCATAATACGGATGAATTTTATTGCGCAACACAGGTATGGAAACCCCTTTTTCATACCATTGCCATGAGCTATTCAGTCCTTGTATTTGCGGAAAACTTAAGCAGAAACGATCATTTTCTGGGTATAATTTTTTTAACCAACCAATGCTTGGAGCTTTTTTCACCAAAAGCTTTTGATTAACAACTTCTACTAAGATTAAGTTGGAAAGCTTAAAGTACTCTGCTCGATACGTCTGCTGCTCTTTGAATGATTTATTGGGGAGTTTTAATTTTAAATATTTATGTATTTCTTTGAGCAGAAACAGTCCTTCACTATAAAACCCTCTAACGATTAGAGGCTTTCCAGCTAGCAAATATTCAATTGTAGCTGCACTATCACTTATATTGGAATATAACGCTAGTTTTTCATCTATTCTAATCGCTTCGGGCTTATTTATACTGGGTGTCATAGCTTATGTACATTTTGGATAATCTAAGCAATCCTTTTTGTCTTTGAATGATTTATTAATATAATTTACCCCTTTGAATTGTTTAATTAATAATCCGATTTTTTTTAAAAGATGATACAAATTAATGCGACATAACCTAAATGACATGATTAACAATTTCTTAGAGTAATGCAGGAAAAGGCCCATTTATTAGGAACAATAAAAGAGTTGCTCCGATAGTAATATATCCGTATTTATTAAACCCTGTAATCATATGAAAATCCTTATAATGTTTCTTGTGTAAAATGATTTTACCGGATTTATCAAAAACAACAGTTCTATTACTTTTGAATGGGCTACTGTATTCATAGATCCATTTTTCTGTTTCTAATTGATTTTCAACTTTTGAAGGATTGCCATATTTTGACAGGAATGATACCTTTGCATTGTCACTTTTAGCAAACAAAGGTCCATTAATATTTGGCGAGCAGCTGCAAACAGAAAATAGGATGACCAAGCAAAGTAGAATTAGTTTTTTCATAATAGTCTTTGGGGAATTAATTTTTTCAAATATAGCAAATTATCAGTATGTTTTTTTTAATAAACAACCTGTAAGACGCCTTCTGTTGGCTCTAGTACGAATAGTTTTTCGAATGATTTGAAAATGTTTAGAGAATAAAAAAGCCACTCAGTATTGAGTGGCTTTTTCCAAAATTGTTAATCGGTTAACGTAAAAAATTAACCCTCTTTATTACTTTTCCTGAAGAATAAACATCAAATAGAATTATTCCTGTTGTTTCTCTTTCAACTTTTTTACCAAGAATATTAAAAGAGTACAAATATTTAGTATTGTTATTTAAAGTTAAGTCCTCATTTATTGAGAGATTATTTGGGATCAGAACAGCATCGATAACATGTACAATTCCATTGTCGGCTTCAATATTCGCAATACTAACCAAAGCACCGTCAATATAAACTGCACTCATTGGTATACTAACCTCAAGAGAAGTTTCATTTACTGTTGGGATCATCATTCCGTCGGTTAAGTCATCAGAAATAACAGCACCAGAATGGACATGATGTGTTAAAACAGAAGCTAACTGAGAAGAATCTGCTAATAACTCATCAAGTGTTCCTTCAGGTAGTGCAGCAAAGGCAGCATCAGTTGGAGCAAAAACCGTAAATGGACCATCAGAACTAAGTGTTTCTATCAATCCGGCCATGCTTACTGCTGTAGCTAAGATTGTATGATCAGAAGAATTTAAAATTATGTCTACTACTGTAGTAGCAGTTCCAACAGAGAATTCAAAATTACTTGGAAGTACAACATTGTCTTTATAAACGGTACCTAGAGAAATTACTTCATCATTTGCAGGTCTAAAGAAACCCCATGGAATTCCATTTCCATCCATTTCACTATCCAATATAAATGTTATTAAATCATTAATATCTATTGGTCCAAAAATTAAAAAACCATCAATTTCTTGTGGAGTAAATTCGATACCATTTTCGGTAAATACCGAAAAATCAAAACCAGTATCTTCGGTAATAAAGAACAGGTCATTTTCAGTCATTACCATGTTTGGGTATAGTAATTCAAAATCAAGTTCACCTATCCCAGGAAACACATCTTCAAAACAAGTAAAAGCATCTGGATTTTCAACATCTGTAAGGTCAAAACACAACTCTGAAGTATTCAGGCCAAACGGAAGAGATTGAACAAAACCATCTTCCAAAGACCCTGTTAACAAAACTCCATTAGGCGAATTAATGGTAAATGTAATACCACTCCATCCGTCTCCCCATGAGTCGAACATATCAAATTGTAAACAACCGTCGGCTAGACAAACAGGGCTTAATCCAACCTCTCCTTCGTAACCTTCTAAACTCCAGGAGATTTCTTCTTGAAAACCAATTCCCGATGTTTCGAATTCTACGGTAGCTATTGAGGTACCCTCTTCACAAGTTATTGGCCACTCATTTGGATCTTCACCCCACATCCAATCGCCATTTGCTACTGCCAAACAGTATTCTTCTAATTGCGCTGAAGCTTCAGGGTTTCCAAAGTCCGAGTATAAGGATTCTGCTACTGGATAATTATAGATACAATCCCAACTAAAATAATTATTGGGTTCTTGATCAAATTCATTAATATTCTCATTCAACCAATCTTCTGCCTCTGCACAATTTAACGACTCAATATATTCAAAGAACTCTTCTGGATTGTTAATTAAATCTAGAGTATCAACGTATATTTCTTCTCCATTGCAAAGAAAAAACACCGGATCTTGTTACGTCTGAGCAAAAAGTGTAGCTGTTAAAAAACAAAGTGTAAATTTAAGAAACTTCATAAATGATTTTTTATGGGTGATTTTTTTTTAGTTATCTGCAATTAATCAAACCCCGCGCCAAATACTTGTTTATCAATGTTTATTTATTGAATAACAATAAAAATAGTCTTAATAAAAAGCATGACTTATAAAGCAGCCCGCTGTTGCTCTCGTTAAAACCGTTTTTGGATAGATTAAATGACGTTTAGAAAATTAAAATTACTGCATTCGTGTCATAAATTTCCATTTTCATAAATATAGAACAAGATGATTCCCTTTTGATGTTCTTTCTGTTCACCACCTAGTAAATCTATCATCTTGAGTAAATTAAACTCCTTGTTTTCTATTTCATGAACACCAATACCATCATCATAGTCTATCTCATCACACACTTGATCCATATCTGCATCATTTATGCAGTTTCCAAGGCATTTGCACTACAATTCTTTCACAAAGCAAGAGCCATTGTCTTGAGTAGCTGGTTCGCTGTGATTACAAGCAAACGGGCTCTGTCGAATTAATATACCAAACATAGATTATTCAGATTTGATTTAAAACGCTCTTTCTTGGTCTAGAAAAGTTAAGAATAGGTTAAAACAGCCCAATAAAGAAGATCAAAATCCAACATTAACGGTATAAATTCAGTGCAAATTTCAATAAAATAAAAATGGTTAATAAGTTAAAATATTTGAACCTTTACTGTTGATAGCTTACCCTTTTGGTTCTCGTTTGAGACACTTTTTAGAATTATTTTAGCCCCTAACTCTATCTAGAAAAATGATCTAATGATTTTTGTTAGATTTACCTTGATAAAAACCTAGACAATGATAAAACTATTTAACAAGATCGCTATCAGGCCAAAGATAAGACGCTTTTTAGACTCTTATTTTCGAAATAACTTAGCATTTGATCTCGAAGTCAACCTGCGAATGAGGGCCTTAAATTCGACATGTGAGTATATAGAGAAAAACATGGTTGACATTCCCTTGTTTGACTCAAAACAAGAGGCTTTAGACTTTGCCTTAGAGGAAATAAGCTTTGAGGGTCTAATTTGTGAGTTTGGAGTTTGGAAAGGTGAGTCTATTAACCATATAGCGAGAAAAAAACCTCAAAAAATTCATGCTTTTGACTCCTTTGAAGGTTTACCCGAAACCTGGTTGTCAAGCCATAAAAAAGGACATTTTGCATTAAAGAAATTACCTATTTTTGAAGAAAATATTGTTATTCACAAAGGTTGGTTTGATGATACGCTTCCAAAATTTGTAAAAGAGAGTACCGAAAATATTTCTTTCTTACATATTGACTGTGATTTATACTCATCGACAAAAACAATTTTCAAAAGCTTGGACCTGCAAATCGTTGTAGGCACGATAATTCTTTTTGATGAATATTTCAATTATCCATTTTGGGAACACCATGAATTCAAAGCATTTCAAGAATTTGTAAAGCAAAATAGCATCAGCTATGAATACCTATGCTACAGCTCGAACACATTCGGTTCAAAAGTAGCTGTTAGAATTCTTAGGCGCTAAATAGTCGGTCTTCAGAATATTGATTTTAAGAAATAAAATAAGTCACTATTTTTTAAAATAACTTGACTTATCATGCTCCATGTGTTGATTCTCGAACGAATCGCTTTTGGTTGGATTTGTTGAGTTTCGAAAATGAAAATTACTCCATTCGTTTCGTAACTTTACCATTTTCATAAATGTAGAACAAGATAATTCCCTTTTGATGTTCGGTCTGTTCACGCCCTAGTAGATCTATCATCTTAAGTAAATTAGACTCCTTGTTTTCTATTTCATGTACACCAATACCATCATCATAGTCTATCTCATCACACACTTGGTCCATATCTGCGTCATTTATGCAATTTCCAAGGCAATCGTAATACAATTCTTCCACAAAGCAAGAGCCATCGTCTTGGGTAGCTAGTTCGCTGTAATTACAAGCAAACGCATCGGTACATCCAAACATATACGCACCAGCAAAAGAACAGTCGTTGTTTATGCAACGTACCGCTCTAACTTTATGTGCCGTATTTTTACTCATTACTTTTTCAATTGGGCCATAAGAATCTCCATTTAGTAAAAAATTAAAAGGAGATACACCCCATGCACTTCTTATGTCTGAGGTAGCAGGAAGCTGAGTAGAAGACCATTGAAGACCAGTATCGGTAATTGTAACACCACCATAAGCACTTATCGCTGCGTCTACTTCATCTAGATGAATCATGAGTTGCCACAATTCCATTTTTGAAGGTAAAAACCAATCGTCGAAACCACCTGAATTTGAATTGCTGCACAAATTTGCTGCATAATGCCCCTCTGGATGATGGTTTGAAAATACATGGGTATTGTGTTTTCCTGCGCCTATCACCTCATACTCTGTACCTTCGCAATAATGAAGGTTTGGCCCCCAATCAGAAACCGTATTATCCTGAGAAATCCAAGGATAGCTTGCCTCCAGATAATCGATATCCAGAAGTAAACCTTTCCCAAGCGAGTCTAAATAAAACACATATCCTCCTTGGTAAAAATCGCCTATTTGGAGGTTTTGCCCAAAAGCAAACAAGGGAGTAATTAATAAAATACTAATTAATTTCTTAAACATTTTTTTTTACAATTATAAAACAAAAAAAATTGATTTTTTTGAATCTGATAAAATTAATGCGACAGCAATGGGAGTAAATAACTAGCGAACTATATATAAAATTTAACCGAAGCCATTTTGTGGTAGTATTTAGCGACAATAGATACAAAAATAGCTCAAGTTATTTTTAAAATAACTCGAGCTATAAGAATGATAATGTACGTTTTAGTTAGCACCTCTTTTGGAGATTGTTTCTAAAACTTTAAAACTTGATTAATGATCGTGAGCTTCACCACAGTGAACCTCAACTGCATCTCCTGGAAAAACGGGTGCAGGGAGTGTATTTCCGTCAGCATCTATAAGAATTGTGTCTTCTATGGTATAAATGTCTTCTTCGATGTCGTGCAAGGCATCTTCGCAATACTCGCCAAGTTCCATTAATTCATATTCAGTACCATCAACATCTACTACTACATGGCATTCAGAACATTCTTCACTACTACATGAAGCTACGAGTATTACTAAAAAAGTAGCTCCAATTTTTTTAAGATAATTTACTTTGTTGTTCATTTTAAATGAGGGTTTAGTTAAAAAAATAATTGATTGAAAAATAAAAATTTATACCTGGGCTAGGCAAGCCAATTCCCTTTAGGTTTGATAAATGGTTGATGTATGTAGTGTTGAATAAGTTTCTAACACCCAATTTTAAAAAACTCTTTTGCTTTGCATTGTAAGAGAAATTTGCCTCTATATTATATAACTGATAATTCTGCGAAGAGGTCTCATAAGTTGCCACATCCTCTTTAGCTAAAAAATGTGTTCTTTGGACAACCAGTGTTTGAAGTTGAATTTTAGAGTTCTGTTTTTTAAACTCGTACTTTAACTTTGTATTGATTCTAGTTTGAGGAATTAAGGGTAAGGGTATGTTGTTATTGTCTTCTCCAATTACGTAAGAAAAATCGTGCTCTAGATGCAGTCTATGCGCAAAATGCGGATGGTAGTGCATGTATAATTCACCTCCGTAAGTCCTGGCAGAAGAAGCTTGAGAGTATTCATAAACTGGATAATCATCAATTACATCACCAGTAGGTTTTATGTAAATGTAGTTTTTAAATGTATTAAAGAAGGGGTTCACATTAAAGCTTACATGCTCATTATTGTAATCCAACGAAACATCAAATTGATTAGCAAATTCACTTTCAAGATCAGTAGAGCCAATTTCATACCGATTTGTTCCGTGATGAACTCCATTTGATAGCATTTCGGTAATATGTGGTGGCCTGTACCCAGAGCTAAAATTGGTTCTAAACGTGTATGCATTTTTATGGTATAAAAAGCCCAAGGATCCATTTAGCTTAGAGAAATTTCTAGCCCCTATTTCAACAGCATTTATTTCTCTGTAATCGTATCTAAAACCAATTTGACTCTCTATATCGTGTTTAGAATATTTAAAAAGAGAATATACTCCATAATCATTTGAAGTAGAATTTGGTATCAAAATAGTAAGTGCTTCTTCAGCATTCACATTTTTAGTTAGCATTCCTTGAGTTCCAGATATCCATGTTAAATTTTCATTTACATGAGAGGATAAAGAGAGGTGGTATGGAAAATTGGTAAGACGTACTTTTATGCCTGGAATGGTTACTTTTTCTTCGTGCTCTGTGAGGCTATTTGAGGTAAAGCCTGTAATAAATTTTAATACAGATTTATCGAAAAACAATTTATTTTCTAGTGAAATGTAATGGTCTTTAATTAGCTGAAACGGAATTACTCGAGCTCTATTTTGAAACTCCGATTGGAAATCTATAGGATTGGGATTAGCAGAATGAGTATGTCCAGGAAGACCAATTTGATTGGAATTGTGGTTGTAACGTAAGTTTAAAACCCACTTTTCTTTACTAAAACCCAAGGAGGCTTTAAGGCTATTGCCTTTAAACCTTGAATTTACAATATACGAACCATTGGGGATTTGATAATCTGCCGCACTCTTAAAACCTGCGTAAATATTGAATCTTATGTTTTTAGATGCCATTTTTAAACTCGCAATATTTGATGTTGAAAGCGTGTTACTCTCAAATCGAGTTTCAACAGCGCTTTCTGTAGTGTTTGAACTTACATAATCTTCATCTACAAAGTACAAAACGCCTCCAAGAGCATCTGCTCCATAAAGAAGAGAAGATGGCCCCTTTACGATCTCCACAGATTTTATACCCATGTCAGAAAAATTTACTCCATGGTCATTTCCCCATTGTTGGTTTTCTATCCGAAGACCATTTAAAAAGGTAAGCACTTTTAAACCTGACATTCCCCTAATAACTGGCTTGCTTATACCAGAACCCGTATTTATAGAATAAACTCCAGGCACACTAGAGACAATACCCATAAGGTTAGAATTCATTAGTTGATTTTGAGATGAGATGGTTTTCAAGAAAACATTGGTCAGGTTGTATTGTTGCACAACACCTAAAGTAGGAGAAATAACAATTTCATTTAATAAAAAGTGCGACCGCTCTAACTCTACAACAAATAAATTAGTTTGTTCCTTTTTGTATTTAAAACTCTTTGATTTATAGCCTTCTGCAGAAACTAAAACGAGTATATTGTTCAGTTTAATGCCCAAGTCGAACTCTCCATTTTCATCGCACTTAGCTTGAATTCCTAAGTCATAAATAGCTACAGATGCATAAGGAACATGTTCACGCGTTTCCTTATCTACAACTTTTAGAACTTGAGCATTAATAATTAAAGGGATGAAAAGTAAAAGTAAAAGTAATTTTTTCATTTTTTTTTGAGTAAGACACCAAACAGCTTAAATAAAAAGCCCTAACACTAGTTGGTGCAAATATAATACATATATTTGTTAACGCAACCAAGTTGCATTAATAATTTTAATATGGGAATCATTAGAACAACCAAATCTGTAGGAGCACTCTTAAATGAATTTAAAAAAGCTTCTGTTGGAATATCTGCTACAGAATTAGTTACGCGTTTAGGAAAAACAATTAACAAAACAACCATTTACCGAGTTTTAGATAAGCTGGTAGAGGAAGGTATTCTTCACTCTTTTAATGGAAAAAATGGAAGCAAATGGTATGCAAAATGTAATGGTTGCTCAACTTCAGGTCATAAAGACGCCCACCCACACTTCCAGTGTTTAAGCTGTAACAAAATGGACTGTTTAAGTAATGCTATAGAAATACCTGAAATTTCTAATCGTAAGATTATAAATCACCAAATACTAATTCAAGGGCAGTGTGAATCTTGCAATCATTAATCATAACCAAAAATTTTGGAAGGTATTTGTACTTGCAAACACACTAATTATAGAATCTTTATATGATTTTAAAATTCTCCTGCGATGTTCAAGCAACACAGCTATCCTAAGTTCATAATTCTTCAAGCTGTTTATTTCAAGTTTCGTTTTACTCTCTGCTATTTAGGTATTGAAGAGCTGACGAAAATCAGAGGTATCAAGGTGAACCATTCTACTATTCAAAGATGAGAGGGTTCTGTCGCATTAATTTGACCTCTATCTAAAAATCCTATTTGAATTAGAGATTATGCGACAGAACCCAATAATCTATATTTGGTATATTAATGCGACAGAACCATAAGTTTTGGAGTTATTTTTTTAAATTTGTAATTATAAACTACCTAACACTTTTAATTATGAAAAAATTATTATTGCTAACATTAGTGCTTTCTATATTTAGTTGTACTAATAAAGAATCAGATGCATGTAATGAACTAAAAAATTCAAAAATATTATTATCCGACAATATGGAAAATTATAGATCTGCTTGGGAAAAGTCTTTTCTTGAGAGAGATATTAATGTATTAGATGAATACCTTCATGAGAATGTTACCCATCTGAATGAAGATGGAGTTGTTAACGCTAAAGGTCCAGAAGAATTTAAAAATGCTTATGCAGGATATATTACAGGTTTTCCAGACTCTGAATTTTTAATTGTCAATTTATTTGGTGATGGTGATCAACTTATTAAGCACTGGAATTTTAAAGGGACTCATGCTGAAAGTGGTAAGAAAGTTAATGTTTATGGCGCAACCCTTGTTAAAATGAAAGATGGCAAGATATTTCAAGAACAAGACTATTGGGATGCTCGTAAATTTTACAAACAATTATCTGAGTAATTATTAAATTTTAGAATCTTTCAATAACAACTCCACCGTTCTTGTGGACTATAAAAAAATCTCTACATGTGAGAACCCGAACCATATTGCAGGAACCTGTAAAATCCTGATCCATTATTTAGATTCGAGAAGATTCATTCACCAAATCCAAAATTAGTGGAGGGACTTAGATCGACGCCCAAACATTTTCATACTGCTCTTTATGGTTCTGTCGCATTAATATACCAAATATAGATTATTTAGTTTTGAGTTAAAATTACTTCCTATGTTTAAGCACCACAGATATACTAAATTCATTATTCTTCAAGCTGTTTATTTTAAGTTTAGATTTACCCTCTCCTATCGAGACATTGAAGAGCTAATGAAGATTAGAGCTGTCAAGGTTGATCATTCTAAATTCAAAGATGGGTGTTTAAGTATGCACCTGTGATTGAAGCATCCATGCATAGGAGAAAAAATAGAGTTTGCACCAGCTGGAGGATGGATGAAACCTATATTAAGGTGGCTGGTAAAGACCCGTATCTTTATAGAGCTTTGATAAATTTGGAGACACCGTAGACTTTCTTCTAACCAAAAGAAGAATGAAAGGTTCTGCTCAGAAATTCTTCAATAAAGCCATTGCTAATAATCAGAACCCAAGGATTATCAACATTGATAAAAGTGGGTCTAATTTTACTGCTATTAGAGCGGTTAACAGAAATAATTTCTGGAATAAAAACATCAAAATTAGAGGGTGTAAATACCTTAATAATTGTGTTGAACAAGACCACAGAAACATAAAGCGAAGGATTGCTATTGATACTGGGTTTAAAGAGTTTGAATCCGCCCAAAGGACACTCGCAGGTATTGAAGTTGTTAGCATTATTAGAAAGAATCAAATCGTTGATTCTAAGAAATCCTATTTCAAAAGGTTCCTTTCATTAGTAGCTTAAATTCAAATAGGATTTTTAGATGATGCTTAAATTAATGCGACAGAACCACATTAATATATATTTCCTATTTTTAATGTCTTAAACACCCACAGATGAAAAAGATTTTTCAATTATTTCTTATACTACCCCTATTTGGTTTTTCACAGCAAGTTAGAGTCGATGCTAATAGAGTTAAAAATGTTGAAATTCAACAAGAATTAATTCTAGCTAACCTAGATGCTTATCATCAACAAAATAGGTCAGGTTACATATTGTCAATATCGGGATTACTTTTCAGCTCTATTGTAATGACTAACAAAAGTACGTCTGATGATAATCTTTCATTATTAGGGGCCCTTGCATCTCTTATTGGAACTGTAATTGTTATAGACTCCAACAAATGGCTTTCTTGGGATAGAATGAAATCTACGTTTTCTTACAGGGAAAATTTAAGAAAAGAAACTGAGGGAGAATATAGGTTTGTTCCAAATGTTAGTCCTAGAGAATCTAATTCATTAAATGAAATAGAGACGCCTAAATCATCGTTAGAAAAAACAGAACAAAATCCAACAGAGATAGAGTCTAGTAACGATTCTATTGTTGCTCCAATAATACTATACTT
>Ga0209533_1002178_pt1 | contig 17980 bp, 14 predicted proteins | sample COG_04_FD_184748 | JGI IMG/M metagenome (GOLD analysis project Ga0209533, IMG submission 184748) | Pelagic Microbial community sample from North Sea - COGITO 998_met_04 (SPAdes) (version 2) | ecosystem: Environmental > Aquatic > Marine > Neritic zone/Coastal water | place: Helgoland, sampling...
TTTTTTATCATAAGGTACGGAATGATGATCACAAAAAGAATTATGTATGTAAAGAACCCGATGATATACTTTGGCATATTGTTGTCATTTGGAAAAATCCGGTCACCCGATAATATGGTTCGTTTATCTTCGAGTTCTTGGATGTGTTGTTCTCGGGTAATCTTTTCGTGAGACTTGGGGAGAGGGGGTTGTTGTTTTTCTATTTGTACCTGATTACATGTGCCTCCGTAGGGTGCAACATCAAAATTGTCAGACATTTATATATATTAAAATATGTGAATATTATTTTATTCGTAAATTAAATATAAACATTTCGTGTGTGAATAATATATATAGTAATGGGCGAAAAGTTGGCGTTTATTTCAGGCATTACGGGTCAAGACGGATCATATCTTGCAGAATTATTACTAGAAAAGGGATATAAAGTATATGGAATATTACGTAGAACATCTTTTCTTTATAATAATACTCGTTTGAAACATATAGAGCATAAGTTAACCTTAGAATACGGAGATTTAACTGATGGACAGGCTATTTCTAATTTTTTCCAACGCATTATAACAAATAATCCAAGGTTTACAATATTTGAGGTATATAACCTTGCTGCCCAAAGTCATGTTCATATCTCATTTGAAATGCCCGAATATACATCGCTCGTAGACGGTATTGGAACATTAAAGGTGTTAGAATCAATTCGTGCGTTATCAGAAGAAAACATGAAAAAGACCCGTTTTTATCAGGCAGGAACAAGTGAAATGTTTGGACGTGTTATTGAAACCCCTCAGTGTGAGACAACACCATTTAATCCACAATCTCCATACGCATGTGCAAAAGTGTATAGTCATTTCTTGGTAAAAAATTATCGTCAGGGTTATAACATGTTTGCATGTAATGGTATTCTTTTTAACCACGAATCTCCACGTCGTGGTGCAAACTTTGTTACAATGAAGATTGTGAACGGTATTAAACAACTTATTCGTCAAGAGGAACTCATAGATAAAATTACAATTTTAAAGAGTGAAAACAAAAGCGTTACTGAGGTTACGAAATCGATCGAAGACCTAGATTATGTGCTAACTCTTGGAAACATAGATAGTCAGCGTGATTGGGGACATGCAAAAGACTACGTCAGAGGTATGTGGCTTATGCTACAACAAGACGAGCCAGACGATTATGTCTTGGCAACTGGTTACACTTGTAGTGTCAGACAGTTTATTGAAAGATCGTTTGCAAAGTTTGGTAAAACTATCTTATGGGAAGGTACCGGTGTAGATGAAGTGGGAAAGGATTCCAAGACAGGAAAAGTTTTTATCAAAATATCGACAAAATATTTTCGTCCATGTGAAGTAGATTTACTTCTTGGTTCTCCGCACAAAGCAGAAGAAATACTTGGTTGGACAAGAGAATATGATTTAGACAAACTAATTGATGATATGTTTGAAAATACAACGTGAAAATAATATCTTTACTCGTCAACCGTCTTTTCCGTTTTTTGTTGTACTTCTTTAACAAAGTAATGAGGTAATGAATTATTTTCAATATCCACATTCCAACAGTCATAACCTAATATATCTGGAGATTTGACATTACCGCATATTGACTGACTTTTATAATTATTTAAGTAATACATAATTCCTGACAAATATCTTTCAGTCTGTACAGAACCACAATGTCCAAATCTTTCTAGAACCACAATATCTTTTACTATCTCGTAAAAAGGTAATATATTATTTTTATGTAAAATAAAAGAATTACACCATGTTAAGTTAATATTTTTACCATCATATTTGTCAGTAATATTTAACTTATCAAATACATCCATTACGGTTCTGTTTGTATTCATATCTGTTAGACCACCTAAATGATTAAAACTTGTTGCAACAGTATTTGTTTTTGCAAGAATATTGAAATCAAAATATCTATTTATTACAAATGTGTCTTGTGAAAAAACTACGTATTCATATTTATCTAGTAGGTTATTGTCTTTCAGGTAATTAATTCCACACTTATATGCACCTATTTCAAACCTACATTCTAAATTATTTTTCACAATAGTAACATTTGTATATTCTTTTAACATGTCTTCAACATCCTCAATATACTTTGATCCATTATCGACAATAATAACAAAACTATCGGTATAAAATTTGTTTATTCTATCAACATATGTTTTGATGTACGTTTTATGTGATCTTACGTAGTAGCTAGCTATAATAAAGCAAGGAATCATGTGGTTATATAAAATATATTTGTTTTATTTATATTGTTATTCTATTATAATTTAAAGATTTTGTATAACTTAAATTATAAATGAGTGTTCCATTTTATTATACTCTTACAGGTGTTAATAGACATAGACGAACAGATTGTATAAGAGAAGGAAATAAAGTTAATAAAGCGACACAAGATGATATAACACGTTTAAAAAATATTATCTTTTCTGTTCAAGATAAGAATGTTGATATTTATGAGTTCGGAACATTTTCTGGCGGATCATTAAGAAATATTGTTGCATGTTTAAAACAAAAAAATGCAAGTATAAATAATATTAATGGGTTTGATTCTTTGGTTGGACTTCCAAAAGAGTTAAAAGATCCAAAAAACCAATCTGACTGGTGTGAACACGCATTTAGTGTTAAGGATGGTATTGCTGGTGGTGTAGATATGACAGTTGAACAGTATAAAAACTATGTAAGGCTTCCAAAAGTTGATAATTATAACCAGTTTAATATGTATAAGGGATTTTATGAACACGTTCTAGTAGATGAATTAGTTCAAAAGGAAGGGCTTAAACCGGCAATATTTATAAATGTGGATTGTGATATATATACGTCTACACTAGAATGTCTTGATTTTATGTTTCGTAATAAATTATATATAAACGGGAAAACTGTAATTAGATATGATGATTGGGGTATGTTATATGAACATGGGTCTTGTTATGAAGATGAGTTTAATGCTGGAGAGGCAAGAGCACACAAAGAACTATGTGATAAATATGGTATAGAGTGTGAACGGCTTGCAACATTTACTACAGAGAATAATTGTTTTGGTAGACAGGGACTAGAAGAAACATATTTTTTGATAAAATAATTATTTTTTATATTATTAATACTATTATAATAACGTTATGATAGTATTAATTATTTTTTATGATAAGTAATATCATTTACATTTTTATATGGATGCCACCAACATTTATCAAAGAAACGTTGCCAATAAAGATAACTTTCATAATCTTCAGGTGTTCCCCAACAGATATAATTTTTAATCTGGAATACCTTTACTTTTAAACCAGATTTGATATTTTGATTTATTACATCATCAACATAAAACTCACCATTTGAACGTATATTTTCTTCGTAGTTGCATTTCAATCCATCTAGAAAATATTTAGATTTCCTATAAAACATTGTTCCATTAATAACATGACTTTTACGTATATCATGAACATTACTGTCAAACTTTTTACAAGAAACTTTTAAAACATTACCATCGTCATCCGTTTCCATCCATGCATACATATTTGGATTATTTCTACTTGCTGGTTCATCGCAAAAACTCCATACAATTACATCAATACTTTCATCACTAATCATTTGTTGATACTTTTCCATATCATAATAAACACCATTATCACAAGCAGTAATTAATATGGGGGTATCTTCATCTATGTTTGCTCTTTTAATTCCTATTTCGGTTGTACACGCTTGGCCCTGTGTAACTTCATTTATTCCAATTATATGAGATCTCGGATAAGTCTTTTTTATTTGTTCTTCAAGTGGATATTTTTTTAAATGATCATCTAGACAAATAAAAACATTATTATTTGATTGTGGAAGACATTTTATAGCTTGAACTACCATGGGTAATCCATTTACATCAATAAGTGGTTTTGGGTCTATATATCCATTTTGAGAAAATCTGCTCCCACGTCCAGCTAGAGGTAAAACCGTTGTAATATTAATTTTATCATTGAAAGGTTGTTGTGGAACAATAATATTTGAAAAATACTCTGACCATTTTTTGTATATATCTAGATCATATGGTGTTCCCCATTGTAACATATGTTCTATTTCAAAAATATTAACGGATAGATTGTCATCAACCAATAAATTGTATACCATAGATACATAATATTCATTTTTTATTGTCATTTTTAAATCCATAAGTTTGTGAAAATATTTCTTCATTATATTGATACTTTTGAAGTAATATGTTCCATTTGATGCATATTCTTCCATTCTGTTATTTGTAAAGGGTTGTTTTTCTTGTATTTTCTCCATCCAACGCGAACCTTCTTGTGTTTCTTTTAAAAAGGCATAATTGTCTGTACCAAGCATATGAGGATGAAATCCTTTATAACATGCAATTGCTCCGTCTGCATTTCTATCACGAGTATCTTTTAAAAAACCTTTGTAATCCCACCACGTTCCGTAATCACAATAACTTACAATTACTTCTTGTTCGTCATCTTCTTGTAATAATTTATCAAATATTAGTGATACTGCGTGGACAGGACCTTCACGATTTATAACTGGTACTTCATATATTTTTCCATCCGGACATATATTTTCTAATATATTTCTCATGTTTGTAGTTTTCAAATGTTCATCGTTACAAATAAATGTGAAATCAGTTTCATCTGGAAACAAATTTATAACATGTTCGATCATTGGTTTACCGTCAACTTCGATGAGTGGTTTAGGGTCCACATACCCTGCTTCTTGGAAGCGTTTTCCAATACCAGACATTGGGATAATAACCTTCATTTTATGCTATTAATAGTATGTATTTATATCGTTATATAAATATTCCTAATAGAGAGAGAGAGTACTTATATAATTATTTTTTCAATATTAATTGAGTTTTCTATCTGGATTACATTTAATTTAATAGAATGTTTCGATATAATATTAATATTATCGTAAAAATTGTGTTGTATACAATAATTATGTTCATGTATAAAACAAGGAAGACATAGTACATGAATTGTGGTTATATATGGATTTGATACTAGATAAAGTATATTTTTAAAGAAAGAAGAACCATAAGCTAAAACTATATTTTTACATTTTGTCATCATATTTATGATCTGTATTTCATTAAATTGAGAAAGATCAATATCATTATAATTATTGTTTTTACAAAAATTGTTTCCATGTGATTTTTCAAAGACCCCGATTGATGAAGACAACTCACCATATTTTAAAATACAAATATTATCATATGAAATAGTTGGTATTGTATTATTTATTATATTATTTATTATAACACAATTTATGTTATCAACCATTTCTGTATCTTCAATGAAAGCATGAAGTTTATTTGGTATAATATGCATGGATTTGAACTTATATAGTATATTTTCTTCTATAAAAATAGGTGGATTTTGTATATACCCGTTTTTCAAAAAATATGATATAATATCCATTATTCCTGAAAACGTGTTTTTATAAAGTATAATATGAAAATCACCTATATTATTATTACTTGTTAACAATTGATATAACACGTTATATGCATATGAATATCCATGTATACCAGTTCGAAATACTGGTATTATTGGTATAACATCCTTTTCTATTAATTTATAATCTTGTGTCAAAAGATCATTACGAATAGAATGAATTATATTTTCTCGGTTTGGGTCATGTAACAAACATGTCCAATCGTTCGATTTATTAATATAATTATAATCTGTGTCCATAGCAAGTGTCATAAATTCATAATCCCTATCATATGGTTTCATATAATAATACGAATCATTAAATGTTTCAGGATGAGTATTTTTCGCATTTTGAAGTCTTATAGTAGGTGTAGCCATACAATACACGTATATTATCTATAATGATATTATAATACATTTTTTAACGTGTATTATAGTGAAACTATATTTAAAGAATTCTTAAATAACATAATATATAATTACTATAATGACAACTAATAATATACCAGAGTTTATATGTCATAGAATAAATACTATAAAAGAACTAGAAAAAATAGATACACATTATGGTGTTGAAGTTGACATAAGAGATGACCCGAATACAGGAAATATTCATATCGCACATGACCCTTTTATATTAGGCGAAAACCTTGAAAATTATTTGTCGCATTATAATCACGGAACATTAATATTAAATGTAAAATCTGAGAGGGTTGAGTTAAAGACCATTGAATTACTAAAAAAGTATGAAAGTATAAACTATTTTTTTCTAGACAGTTCATTTCCAATGATGGTTTTATTAAATAAAAAACTACATAATAAAAATATTGCATGTAGATTTTCGGAATATGAAATAATAGAACAGTATAGACATATAAAAACTATGGTAAATACTGTGTGGGTTGATTGTTTTACAATACTTCCTCTTACGAAATCTATACAAGAAGAAGTAAATAATGATGGAAATAAAACATGTATTGTATCTCCAGAGTTACAAGGTAGACCAGAAGATATTGAAAAATATAAGTTACAGTTAAAAGAGAGTAATATTTTTCCGGATATGATATGTTGTAAACGGTATAATATCGAATTATGGTTATAATATGCCATGTTTGTAAATAATTATTCTATTTTTTTGCGATATTTTTCTGCATCCCAATTATTTAAATATTCTATTTCTTCTTTTTTAAGATTTTCATGTTTTTCATGATATGTTAAGATATGTGATTTTAATACATCTTGAATATCTCTATTCTTTTTTAATGAGGATGAAACTGTGTAATAAAATGTTTCAATACGAATAATTTTTGGTATATCATGGTGTGTATTGATATAATCAACCAGCGATTTTCTGTCTATATCTAGATTATTTTCAAATATGCATAGACTTTCTCCACAATAAATTAACTTGTCTGGAAAAAATGTAGAACCAATAATCTTATCTGTTTTTTCTATGTCGTCATTTATTCCTTGTATGTCTATAAATGAAGAAATCGTGTTTTCATTTGTATACTCTTTTAGTATGGATGATATGTAATTAGTATGTTTATATTTATTAAATGCATTGCTCGTTCCAGATATTTTTTCAAGAGTTTTTATAGTGTTTTCTAACAAATTATATATCTGGTTTGGATCGTCTGAAGTTACTACAATTCCATGATTTTTTAAAAATATAATATTCTCGTTAGTGTATTTATCCATTAACTGCTGAGTTACACTAATACCAGGTGTCACATAATCTATAAAACAAACATCATTAAAATGTTTATTTATTAAGTCTTTACAATCAGATAATCCACATATTGAACTAAATGCAAGAGGATGAATATGAACCGTATATTTTTTTGTTATACAGTGCATAGTTGTTTCAATAGATGGTTTATACTTTTTTAAAAATAAAATATTATCGTTTACTATTTTTGAACTATATTTTTCTAATTGTTTTTTATCTTTTGTTTTTATTATATTGTTTATATCGTGTATAATATTTTTGTATTTTACGCCCACATAGTTTTTATGGACATCTATATCTGTAAGATTACATCCAGAAGATTTTACAAACAACGTATTATCTGTTTTGAATGAAATATTTCCTCCACCCGCTTGAACAAGATCAAATCGTTCTCCACAATAACTGCACATATTTTTAAAGTGTATTGATTCTGTAAAATAATTTTTAAAAATTAGAGACAGATGTTTAAAACTGGAAAACGTAATATAATCAGTTTGTTTATTGATAGTTACGAAAGAATCATTGGTAAAATAAAAACCAAATACTCCTGTTTGATTTGCTCCAGCTATATCACACTTCATACTATCACCTACTATTGCTATATCGTCTCGTGAAATATTGTTTTCTCCTAGGACGGTGTAGAATAATTTAGGGTCGGGCTTTTCACAATCATATTCTTCACTACAGTATATGTGTTGGAAATAGTTACTTATATTTAAATGTTCTAGTTTTGAAAATTGTTCGTATGATAAGTTGTTTGTTAACATAAGTAATATGATGTTATTTTTTTTGCACGTTTCTAAAAAGTCGGTTACTCCTTCATACAAACACAATTGTGAATTAAAATCTTCAACAAATGTGTTGTAAATAGATAAAATGTAATTATTATCTGTGATTTGAAGCTCATTGAGAAATCTTTTAATATAGTTAAACTTATTATGACTCGCTGCAATTCCGTGAGTCATATTTTGATATTGTGATTTTACAACTTTAAAAAGTTTTTCCAATTTCACTATTGTAGTTTTCTGTGACGAATGTAAGTTATGATTAATATGATGTTCTATAGTAATAAACATTCTGTTAACCGCATGAGTATAACATGTGGTATAGTTATACAAAGTGTCATCAAAATCAACCAATAAGTAACGAAACATTAATTTATTAGTTATGTTAATACAATACTAAAAAATAATATATTTAAATATATTTTTTATACATATCTAATGAGCAAAAACATACAAAGTTTTAGAGATTTATCTTTTGTTCAAACAAGTATTACGAAACGATGTAATGGATATTCAAATTACAAAAATGTGATTTTTCAAGGTAGAAATGAATATTACCCCAATGTACTATTATACGATGAAAGTAAGACATTAATAAACCCATATGATGAAATGGTCATGTCTTTAGGTAAGACTAGTTTTTATGATGATAATGTATATAACGGTAATATTGTAAATTATAATTTTGACGATGTCATAGTTAAAACACAGAATATTTCTAATCCAGTATTATTTTTTGTTTATAATTTTGATAATTATTATCATTTTTTATACGATACACTTCCGTATTTAAATCATTATAATGAGTTAAAAAAGGAAATACCTGATTTAAAATTACTTGTACAATATCCTAATAAGGATAAAAATGAGTTTTATCAATTTAACAATGATTTTTTGAATAAACTGGTTGATCCTAGTGATACTATCTTGCATATGCCTGGAAATATTTATTCGAATATGTATGTTGGAACATCCTTTACGCATGGAAATCATTCCAATGAACCACCTGACGAACATGTATATGATTTTTTTTTGAAAATGTATAAAACAATAGATATGAAGAACATAAATGAGAAGTATTTAAACATTAAAAAAATGTATGTTTCTAGACGTTCACATAAAAATACAGATACATCTAATATAGGAACAAATTATACATCAAGAAGAAAAATGATAAATGAAGACGAAATAGTTAATATGTTAACAAATAATGGTTTTGTTGAAGTTTTTACAGAGCATTTAAATGTAGATGAAAAAATCTTTCTGTTTTACAATTGTACCCATATTGTTGGATCTATTGGTGGTGGAATGGCTAACTTGTTATTTAGTACCAAGCAAACAAAGTCATTTGTTATTGTTTCTCCATTTTTTATGGATATTAATAGTAGATTTCGCTATTCAATGGATAATACTAATATTTCTTATCTTTATAACACTGAGGTTCATAAGGATAATAATAGTAATATTTCTTTATTTTGTAGAGTTCAAATAATAGACGATAAGTCACAATATCTAGAAAAAATTGGAGAAATAGTAAAATATATAAAAGATGATATATATTTAATCACTGTTTCAAATAACGATATTGCTGGGTTCAACAATGTAAATCAATTACAAAATATAGAGTTTTCTGAAAAACAATTTAAATTACTAGATCATGGATTGAACTCACCATATATATTAATTAATATGTTAGAACTTGAAAATAAAGTTATTGATTAAATATATAATTGTTAGATTAGATTTTAAATAATGAATGTTGGCGTTATTATATGTGGACTTGAAAGGTCAGTTGACATTGTAATGAGACAATTTGAAAATCTTCTTGATAAGCATACTATTTCTTTTTATCTAATGTTGACTACATCAAAGGAAAAAGAATACATAAGTTATAAAAACACATGCATGAATCCTAATGTAGCATTATCATTAAACTTTAGAGAAACAAACAATTCCGGTTTATTTTCAGAGTTTAGAAATAGTTTACACGTTACTGAAAAAATTAACGCTGGCATAAAATTAGTAAATAAGACACATGATTATTATATAATAGTCCGAAGTGATTTTATATGTTCCAAACTTAATTTAGAAGATGATATTTGTGACGATGATACTCTATTTATATATGAAAAATCATCAAACAGTTTTTCTAGTTCATTTGGATCAAAAAGATTTAACGATGGTATAATAGCCTGTAAGAAATATGAGCCTTTAAAAACACTATACTCTTTACATGAATACAATGCACAAAATACTAATTATTTTGACAAGATTATATACGACTATATAAAAACAAATGAAATAAGACATAATTTTTTAAAAAATATCGATTTCAAACTAGTATTGTCTTTGTGTAATGTAATTGCTATTTCTGGGAGTTCCGGATCCGGAAAAACCACATTATCAAATATTCTCAAGTTGATATTTAATGATAATGCGACAGTTCTAGAAACAGATAGATATCATAAATGGGAAAGAGGTGATGAAAGATATAAACAAACAACTCATTTAAATCCTGAAGCAAACTTTCTTGAAAAAATGAATGATGATGTATTCCAGTTAAAAATAGGAAATGAAGTTCATCAAGTTGATTATGATCACACTAATGGAAAGTTTACACAGAGACAAAAACTTGATGTAAGAGATAATATAATTGTATGTGGGCTTCATACATTATATCACACCGAAATGAATAAGATAGTGAATGCACGAATATTCGTAAATACTGATGCAGAATTAATGAAAAAATGGAAGATAAATAGAGACGTTTCTCAAAGAGGACATACAACTGAAAAAGTAATAACCCAAATTAAAAGTAGAGAAGAAGACTATAATACACATATATTATCTCAAAAAGTTAATTCAGACATGATCATTAATTATTATGAAAATGATAACGAAGAATTATCATGTATTTTTATTATAAATAGTGATTGTCTGATAACAAGAATAATGAATTATATTACGGTGCATAAATACAAAATTGAGTACAGAAATAACGGGCAGACACAGCTATATATTTATTTAAAAAATGTATCCCCAACTATACCAGAAGTTATAAAAATAATCAATACGAATAAAGAATTATTTCAACAACCATTTCTTTATGAAATATTTGAAATATTATATACAGTATTGAAAACATAAATGAAGCTTTCTTGAATGCAATAGAATGAATAACATAATATGAATTATAGTTTATTGTGTTATTTTATATCAAGCAGATCATTTATACCATCGTTAAATGATGTTGTTACATTCCATCCTAGTTGTTTTAATTTATTGTTACTAATATAGTATCTAATATCATTGAATGGTCTATCTTCTATATATTCAATCCATTCATCATAGTTTTCTGTATTTTTGATTTTCTTAATTAGTATTTTTGCCACATCCATTACAGTATATTCCATATTTTCATCACAACCAATGTTATATATTTCGCCTATGCAACCTTTTTCTAAAATAGTTTGGAATGCTATTGCAGTATCTTTTGAATGTAAAAATGCGCGCACTGCATTTCCCTTTCCTTGTATAGTGACCTTTTTGTTTTCTTTTAACAATTTTATGAATAAAGGAATTATTTTTTCAGGATATTGATTAGGGCCATATACGTTGTTACCACGTGTTATAATAATAGGAAACTTAAAAGAATGATAATAAGACTGTGCAATTAATTCAGCTCCAGCTTTAGTAGCAGCATATGGATTTGTTGGACATAATATAGAATGTTCCGTCTTTTGTTTTTCATTTATTTCTGTCATTGATTCACCATAGACTTCATCAGTAGAAACATGTATAAATCTTTGTATTTTATTGTATATACGACAACACTCGAGAAGATTATGTGTTCCAAAAATATTATCGCGTGTGTATGTTAAAGAGTCGTTAAATGAGTTTTGAACATGAGATTGAGCAGCAAAATGAATGATGTGTGTAATTTTATATGTATTTAAAACGTTTGTTATTAAATCTTTGTCCGCTACATTACCTTTAATAAAAACATAGTCATCATCGTTTCTAATTATTTCATCAATATTTTCCTCGTTGGCACAATAATACATAGCATCTATGTTTACTATTTTTTTGCATTTTTTTAAAGGGAAATAATGATTTACAAAGTTGCTTCCAATGAATCCACAGGCACCTGTAACCAATAAATTAATTTTATATTTGTTATCGTCAAATGACTTTTTGTAGTTAAGTAAACATTCTTTAACTGACTCTTTTATATTTTTTATACATGGATAATTATTTTCTATAAATGTTGTATCGAGATAATTATTTGATCTATCAGCTGCAAGAATCCGGCGTTGTTCATCTTGTGTAAAGTTTTCCCATGAAAACTCGGGATTAACAATGTCTTTATATAACGATAGAACCTCATTATGAGATATTAAACCAGGGTTTGTTAAATTAACTGTTCCTACATGGTTCTTTTGAATTAGGTCTAATACAACAGGTAATAAATCCGGTAATACGGTCATTGAGTTAGGTATTGAACAGATCTTTTCATAATTAACAATCTTAGTTATAAAATTTCGTTTATTTTCTTCTCCTGTTATTGGCATACGTATACGAATATTCAAAACATTATCATTGAATGATTTCATAATTTTATCAGTGAACCCCTTTACGATAGAATATGAAGATCCAAAGAAATTCGGTTCTGAATTTTCTGTAAACCCATTTATTTCACGACCATAAGGATGATCTTCATCGTATTTAAAAATACATCCAGTTCCAAGATATGTGTAATGAATACCCTTGTTTTTACATATAGACGCTAGATTCAAAGGACCATATAAATTATCTCTAATATTATCGTATAATTTTCCCTCTTGCTCTAAATAATCAATAGTTTTGTATTCAGTGTTTTCTATTCTTCCATGTGTTCTACCTATAAAGGAAACAACATGAGTAGCATTTGTATCGTGTATTTCTTTTGATAATTTGTCTAAATTATCAACTCTAGAATTAGCTTTGATATAATTTATACCAGATTCATTTAACAATTTTATAAATTGTCCGCCTATCCATCCATTTGATCCGTATATTAATAATTTAACTGTATTATTTGTTGAATAATGTGTAGCCATAATTCGATTATATGTTTAATTAATAAAATAACATTATTAATTAAACTTATTTTGTAAACATAATTTGATTAGGTTTTTGATAGCATATTTGAAAGTTGATTTTGATTTGTTGTATGAAGATCCATTAGATTTATCTTATCAGTTGATTGATTAAAAATCTTATCGTGATATTCATCGTAATTATTCAGCACATCTTGTGTTTTTTCTATAATATTATCATAATCCGACCATATAATGTATTTGTTATATGGTATTTTATCACTTAGTGGTGACGTTTCACATATTACAATAACACCACATTGTAATGCAGGAAGCACTCTGAGTTCTTCAAATGTATGATGATGATCTGTTTGATGTATATTTATCATAACTTTTGTATGTTTATACAAATTCTTCATTTTTTCTCTGTCAAAACAATTGTTAATATTAGAATGTTTTATACTCGTGTTTTTAATCATTTGTATTAATGCATTACGACGAGGTTCAGAAGTATTAATAAATGTTGTTAAACAATTAAATGGTCGTTGCGATTTTTCATGATATACTGATTCATGAACACATGGTGCAATATAAAAATGTTTTTTCGAGAATGTTTCGTATAACCCAGATGTTTGAACATTATGGATATTAGGTATACTATAATCAATAATAAGTTCGTAGTTGTTACATAAATTATCATAATTAACAATTCTTACTAAATATTTATTATCTTCGTCGTCCAATATAATACCCTCTTTTGAATCACGAGAACCTCTTCCACCATTTTTTACTAACGTATGTTCATAGTTAATTGTTACACGTATTATTTTGTTATTATTATTAAATGCGAAGTTGATGTCACTAGTCAAGTTTATATTTATATTTTGTAAACTTTTGTTTTTAATACATTCTATAAACAAGTTTTTTACATATTGATAATAATCGTTTACCATTCCACAATTTTCATAATAATAAATTTTGCAAGTGTTAAGTTCGATTAACTTATTCATTATACCAAATATCAATTATGTTTTTATATTATAATCTATTATATAGCTTAAAAGTATAATAATATATATTATCATAATTAAATATGTATCATTCTCAGTGTGAAGAAGATCAATATTTAAATGATAACTACTTCAAAAATAAAAGAAGTGGTAAATACATAGAGCTTGGTGCAATAGATGGTGTATTTTTTTCCAATACAAAGTTTTATGAAGATCAGCTTGGATGGTCAGGAGTACTTATTGAACCACACCCTGAAAAGTTCAAGTTATTACAAAATAATAGACCTAATAACCATTTATCCGGAAGTGTTGTAAGTAATGAAACAGAGTTTCAGACATTTCGTTATTTTGTAGATGGTTATTGTGCAGTATCTGGAATAGAAGATACATTGCCTGATGCACATTTTGGTGCCTATTTTGATGGACGTGTTGGACAGGTTCATCCACAAGCGAAAAGAATAATGAAGCCTGAGAGTTTAACAAGCATATTAAGAGCATCAACAATTGAACATTTTGATTTATTATCTCTTGACGTTGAAGGACACGAGTTGTCAGTACTTAATTCGTGGGATTTTTCAATTCCGATAGATATTATATTGATTGAGATGTTAGGAGCGGAAGATGGTAGAGATGAAAAATGTAGAGAAATATTAATAAATAATGGTTACGTTTTTAAAGAAACGTTTAAACATAACGAAATATTTGTTCACAATTCTAGCCCATATGTTTAATTTATTACATTTTGAATTACTACTATTGATTATATAACGAATGGTAGTAATAATTATTTTATATCTTAATAATCATTATTATTTCTAAGATTTTAGTACGAATTTATCATTTCCTAAGTTAGATGGACATAGATTGAGAAAACTTCCTTGTTTAAAGAATTCTTTGATTGTCCAATAAAACTTTATGTCTGTGTTTGTTTCAACAAAATGCATCAAAAAGAAATCAAATGGAATTGCATAGTTAGTTTCAACGTTTGTGATAAAGTTTAAAAACTTAACAATCGTTTCATATTTCCAAATTAACGAGTCTGCATTTCTTAGTTCAAACTTTCTTATTAACCTAAACTCGTCATTTTCATCAGTAATATCTTCTATATATAACTTTTCTGGTGTAGTTTGTTGTGAAACTATATTTTTTAATTTCTCATTGTGATCATTGTATGATAAACGAAATCCTGTATTTCCTTTGTAGTATGGAACATTAAATGTATTGTTTTCAAATCCTCTCATACTTCCAAATGAAATTAAATCCCAATCTTTATTTTCAATACTTTCAAGAAAACGTGGAAACTCTTCAATACATTCACCGGTCAATATATCACTTTCGAATGTAATGAAATATCCAGAACTATAATTATTAACAATATGTGTAAACAAAGATTTAAAGTTTAAAATAAGCGACAACTCATTTTTACGTATAGGATCTGGACGAAGTCGTTTAACTAATTGTTCTTTAACATTATGATCATATATAGTATCTGATATTAAATGTCCATAAGTAGGACAAATATATGATGTAAAACATTCTGGAACGTGTATATCTTCAAACATTTTTTTTAGAGACATATATCTATCATTTTCGAACTCTGGGTTGCACACAGAAAATGTATTAGTTATATATTTCAACGGATTTTTTGTAATAACACATTTAATATCTTTCACAATATCATCAATTGTTCTTGTCAGTTTATTATCTTTACTTGGAAAGTTATTTTGTGATACAATATGTTTCCACATTTTTTCATTATTTTTAATAAACCCAATTTGTTTAATAAGTTTAGATACGTCGCTTTCCGTGCAATGCTGAGGTAATCTTAAGAACCTATTTTTGTTAATGTGTTGAGTAACCATATCTGTTCCCCAGTATATTGGTATTGAATGTGATAACAAACCGTGTGTAATTTTTTCAGTTATATAAGTATCATGTATACTGTTTTCCATTGAAACAATAAATTTATATTGTTTTACAAAATATCTGAACTCTTCTGTATTGTATGGATTTGTTATGGGTCCTCCTGTATTATTTTTGTATGGACCGGCATATGTAACTTTAAAATTCTTATCTAATTCCTGCAAAAAATAATTTCTAACATGTCCTTGTGGATTTGATATAAATACACATATATCTTCTTTTGGCATTTTAAGTGCATCGTTTTTAGTTTGTATCAAGTCAACAAACTTATTAGTATAAATATATGGTATATATAATGGAACATTTACAATATTTTTATTATTTCGTTCTCCCCAAAAAACACAAGTGTAATTATCTGGATTTTGTTTCATATATGATTCGCCCGTAAATAAATACGTATGTTTCCATTTTTTAGATTTTGTTGCAGATGAAATTGCGTATGGAACATGACCATTCATTAACATATCAAACTCACATAATATATCAGATTCATCAATAGTTTCACCAATAAAACATTGTTCATCATATACTTTTTGAAATAATTCTAAAAAGAATGACGGACTTAACCCAGCATTATCTGTTTTAAAATCAGGAAAGAACCCGCTAAAAAAGATTTTCATCAAATATTTTATATAAAATATAGACGTAAATCTATTTAAACTATAATTTTGTATACATACATAAATAAATGTTTTCTACAAGAACAAATGATACTATAGACGTTATACATAATGCAGGTTTTTTTTCTTGTTGTAGTATTAAACTTAATGAAATTATAGAATATTATAATAAGGAGCATGTATTACCAAAAGTTGTATCAAGTAAACAACAATTTGCATGGTATAAACCAGGTAATATGGCATCTTCAGATATTACATTTACATATTTTGATGAAAAAATCCATAATGATACTACAGTAATAGAATACATAACTGATATAAAATATTTCCACGACGATCAGTTTAGTGATTACTCTACGATTGATTATAAAAATATAAATCCTTTTATTATAAGATATTTTAGTCCTTCACAAAAAATCATACAACTTTGTACATATATCACCACCAAATATAAGTTTGACCCAGACAATACTTGTGTTTTATTTTACAGGGGAAATGATAAAAACCGTGAGACTTTGATATGTGATTATGAAGAATATATTGACAAGGCAAATGAAATATTGAAAAATAATCCCTCTATACAATTTTTAATTCAAACCGATGAAACAGAGTTTTTGAACAAAGTTAAAGAGGCCTTTCCTGATAATTCATTTTATTTTAAAGATGAAATACGACATATTTCCAAATGTAATAGTACAGTTGATATTATAATGAAAAATAAAAACTTTATATTTTCACAGTTTTACATGGCAATCACTATACTTATGTCAAAATGTAAATATATTGTATGTGGGACAGGAAACTGTTCTATATGGATCCTTTTTTATAGAGGAAACTGTAATAATGTTTATCAAAACTTTCAAAATGATTGGTTAGTTCATAATTTATTGTAATCTAATCAAAGTTGTACGATTACAATATAAAAATATTTTATGAGTTATTAGTATATTACATAGTATGTTGGATCAAAATAAAATTCTTTTGATTGGCGGATCAGGTTCACTTGGTAATGCATTCATCAAAAAACATCTAGAACATAACGAGATTTATGTCTACTCTCGTGATGAATGTAAACACTGGACTATGCAACTTCAATATAACAATCATCCCAATCTAAAGTTTATTATTGGAAACGTATGCGACGAAAAGAAAATGCAACAGACTGTGTTGCGTCACAATTTTCACATAATTATTAATGCTGCCGCTATGAAACATATTGACAAGTGCGAATACGAAAGCAATGAGTGCCTCAATACCAATATTAACGGACCTCAGAACCTGGTGAATATCATCGAAAACTTTCAACATAATCTTACAAACCTTAAATGTGTTTGTTTCATCAGCACCGACAAGGCGTGCAGCCCTGTAAACATCTATGGAATG
>Ga0209533_1002185_pt1 | contig 17937 bp, 13 predicted proteins | sample COG_04_FD_184748 | JGI IMG/M metagenome (GOLD analysis project Ga0209533, IMG submission 184748) | Pelagic Microbial community sample from North Sea - COGITO 998_met_04 (SPAdes) (version 2) | ecosystem: Environmental > Aquatic > Marine > Neritic zone/Coastal water | place: Helgoland, sampling...
TATAAAAATCTCCATAAATGGTGACTGGAAATATAAGATGATTGCTGAGATTCATAATAATAAGTTTTACTTGTATGGTATTGATGAAACAGATTTCACCTCAAGAATTAAAACAATTACATTAAGGCCAGGAGTGCCAACAGTGCTCTATAATGGAATGATAAACCCTTTAATCCCTTACACCATAAAAGGTGTAATATGGTACCAGGGAGAATCAAATGTGGGACGAGCGGAACAATATAAAAAACTGTTCCCGGCAATGATAAAGGACTGGCGGAAAAAATGGAATTATGATTTTCCCTTTTATTATGTTCAAATCGCACCCTATCAATACAACATTAAAAAAGACAGTCGAACAGATATATCTCAAGAGTTAAGAGAAGCGCAAAGACACTCATTAAAAGTAAATAATACAGGGATGGTTGTAACATTGGATATTGGAAATTTTAATAATATTCATCCATCAAACAAACAGGATATAGGAAATAGATTAGCCAGATTAGCACTATCGAATGACTACAGCATCAATTTAGTCCCGTCTGGTCCACTATTTAAAGGATTAAAAGTAAATGGTAATAAACTAATCCTTGAGTTTCATAACCACGGGAGCAAATTAATGTCTAAAGGAGATTTATTGGGGTTTGAGATTGCTGGTGCCGATAAAAAATATGTTTTCGCCAACGCAAAAATCATCAACAATACAGTTGAGCTTTATAGCAATACGATAACTGATCCCCTTTATGCTAGATATGGCTGGAAAGATAAAGCTGTACCAAGTCTTTTTAACTTAGAAGGACTACCTGCCTCTTCTTTTAAATACGAACAATAGAAAATATGCTTTAATAATTTCATTAAAAGAGCAGAATTATAACTTATAAAACTTTATTTACAACGTCTCGGAAGGTCAAATTAAAATCATCTCCAGTAATTTTACTGTAGTTAATTGAAAAAGAATTGAAATGCTTTTTTGCTTTAGATTCCATCTTCATTTTTATTAATGAATGTATTTTGTACAAAAAGGCATCCATGTTTAACGGATCTATGTTAAATAATATTTCGGCAAGAGGGATAACATCTGAATACTCTTTGCTGTGATACAGTTTTATCATCTCGTTTGGAATAAAACCTAATACATCTAATTCAAAATCCTTCTTGAATGTGTCAAAATGTTCTTCATCAGTGTACTGTAAAAATTTACCCCTAATTAGAATTTTAACTAGACTAGTTAATGTGTTTTCGGTAGATAATCCTTTTTTAAAAGAATCTAATTCTGATAAAAACATAAAATAGTCACAATAAAATGTATCATTAATTTCTAAAATGAATTTTCTGTCTGAATAAATAATCTCCAATCCTTCAAAATCTTTTAAAACATTTCGTAATTGATTTAAAGCAACATTTTTTAAATTTTTAGCATTTTGTTCAGTGCTATCTGGCCACAAAATAGAGTGGATTTTTTCAGATGAAATACCGTTTGCTTTTTTTTGTCTACTATAAAAAATAAGTAATAAAAAAAGCTGCTTTATTTTAGGGCTAAATAAGTGAGAAATATCATTCCCTCTTGAGTCAATAGAACTAAAAATGCCAAATAATGAAACAGAGTTTGGTATTATAATTTCAACCTCTTTATTGATTTCATATTTCAAGGATTTTTGAATCTGTCCTTGAATTATTTTTCTTTCTTTCCTTTTAATAATATAAATTATTAATATAGATATTAGAGTTAACATGCACAGAAGAAGAATTAATCTGACATAAAAATTTTGACTCGCTTTCTGCACTTTATTTTGAATTTTCTCTTTTGAAACAGGAGGGGAATCTAAAGAGTAGATTTTTACAAGGCTAGAACCATCTTCTTGAAATTCTTGAGTTGTTGTGAATAATTCATTTGTTAGTCGATCAAAATAAAGGTTTGCATTTGTTCTAATTCTCTCGGAATTCAATGGGATAGTATCCCCAAGCATTCTATAATTTCCATCTTTTAGAGAATATTCATATAATTGCAAAGAAGTTGAGGAAATGTATTCTGAATAACTCAAATTGTAAAACGCAGTTGAGTCTTTATTAAGCACTAAATTTCGTGAAGAAACCATATTTATTCCTTCTCGATTGATTTCCCATAACTTTTTAATCTTTTTAGTTTCAAAATCAATAGTGTAGCAATCATAGTAATATGTTTTACCAATACTCTGATCACCATCCTTGTTGCCCTGTCCACCGAATAATATCGCTTTATTGTCTCCTAATTTAGTAATGCCTGAGAAAAACCTAGGGTCGATCGTATCCCCACTAAACTCGAGTAACTCCCACTTATTTGCTTTAATGTCATAGGCACTAAAATCATTCGTGAAACGAAAATACCCATAGCCTCCAAAAATTATTATTTTTTTATTTTGCGTATCAAATATTGCATTGTGATGATGTGTTTGCTTGGAACGTTCTAAATTGCTAATGGATTCCCAAGAATAAGGGCTGTCTAAATCAATAGAGGATATAGAGGATGAGTTAGGAGTAATGTCATACAATTCATATACATATAGTTTATTTTCAGAGGGATCTAATAAACTATTTCCAAGCCTCATAAAGACATTTAAATTATTTTTAAATTCAAAGAAACTAGTCTCTTCGTTTTTGAAGTCATAAAACTTTAAACTATCTAAATTTTGAAAAATAAACCTATGCTTACTCTCATCAAAAGTAATAGAGGTAACTGGTTTAAATGAGGAGATATGTTTTAATTTCCAAAAATAAGATTCTTTAATAAGCCAATTTGCTTTTTTTACATTTCCGTATAGATCTCCTTTCGAATCATAAACTTTTTCACCCTCACTTTCATCAAAACCAAAATAATATAAACTTTTATTGTTTTTGATACTCAAATCCCTCAAAGACATTGAAGGAACATCTATAATACTTCTATGCTTTCCGAAATAAATTTCAGGCTCAATGATTACTTTAAATAAATTTTCTTTTGAGAAGTCTTTATTCCCATCAACAGTTAAACTTATTTCTTTTGTAATTGGGTTAAAATTTAAAGATATTTTAATCCAATTTGTAACATTAAATATTTCCTTTAAAAAAGGAATAGAGACTAAGGTTTTAACCCCATCCAAATTCAATTTTATTTCTCCATTCTCCTTCTCATTCCCAACATAAACCAGTGAATAAGACGTAGCGTTGTTTTTATCCTTAATATTTAAAATATATCCAAACTTATCCGGATCGAGTATTGATAATTCAAAATCAAGGCTAAACTCATTAATGAATTTTGGCTGTTTATATTCAAAAACATTATAGGAAGTTCTATTAGTAATTGCATCATCACTCGAAGTAAAATTAATCCCTTGAGCATCTACTCTAAAAGCAGAGAATAATAAAAGTATAAAAGCGAGATTTTTTGACAATTTGTACATTTCAATATAAATACCCTAAATGAGTAAAATAAATTTAGTTTTGTTATGATTTCAACTCTTTAGATAAATACTTGTTTACATAAATTTAAGCTAAACTGCTTAGCATAAAACTTAAGTTTGTATTAATCGTCTATTAATTTACACTTAATTTTTTTAATGTGATGATTTATATTGTATTGATAGTCAATAATTAGCTTTTATGCCATAATTTTAATAAGCAAAAATGTAATATATCATGAAAAAATCATTTCTCCTTCTTACTGTATTCTTAAACTCTTTTTTTGTTTTCGCCAACAGTATAGATACGCTTATGGTGGTAAGTAAATCAATGAATAAAGTTATTTCTAACATTATAATTAAACCAGAAGGTTATAATCCTAAAAGTGTCAGCTACCCCGTTTTGTATTTACTTCATGGAGCAGGCGGTGATTTCACGAGTTGGACAACTAATGTGCCAAGCCTTAAAAAATATGCAGATATGTATAATATTTTAATTGTTTGTCCAGATGGTGGCTCAACAAGTTGGTACTTAGACAGCCCTATTGATAAAGAAATGAAATATGAAACTTACATTTCAAAAGAGCTTGTTGATGCTATTGATAAGAAATACAAAACAATCCCTGAAAAAACAGCAAGAGCTATTACAGGTCTAAGTATGGGAGGGCATGGAGCCTTTTACCTTTCGTTTAAACACCAAGATATATGGGGTGCCGCAGGAAGCATGAGTGGAGGTCTAGATATTCGCCCATTTCCCAACGGATGGGATTTACCTAAAAGATTGGGGAGCTATTCTGACCATCAAGAGTATTGGGAAGAAAATACTGTTATTAATTTAGTTAATAGGATTAAAGCGAATGATTTGAAACTCATATTCGATTGTGGTATAAATGACTTCTTTTATGAGGTAAATGAAAAATTACACCAGAAACTTACTGAAAGAAACATACCTCACGATTATATTATACGCCCAGGAGACCATAATTGGAATTATTGGGCAAATGCAATAAAATATCAGCTTTTGTTTTTTAGCGATTACTTTGATTCTCAAAAAAATAAAGAATAGAATAATGCGTAATTTAATGCTCTAAAAATCAATCACTCTTATAGAAATATACTGTTAGGGAGATAAACCACCCAAAATGGTTATATCTTTAATAAATGAACACAACTACCATAAGACTAATTGCGCTTTGCAACCGACTTGACAAGGAAGCCGAACACTTCGATAACTTAATCGACATTCTCAATGCAGACAAAGGCAAAGAAGAGATCATAAAAGAGGCGAAAAAAGAATTGGTACGTGGTCAACTTAAACGGAATGTCGTTGTCACTCAGGAAATCGCGCATTTAATAAAAGATAGTGTATTGCTGGATGCCGATGGCTCAAAGGCATTGGCCTATTTAAAAGACGTTTTAAAAAACACCTCAAAAGTCAACGATTAGGCACTTAGCTTCTTAACCAATAAGTAATCTTCCCGGGCTTGTTTAGGGCTTGAGTATAAGTTTTCGAATGCAGATAAACACAAGCATTAAAAGCGTGTAACCTATAAAGAAGGGGATGACGAAACTTTCGAGGTTAAAGACCAACATTAGGGCCATCAACAATAACTGAAATCCAAGGCCATACAACGAAATGAGTGTCATAAACCACTTCGGAAACGGCTTGCTATATCTTGCGTCTTTGTCCATATAATACATACACTTATCAAAACAGATGTACAATACATTGTAAATAGTATAGAATAGCGTTACGCTGGATTGATTTTCGCCTTTAAACGCTTTTGGTGTGGTACTTTCAAAAATACGACTGGTCGAATCTCCTTGGACTGAATTGCGTAAAATTACATAATAGTAGTTGTACAATGTTCCTTGTAGCTGAATCCCAAAAAAAGCGAGCAGCATATAAATGACGGAAATCTCTGTGATATACCAAAAGGTGAGTAAGAAACAAAAGTTAAGCAATAGATCAGCAATTGAATCATAATAGCGCCCAACATAGGACGGTGTTTTTTTTAAACGCGCTAATTCCCCATCTGCAGCATCTAAAATAGATTTTAGGACTAAAAGAAAAGCGGCGGTAATCAAGTATCCATTTAACAAGAATCCAATGGCGACAAAGCCAGTTATAATAAACATGGTCGTTACATGAATCGCAGTTAAATCGGTGTACTGGAGTTTGCTTGCAATCCAATGGCCTGGTGTACGTCCGTAATCAGACAAGTCTAAAAATTGATACTCTTTGGGTAATTTGGCCATTTATAATAGTAAAGGAAAGCAAAAAAATTATTGCTCAAAAGTACACCGAATTTTAAGCAATAGGGCTTCGATGCTACATAAAAAGAATGTTTTTCTTCTTTGTTAGGCCAACACGATGCCGATTATTGCCAAAATAAAATAAATAGCGATGGTTTTAGCACCTTCATAATTTTTCGCAACGCGCTGTCCAAACAAAAGCACCAGCAGCGCAAGCGATCCGGTTATTAGGCCGAGTAGTCCCACAAAACTGGAGTCATTAAAAATAAAATCACCTATCCCGATTAAGCACAATACACCAGCTATTACTTCTAAAATGGTTACTGAAATCAAGGCCAAGGTAATTAATGGTGCTGGGAAGAAGGCTTTAAATAAGCCTTTTAAAAAGGAAAGATTGCCTTTATAGTCAATGATCTTATCCAATCCACTTTGAAGGAATACAATCGAAAAAAAGGCTAAAACGAAAAGAAAGGCAATGTTTTCTGGAATCATAGCTTCAAATTTAAGCTTTTAGAATTTGATGGGGGAGAAATGAAACTTTTGAATTAAAAAAAGGAACACTCAGACCAGCTATTTTTGCTAAACTATTTATTTGTATTTTTCTAATCCCAAATCCTTATGCCACAATCTTAAGTCATTGCATATGTTCACGAACGGTAAATCAAAAAACAGTAATCTCTTTTTTTTCTATCTCTTTCTTGGGTTAAGTGCTTTCTCAATACTCTCCCTTTTATTCATCAAACTGAAAGAAGAAAACGCTCTTTACTTACAGGATTTGGAACGTTTAAAAACCTCAAATCATATCCTAAATAGTTACAGCGAAGAAGCGATTAAACATTTCTATAACACTATTTATTACTCTGAAACTGAAAAGTCCAAACAGCTAATTATTAAACGTTGGGAAGAAGATTTAAAAATATACGCACACGGAAACCTATCTGAAAAGTATATTAATGACTTGAAGGTAAATGCTGAAAAAATTGCTTCCTTGAAACTAGGGGTAAATGTTTTCATAGTAAATGACCCAAGTCAAGCTAATATAGATGTTTATTTTGGTTCAAAAAGAAATTTTGATACTCCATTTAATTCAAGTTTAAATTATTCTGGGATTGGGGAATTAAATTACAAAGATGGTAGAATTGACAAAGCGAAAATTGGTGTAGTTATAACCAATACCCCGACGCTAAAAGTTAAATACATTCTTTTAGAAGAAATGATACAAATCATGGGACTTATCGGGGATAATTTTACATACAAGGAAAGCTTATTCTATGAAGAAGGTTACAATAAGTATAATGACTTAACTCATCTAGACAAAGAGGTACTCAAATTATTATATGATCCCAATATTTCTCCCCAACTTTTAACGCTAAAAAATTATGAATATTTATTTGGGCACCTCTTACCTAATGTAAATACAACTGAAAAAGTTCTAACGTATTGGAAAAAAGTCAACCCTTCAAAATCAGTGCTACAGAAAATTAGAACAAGCTGTTTTGATAAAGACAGTCTCTTTAGAAAGTTTAGCCAACCTATCCGTGTAAAAATTAATGGGAATATAACGTAAAAAGATTCTTTGGATGTAGCAAAGGCAATTTTCAGTTTAAATACCATTGAAGGGTTAACGCTTCAACTCAAGGAAGCGAAAGAAAAACACTATGAAATACAACTTAAATTTAAACAAGTTAGTTCACAAGAAAGAAAGGGGCAATGGACATTAACCAGGCATTTTGACACCAATAATGTAATGACCCCTACGTTAATTAAGGCTGATATAGAATTAAATATTAATCCCCATGAAGAAAATAAAAACCGGATTCCTTTAATTTTATCAGCGCTGTATCATGCAATTGGTCCATATAAAGAAGAAGCCTTCGAAGGAGATTTAGAAAATAATCAAACCCAAATACCTCTTGAATATCAAGAATTAATTAAAATCATTTATCATAAATCATTTGCTAGCGGACTTTCATTAGAAGAGTTAGATCACATTATTCAGTTATATAAAAAGGGATAGCCCTGCTTTAATTCCTCCACTTTGGATTCATCATTAATTTTCGTCACGTATACGATCTTCTTCCTGTGGTCTGTTTCTATCTTCCTTATCTTTTCCGAATTTTGAGCCAAAGCTATAAACCAACCTCAATTGAATATTTTGTCGCGATCCATTACTATCTACTGCGGCCGTTCCGTTTCCATAATCAATTGTCCCTACAAAACCTCTGTTGAGTACTTTATCTAAACCGAGGTTTACTTTCAATTGGTCGTCCAAAAAAGTTTTTCCGAAAGAAAAATCTAACTCGGCCAACCAGTCTACGTCAATTTGACCTTCCAAAGCCCCTGTGCCGTAGTTTCCACTCATTTCAAAATTTATTTCCCACGGTAATTCATAACTTGCTTGAATAAACCAAAACATGTACCACTTGTTTAAATCTACGTTGAACATTGACGATTGATAATCTGTATTGACGACAATTATACCCGTATAACCGTCAAGTTTTTCTACAAAACTAAGCGGAGCAAATAATCTGAAGTTCCAGTTTGAATTTTCTTCCACATTAACTTCTCGTTGCCTAATCTGATCTTTGTCTTGCTGAATTAGTTGGAAGATTTCATCGTCTGTTTTACTGTAAGCTACCGTAAAAAACGGCTGACCTTCAAAGGTCAAATTGAATTGATAATTGTTGGTATAGGAAGGGGTTAAATTGGGATTTCCCTGACTGGCCGAAAAAGGGTCTAAAAACTCCGCAAAAGAATTTAAACTACTGTAAGAGGGACGCTCAATTCGGTAGCTATAAGACAAGCTTGCCCCTAAAACATCCGACAACTCTCTACTGATTGACGCACTCGGAAATACTTTCTTGATGGGTCTTCTTTTTACACTCCTATCGGGAGTCCCCTCTTCCGTAAAAATCGAGGTTCCGTCGGTATTACTGTCCTCGTAACGCAGTCCGCCAGAGAAAGACCATTTCCCCTTGCTAGCATTAATTTTCGCATACAAAGCAAAAATAGTTTCATCGATCAAAAACTGACTACTCTCCTTTTCAATAAAATTAAACGATCCTTGACCATTATCTAGGTAGGACTGTAAATCATTATCTGTATTAACATCTGCATACCTAGAACCCAAACTTAGTTTGAAATGCTCACTAAACTTTTTTGAATAATCTATTTTATAGGTCTTAATCGCGTACTCACCATTTTGGATGTACCTTCTATCCGTAAAAGGGAGAGTGCTTCCCGCTAAACCAGACAACTGGTTGGTGTTATTGTTTACAAAGTTGATGTAGTTAAAATCCAGGAATAATTTCTCTGTATCGGTTTTGTATTGATAGTATGGATTAAAGTTAAAATCACTTCGATCTCTATCAAAACTGTTTTCGGAGAACAGGGTGTTGGTCGTGTTTTGATCGGAAACAATGGTTTTACTCGTTCCAATGCGTTCAGACTCTCTGCCATTCCATCGCCCCGCAAGTCCAATAGAATGTTTCTCATTCAAATAATAGTCTACCCCAGCCGAAAACCTCCGATTGACCGGAGCATAGGGCTCTCTCGTTTCCTGATCATAGGTCTGGTCCTCAACAGTCCGCACCAAAAACAAGTCGTCTCTCCAAGTAGGCTCCGAATAACCGATGCTTGTTTGCCAATTCAACTTATTCTTGTAGCTGGCAATGGAAGCACTTGAACCGTATTCAAAACCCTGATCCTCTCCTATCCAAGTATTGACACTTCCATGGGTACCTAGGCGAACATTTTTCTTTAAAATAATATCAATGATGGCACCAGAACCCGAGGCTTGGTATTCTGCTCCGGGTTGCTCTATTAGCTCTATTTTAGCAATGTTATCAGCGGGTAAATCCCGCAACAATGTTTGAACATCCATATATTCAGTTGTCTTCCCATTGATAAGGATCCTCACCCCTCTGTTTCCTGCGATTGAAATACCATTATTGGTCACTAACACACCTGGAACCTTCCGCATAACATCGCGAAGACTGGTGTTAATCATCTCAGAGTTTTCCAGATCGACCACCAATTTTTCGGCCGTTTGTCGAATAGTTGGACGCTTGCTTTTGACAACAACTTCATCCAAACCTTGCGCTTCTTCCTCTAAAACGAAATCAGCAATTTTATTTTCCAACAAGTCAAACTCTTCGGTTTTTTTCAACTTAAATCCTAAAACAGAAACTTCAATAAGATAGGTTCCCGCTTCGATATCTTCAAAAACATATTCCCCTTCATTGTTTGAAACAACTCCTTTAACAAAAGTCTCATTCCCTTTTTGTTGTAGAACTATATTGGCGAATGGTATTGCTGATTCAAAATCATCTGTAATTTTTCCACGAATAGAGTATTGTGCTTTGACTGAAAAAAGGCCCAAAAAAAGAATGGCAAAAAAGCATGATTGTAGGTTCATATCTTGGTATAAATTGTAGGTGCAAAAATTATATCTTTTACATAATATAAGATGCTTCTACCCTACTTTTGTTACAGAAATGACGCTTTAAATTTTTAGTGACTTCTGAGTAACCCTTTAAATCATTGAATAATTAATCCTTTTTCTCCGAAGAAAAGTATTCCGTTGTTCCTTCCCAATCTGGGTCTGCAGCGCCAACCCAAGAAGCAGACTCAGGGTCTTTAGCAATGGCATGTACGCGACCAAAACGCGCAATTTCTTCGATGTATTTCACTGGATACTCAGCAGGATTTAAATCTGCATTTACCGCCTTGACAGTCGCATGATCTTCGACCCATAAACTATCTTGAAAGGGATATACACGAGGTAAAAAGACGGCTTTGTCTAAAGGGTGTTTTTGTCCCAAAAATCGACTAATCACTTGGGTTACGGCCGTCACAATTCTACTTCCCCCCGCAGCACCAAGGGCCAATACTAAAGCGCCTTCCTTGGAAACAAGCGTTGGCGTTATATGTGAATTTGCTCGGTCGCCGGGTTTATAATCACCCAAGTAACCTCCCAGTGTAACGGCATATAAAAATCCAAGACCCTTTGTGGCTACTTTTGACCCCATATTGGGACCAACAGTTTGGGTCAAAGAAACCGCATTCCCCCATTGGTCAACAGCCGTTAAGTGCGAAGTATGGCCTTGTTTTACCGTCCAAGAAACAGGCGTATTTTGGTCAAAATCAGCGGTAAATGTGTAGGCTTCTTCCCGTATTTGTTGGGCCAATTTACCCGCATGGGCATAGGAAAGTATCAACGCCAAAGAATCTTGATTGTCTTGTTTTTTACGATAAGTGTAGGCTATTTTCGTCGCCTCGCCTACTTCCTGGGCCCATTGCTCTTCGGATTGAATTCCCTTTAAATGATCAAGGATCTGTAAAATCTGTATGGTAATTGCACCATACGATGGAAGGTATAAACTGTGGATATCGTGTCCATAGTATTTTCCATGAAGTACACGAGAAGACAACGCCTTGTAATTTTTTAAATCCTCTAGGGTTAAGATTCCCCCATTCGCCTGAATATCATCCACCATTTTTTGCGCTACGTCTCCCTCATAAAAGCCTTTTTTACCTTTCTTTGCTATGGCTTTTAACACCTCAGCAAGGTCTTTTTGTACAATGATATCTCCGGCTTCTGGAGCCTCACCTTTTTCGTTTAAAAAATGATAAGCTGTTCCGGACAATGTCTTAACTTTATCTAATGCCATTTGTTGTCTGTAGGCTTCTCCCGGTAAAATTGCATAGCCTTCCTCTGCCGCTTTAATGGCAGGCGCAAGAACTTGTGTTAATGGTAGACTCCCTTTATCCTGATGTAGTTTCAGTAGTCCTGCCACCACCCCTGGAATCCCAATTGTTGGATAGCCAAAAGAATGTTTTACAGTCGAAGGTGTATAATTCTTGGGGACTTCTGTCGAGGCATCAACACCAGCGATTTCGCCTGTTTGGGTTTGATAGATCGCTTGCAATCTTCCGCCTAATCCACTCATGCTTGGCTCAACTACGGCAAGGGTAAAACCTGCTGCTACAGCGGCATCAAAGGCATTCCCGCCCAGAGCATACATTTGTTCGCCCGCTTTAGACGCCAACGGCTGTGCAGCCGCAATAACATTATTTGTGTAAGCTGGGCGTTCCTTGGAACTACAACTAATAAGAAAAAGTGTACTTAGGCATCCAAGGCTCAAAAGTTTGGCTAGTTGTCTCATGAAAATAATTTATAAGGTCAATGTAGTAAAAAAAGAGTGATGTAAAAACTATTTCTATTAGAGGTTGGTCACCAAACAAAAAGGTATTAAGCAAAGAATTAATCTTGGTTTTTACTCAAATTGATCTAGAATAACTACTATTTTTAGTATATTTAGATAAAACAAACTAATTATGAATGAAGTAGTTATCGTTGTTCTTGCAATAGTTGTACTCATTGCTGCTGTTATTATATATGGTGTTGTAAGCACAACTATGGGATATGAAGAAGATGTTAATGAAAATTATATTCCTGATCGTCTTGAACGAATGCTAGGTAAAGATCCTCAAAAAAAGAACGAAAAAAAACCCTAATCCGCGCCCTACCACCAATACCCATCATCCACCAAAGAATGTTTGGATAATCAATCATTTAATACTAGATTTACAAGCAATATTTAATTGAATCTCAATTAAATTAAAGTGCATAAAATAATATTTAACTAATATAATCACCATGGAAGCATATATTTATGACGCCATCCGTACCGTTCGCGGAAAAGGAAACAAAAAAGGGGCTTTGATCGGAATAACCCCAGCAGAATTGGCTCGACAAACACTCGCTGAATTACAGCATAAACATCAATTGGACACTAGTTTAGTTAACGATGTGATTCTGGGCTGTGTAGCGCAAGTAATGGACCAAGGCGCAAATGTTGCCAAGTCTGCCGCACAAGCTTCTGGGTACGGGGACCATTTATGTGGTGTTACCTTAAATCGCTTTTGTGGCTCTGGACTAGAATCTATGAACCAAGCTGCGGCTTACATCAAATCTGGATTTCGCGATTTAATTGTTGCGGGAGGAGTTGAAAGTATGTCTCGTGTTCAAATGGGATCTGACGGAGGAGGAATGTTTATTGATCCCTCCATGGCCATCCCTGGAAACCTAGTTCCTCAAGGAATTTCAGCCGATTTAATTGCATCAAAATACGGCTACACAAGAGAAGCAACGGATGCTTTTGCCGCTGAATCACAACGAAGAGCCTCGGAAGCAGAAGCAAAAGGCTTGTTTAAATCACGTATCGCCATTAAAGATCAAAATGGAGTAGATATACTCACTACCGATGAAAATATTCGCCCAGGAACGACAGCTGCCTCTTTGGCTTCGCTTCAACCTGCCTTTCAAATGATGGGTGCCATGGCTGGATTTGATGATGTAGCTCTTGACAAATATCCAGAAGTAGAAACCCTACACCACGTTCACCACGCGGGGAACTCCTCTGCCATTGTAGACGGAGCGGCTATATCGCTGATTGGAAACAAAGAGGCTGGAGAAAAAATTGGATTAAAACCTCGCTTTAAAATGACCACTGCCGCCATAAGTGGAAGTGATCCAACCATTATGCTAACTGGACCTGCTCCTTCGTCGCGTAAAGCACTTAAACAAGCAGGAATGAACATTGGTGACATCGACTTGATCGAAGTTAACGAAGCCTTTTCAGCCATTCCAATGTTATTCATGGAAGAGATGGGTATCTCACACGATATTGTTAATGTAAATGGAGGAGCAATTGCCATGGGGCATCCACTTGGTGCAACAGGTTGTATGCTTACTGGGACATTGATGGATGAACTAGAACGTCGTGACCTAAATACTGGATTGGTAACCTTGTGTATCGCTGGAGGAATGGGAATTGCCACCATTATCGAGCGTGTTTAATTATAAGTTATAGAAGAAAATGGAAACTATTCAAAATAAATTATTGTCCTTTAGCGTAGATAGCGACGGGATTGGGACATTGGTGATTAACCAAACAGAAGAGTCGACAAACCTCTTTTCTGAAGCATTTATCATTCAATACATCGAAGTGGCACAACAAGCCATTGCTGATGAAAATGTAAAAGGTGTAATCGTTACTTCAGGGAAACCCATCTTTATGGCTGGAGCCGATTTACGTGCCTTGCTTGAAGATATTACAGACAAAAAAGCTTTTACCGATAGCGTAATTAATTTACACACTGGTTTACGCTCAATTGAAACAGGAGGAAAGCCCTTTGTCGCAGCAATCAATGGAACAGCACTTGGTGGAGGTCTAGAATTATGTTTGGCCTGTCACCACAGAATTGCCCTCAACTCAACAAAAATAAAAATTGGCTTTCCAGAAATCAAAGTTGGCCTATTCCCTGGCGGAGGTGGAACAGTAAAAGCTCCTTATCTCTTAGGAATTCAAACAGCATTAATGTATTTACTTCAAGGAATTGAAGCACGTCCACAAAAGGCCCTAAAAGACGGCTTGATTGACGCTGTTGCAGAAACGGAAGAAGAAATGTTGGCTGCGGCAAAAGCATTCATCTTGGCCACACCAAACCCTGTACAACCATGGGACAACAAACGTCATAAGATTCCTGGAGGAGGCATTTGGACCCCCAATGGAATTCAAACCTTGGCTGGAGCGTCTGGAAACGTGGGGAAACTTACCCACGGAAATTACCCTTCCGCACAAAAAATCGTGAAGGTTATTCACGATGGATTACAAATTCCTATCGACAGAGCCCTAGAAGTTGAAGCACGTAATTTCACTCACGCTGTTTGCTCTAAGGAAGCAAAAAATATGATTCGTACGGGCTTCTTTGCCATTCAAGACGCTGCCAAAGGAAAAGCCCGTCCAAAAGATCAGCCAAAGTACGAAATCAATAAACTTGGTGTACTTGGTGCAGGAATGATGGGCGCAGGAATTGCTTACGTTTCTGCAAAAGCTGGTATGGATGTAGTCCTTAAGGATGTTAGCCTAGAAGGTGCAGAAAAAGGAAAATCGTATTCTACCGCTTTGCTTGACAAAGCGATTGCTAAAAAACGTTCAACTCCTGAAAAGAAAGAAGCTTTACTTGCTAAGATTACACCAACTGATAACCCAAATGCAGTTGAAGGAAGTGACCTTATCATCGAAGCTGTATTTGAAAATGTTGACTTAAAAGATCGTGTGACCAAAGAAACCGAAGCTGTGCTTGCGGAAGACAAAATATACGGTTCAAATACCTCAACCATTCCAATTAGTTTGTTGGCAAAATCGTCTAAACGACCAGAGAATTTCATCGGAATTCACTTTTTCTCCCCCGTAGATAAAATGCCCTTGGTGGAAATTATCGTTGGCGAAAAGACAGAAGACAAAGCCATTGCTGCAGCAGTTGACTATACCGTTGCCATCAAAAAAGTACCGATTGTTGTAAACGACAGCCGTGGATTCTTTACCTCGCGTTGTTTTGGCACATTTGTTAGCGAAGGTATGTTCTTACTAGAAGAAGGCGTACCTGCTCCAATGCTAGAACGTATTGCAACTAAAATCGGCATGCCCGTAGGACCATTGGCTGTTCATGATGAAGTTTCGCTAACCCTTTCAGTGCATATTTTTGAAAGCGATCCAGCAGAGAAGCAAGAAAGCGAAAAACGCACCTATGCGATTGTGAAAAACCTCGTGGAGAATCACAACCGCACCGGAAAACGCGATGGCGCAGGTTTTTATGACTACCCTAAGGGCGGGCAAAAGAAACTTTGGCCAGGTTTAAAAGAAATTTTTACACCAAATTTAGAAGCTGTTTCGGAAGAAACAATCACTAAACGTTTATTAAGTCGTCAAGTATTGGAAAGTTACCGCTGTCTAGATGAAGGCGTATTGCGTTCTTCAACAGATGGAGATATTGGTTCAATTCTAGGATGGGGATTCCCCATTTTTACTGGTGGAGCTCTTTCTTATATTGATTATGTGGGAATGGATAATTTCATTGCAGATTGTGACGCATTTAAAACTGCCTATGGCGCGCATTGGGAAGTACCCCAAAGCCTACGTGCTTTAGCCGCAGCTGGAAAATCAATTCATGATTTCGGGAAATAAACCTAATTCTTCACCCATAAAAAAAGCGCCATTAGGCGCTTTTTTTATGGTTCAAACTGACTAAAAATTATATTATTTACAATTTCGGCATGCTGCTCAATTTGTTCTTTAGAAAACACTTCGGTTCCATATTGATTTCTCATTAGCTGTGAGAGCATAAAGAAACTACTTGATGCACCCATGATGATGGAAATGAAATTTGCGCGCGGAATGGTCTTAAACTCTTTTAATGAATCCAACGGTGTTTCTATACTCTTCTCGCCAAACCAAATTACTGGTGTAAATAATTGCTCAATCAAATAAGTTGAACGCCATGTATCATGGCCCAATTCTTGAAAAATAATTTTATACAACGCAGGATTTTCAGCTAAAAAGTAAATGTATTGTCGGGTATAAGCACGTAAAGCCATGGTCCCGGTCAAGTCGACATAATAACTTTTGATGTGTTCAAATCGATCGACTAGTTTTTCGCCTAAAAAACTTACGGCTTTTTTCCATAGATCCTCTTTGTTTTCAAACCGATAACTAATTAAGGGATTGGTCACTCCTACCTTTTGGGCCACATCTTTGAGCTGTGCGCCATCATATCCTTTTTCGGCAAAAACATCTAGTGCAGCAATAAGGATATCGTTCAAATCTAATGTTTGAGACAAACTTGGTCTTCCCCTTTTTCGCTTGGAGGGTTCACTACTCGGCATAAAATAAATTTAGGTTGGTAAAATACTGCTTTTTTATGATTCGGATTGTAATTTTTGCGCAACAGCTTCTACTTCTTCCATAACACGCAATAAATTTCCACCCCATATTTTTTCGATTTCTTCTTGGGTATATCCCCGTTTGACCAATTCTTTGGTTACGTTTAAGGTTTCTGAGGCATCTTGCCAGCCCTCAATTCCACCGCCACCGTCAAAATCTGAGCTAATCCCTACGTGGTCAATACCAATTTTGTTTTTAATGTAATCGATGTGATCGACAAAATCACTCACTGATACAGGTGGGTGCTCTTTTTTAACCGCTGCTAAATCGGCTGCAGCTAAAGTCAGCAGTTCTTTTCGTTGAGCAATATATTCTTGTAGATCTGCGAATTCCAAAGCACGCATTTCATATTTGTCCAAAACCGGAATATCGTGTTTTTTCCCAACCATCTTCAAAACAGCATCTTTAGCCGCATTGTAGGCATTGTGTTTTTGCGTGTGTAAATAGGAACTAAAAGCAACCGTTTGTACGACTCCTCCGCTTTGCTTGACCCATTCCAATTGCTCGTCATCTAAATTTCTCGAATGATCACACAAGGCACGCGCAGAAGAATGTGAGGCTATAATAGGCGCCTTAGAACGTTCTGCCATTTGACGTATAGCTTCTTTGGATGGATGCGAAATATCGACCATGATTCCATAATAATTCATTTCATCGATCACTTGCTTTCCTAACTCACTTAAACCGTTGTGTAAATAAACACCGTCCTTCTCTCCGGTGTTTGAATCGGACAATTGACTATGTCCGTTGTGGGCTAAAGACATATAACGTCCGCCACGATCAAAGAACTTTTTAACATTCGAGATATCTTGCCCAACCGGATATCCATTCTCTATGCCAATCATGGCAACTTTTTTTCCACTTTTCCATATGCGACGAACATCTGCCGCCGTTAGAGCTAATTCAATCTGGTCGGGTGCATAATCATTTACCAAACGGTGTATGGCATCAAATTTATCGGATGCATTCTGCGTTGCTTTTGCAAATCCATTGGCCGTGAGGCTGTCTTGCCCAGTATAAACAATGAACCAAGAAACATCTAAACCTCCTGCATTCATATTGGGAAGATTTACCTGTGAATTTGTTTTTTGGGTGTAATTGAGATCTGCCGTGAAATTCCCCACATCAATATCATCGTGGGTATCAATAGTAATAACGGCTTTGTGAATTTTTTCTGCTTCTGTCATTTTGGGGATTGATTGGTTTTGACCGCAGCTTGCGCCAACTAGTGCAAACGAAAGAAGGGCAACAATACTCTTGTTTTTCATGCTTGTTTTGTTAGTGAAATAAAGCATAATGTAAGAAGATTTATTGTATTCAAAGAAAATTCTATCTTAGATGTATAAATTTACCCCATGAATAAACTTACACAATGGTCCTTGACTGCGGCACTAGCAGGCTTTCTGTTTGGATTTGACACTGTCGTCATTTCTGGAGCCGATCAAAAACTCCAATCCCTTTGGGGTTCCTCTGACATATTT
>Ga0209533_1002186_pt1 | contig 17928 bp, 17 predicted proteins | sample COG_04_FD_184748 | JGI IMG/M metagenome (GOLD analysis project Ga0209533, IMG submission 184748) | Pelagic Microbial community sample from North Sea - COGITO 998_met_04 (SPAdes) (version 2) | ecosystem: Environmental > Aquatic > Marine > Neritic zone/Coastal water | place: Helgoland, sampling...
ATAAAAAAAAGGTTTGAATGATGAAACATTGGACTCTCTTTTTCTTTTTTATTGGTAAACTTATAGGACGGTTTCGATTTCCTAATTTCTTTGCATCGGGTGGTAATAGCTTGCTACGCAGATTCAGATTCGGTGACTCTCAGTCAGCCCTTGTTTTAGAGCACCGGCGCACTTGAAAACTGTCTTTCAATCACACGCATAGTAAATGAACCTCAAAAAATACTCCGCCTCCTTCGTGGTTGTTTTGTCACTGACAGCAGCCGGAACGACCGCTCACGGCTACAACCAGCCATCGGTTAATTTGGGCTTTACCAGCTTTCTGGATGGAGGGCCGCCAGCTGGTCCAGGTTTTTACTTCACACAGTATTTTCAATACTGGAATGCGGACACATTCACTGACAGTAACGGTAGCGAACTTCCTGGTGGTCGGGAGTTGGATGCCGTTATCTCGCTCACGCAGTTCATTTACCAGTCTGATCAAGCGATATTGGCTGGTGGCAAATGGGGCCTGGATGTCATTGTACCGATGGTGCACCTCGATCTCGATGCGGGCCCAGCCTCCGATAACAGCGGCGTCGGCGATCTGCTGGTCGGCCCCTTTCTACAGTGGGATCCGATCATGGGGGACAATGGCCCGATCTTTATGCATCGGGTGGAACTGCAAATGATTTTTCCAACTGGGGACTATGACAATGACAGTGCGGTCAACCCCAGTAGCAATCACTTCTCCTTTAACCCTTATTGGGCGGGCACGCTATTCCTCTCACCCAAGTGGACTGCGAGTTGCCGTTTGCACTACCTGTGGAATGACGAAAATACCGACGGTCCCAGAGGTGATGATGTCCAAGCCGGCCAGACCGTGCATGGCAACTTTGCGATGGCCTACATGCTGATTCCCGACCGGCTACGAGTTGGGGTGAACGGCTACTTTCTCTATCAGCTTGAAGAGGACGAGAAAAACGACGTGTCACAGTCTGACAGCGAAGAGCAGGTCTTGGCCGTAGGGCCCGGACTGGTCTATAGCTTCTCCAAGGATAACCACATTTTCTTCAATCTCTACTTCGAGATGGAAGCTGAAAATCGCCCCGAGGGCACACGGGGCAACGTGCGCTGGGTCCATCACTTCTAAAGGCGAGAGTCCGGGTGAGTGAGCTCTATGGGGTGACTGTGGAATGAAAAAGAACGCCCCTCGTTGAAGGGCGTTCTCTTGGAAAGGATCAACTGTAAGACGTGTTATGCGTCTTCTTTAGGATCGGGCAGCGTCTTGTTGGCGATGATCTGCAGCAGTTCGCCCATGAACTCAGTCGGCGTTTTGAGGCCTTCGAGTGCTTTGTTGGCACGGGAGTTGACCTTGACCAGACCTTGCTCGGCTTCCTGCTTCCCGAGGACGAGGAAGTTTGGCACCTTATCGAGGTGCACTTTGCGGATCTTCGCGCCGAGTTTATCGGCGATCGCGTCGACCGTGACGCGGATCTTTGCAGCCTTGAGTAGTTTTTGGATTTCCAACGCTTGTGGCACGAGGTCGTCATTCATTGGGAGAATGCGGACTTGCTCGGGAGCGAGCCATGTCGGGAAGCTGCCGCCGAAGTGCTCGATCAGCACGCCACAGAAGCGCTCCATCGAACCGAACGGTGCGCGGTGCAGCATGACGGGGCGGTGCTTTTCGTTGTCGGCTCCGATGTAGTTGAGGTCGAAGCGCTCTGGTAGATTGTAGTCGACCTGCACGGTGCCGAGTTGCCATTCGCGGCCGATCACGTCTTTCACCACGAAGTCGATCTTCGGGCCGTAGAATGCGGCTTCGCCAGGTTCTTCAATGTAATCGACGCCGAGTGTTTGTGCGGCTTCGCGCAGTGCGTCTTCGGCCTTGTCCCACTTTTCGGCATCGCCGACGTATTTGGTGGCATCCGGATCGCGTAGGCCGATACGGACCCGGTAGTCGGACATGCCGAGTGTATTGAACACGAGTTTGACCAGATCGAGGCAGCCTTTGATTTCCTGGCCGATTTGATCTTCGGTGCAGAATAGGTGGGCGTCGTCTTGAGTGAAGCCGCGCACACGAGTGAGGCCGTTGAGCTCGCCGGATTGCTCCCAGCGATACACGGTGCCGAACTCGGCAAGACGCACAGGCAGGTCGCGGTAGGAGTGCGGTTGGCTGTCGAAGATCTTGATGTGCATCGGGCAGTTCATCGGCTTGAGCAGATAGCCGTCGACTTCGCCCGAATCGAGCTGATTGGATAGGTCGCTGCAGGAGCAACCTTCGGTCGCGAGGCGGTCGACAGTGCCAGGATCGACGATCGGTGGGAACTGCGACTCCTTATAATATGGGAAGTGCCCAGACGTGCGGTAGAGGCCGAGCTTGCCGATGTGCGGCGTAAAGACCTGATCGTAGTCAGCCATGCGCAGCTCTTCGGAGATGAAGTTCTGCAGCTCTTGGCGGATGACGGCGCCATTCGGCGTCCAAAGAGTGAGTCCAGCGCCGACGGCTTCGTCGATGTGGAATAGCTTGAGGTCTTTGCCGAGCTTGCGGTGGTCGCGTGCTTTGGCTTGCTCAAGGCGCTCTAGATGTTCGGTGAGTTCGACCTTGCTAGGGAAGGCGGTGCCGTAGATGCGCTGGAGCTGCTTATTGTTCTCGTCGCCACGGTGGTAGGCGCCTGCGATGGAGAGTAGCTTGTAGGCTTTGATCTTTTTAGTGTAGCCAACGTGTGGGCCTGCGCAGAGATCGATGAATTCACCGTTCTGGTAGAAGCTGACTTGTTCGCCTTCGGGCACGTCGTCGAGGCGGCCGAGCTTGTAGGTCTCTTGTCCGATCTCTTTGATCTTGGCGATCGCGTCCTCGCGGGAGCATTCGATGCGGGTGAAGCGTTGGTTCTCTTTGATCACCTTCTTCATCTCGGCTTCGATGGCTTCGAGGTCGGCGGCGTCGAGCTTCTTGTCAAGGTCGATGTCGTAGTAAAATCCGCTGTCCGTCGGTGGGCCGATATCGAGCTGCGTCTCAGGGTAGAGGCGTAGGATAGCAGTGGCGAGCACGTGCGAGCAGGAGTGGCGGAGTTCCTCGAGTGGAGACATTTCTTTCATAATATTTAAGGAGAAAGCAGTGAGGAGTTGAAACTTCGGGAGTCAATGCTGGACTCGAGTTAGCTAGCTTTACCTTCTTTGGGGAGTTGGATTGTAAACGTGGTCCCTGCGGCACTGGTTGAGAAAATGATATTGCCGTGGTGTGCATCGATGATGGAGCGCACGATCGCGGTGCCCAGACCAGTGCCTTCGCTCTTGCCGAAGGTCACGAACGGCTCGAAGAATCGGCTCTGTATCTCTTCGGGGATGCCGGGGCCGTTGTCGGAGATGGAGAGATAGATGGTCTGCCCTTTGTCGATCGCGGTAATGACGATGGTGCCGGGCTTACTGGTCAGGTGAATCGCTTCGATCGCATTGGCGACGAGGTTTTGCAGCACGCGTAGGAGCTTGCTGGCGTCGCCCTGGAGGGAGACGTTGTTGGGGCTCATCTCTATGGTTACGCTATCGTCGTGGAAGAAGGGGGTATTCAGCTCTTTAAAATGGTGCAAGAGTTGCTCCATTGAAACATGTGCGATCTCGATTTCGCCGTCGCCTCGGGCGAAGGATGCGAGGTCGTTGGCCATATCGACCATGCGGCGAATTTGCGCTTCGATATTGGCGCAGATTTTTGCGGTCTTTGGATCATCTTCGCCGTGACGTTGCTGAATGATGTGTGAGCCGAGGCTGATGATGGAAAAGGGGTTTTTGAAATCGTGAAGGATGGACGAGATCATGGTGCCGACCAGCGAGAGCTTTTCCTTGCGCATGACTTCCTCCATGTAGTGGGAGGTGGTGCTCTTGAGGTGCTCGATGACACTTTCGAGTACTTTTTTGACCGGCTCGGCATCTTCGATGATTTTTTTGACGGTCTCTTCGGGGACGCGACCGACGATGCAGTTGGTCTGAGCGCTGGCATCGAGTGCGCGTTTCTCACCGGTGAATACGCCTACCTCGCCAAAAAAACTGCCTTCGCCTGAGGTGCTAACGTGTTGATCCGAGCCACCCGGTTTCTCCTTTGTGAAAGAGACAAAACCATCGAGGATGACATACAGGGCATCGGGGGGACTGTCCTCGCGGAAGATGACATCGCCTGATTGGAGGTTTAGGATTTCAACTTCGCTGAGGATGGCCTCGCGCCGATCCTCTGAGATGCTTTGGATGAAAGGGTGTTCCGACAGGTTCATGGGGCGGTTTCGATGGTCGATTGGGTTGCCTCGGTCTGTTGGGAGCGGAGGTTGAAAATGAAGACGGTGGACGCGATTGCCAAAATAAGTAGCACGATGCCGAGTAGAATGCCGGATGGTGTAAGTGGTTTCATCTAATTGGAATGGACGCTAGTGCCTAATCACCGATATTCAATGCTCATATAGTGCAGTTTTATGAAAGGCGGTTGCGGTAATCTTCGTAGCCGAATTTGCGGACAACTTGGAGGCCGGACTGTTCGCTATATAAACTGATGGCCGGGAGTGGCACGCCATTGAAGGTCGAGTTTTTGACCATGGTGTAGTGTGACATGTCGAGGAAAACGATGCGCTGCCCGACTTGTAGTGGCTCGGCAAACGAGTAGTCGCCGATCACGTCGCCCGCGAGGCAAGACATGCCGCCGAGTCGATAGGTGTGCGGGAGTTTGCTCGGCTCTGCTGCGTCGAGGATGTTCGGGCGGTAGGGCATCTCCAGCACATCCGGCATGTGGCAAGTCGCGGATGTATCGAGAATCGCGATTTGGTGGCCGCCGGCTTCGATTAGGTCGAGCACGGTGACGACGAGCACGCCGGTGTGGAGTGCCACCGCTTCGCCGGGTTCCAGATAGACACCGACGCCGTAGCGCTCGCGGAAGCGTTGAACGGTGCGACAGAGGCGATCAATGTCGTAACCAGGGCGAGTGATGTGGTGGCCGCCGCCGAAGTTGAGCCATTTCAGGCCGGGGATGAGATCGCCGAATTTCGCTTCGAATGCATCGGCGGTGTGTTCGAGCGCGTCGGCGTCTTGCTCGCAGAGTGCGTGGAAGTGTAGGCCGTCGAGTTGTTTGAGGGGATTGCCCGATAGCTTTGAAAGTGCATTGTCCAATGCTGCGCGCGTCGTGCCGAGTCGGGAGGCGGGCGAGCAGGGATCGTAGAGTTCTGTGTCGACTTCGGAGTATTCCGGGTTGACGCGCAGGCCGAGTTCGGGGCGATTTTCTGTGGGCAGTAGCTCGATGCCTTTGGCGAGTTGCTGGGCGGAATTAAATACGAGGCTGTGCGCGAAGCGACTGAGGTGTGTCAGTTCGGTGTCTTTATAGGCGGCGGAGTAGACATGAACTTCTTTGCCGAAGCATTCGTGGGCGAGGAGTGCTTCGTGCAGTCCGCTCGATGTGGTGCCGCTTAGGTAGCGCTTGATGAGTGGGAAGGTGCTGTGGCAGGCGAATCCTTTGAGGGCGAGTAAGATTTTAGCGCTGGAGCGCTCGGCGACGGATTGGAGTCGTTGGCAGTTCTCCTCGAGTCGACCGAGGTGCACTATATAACTAGGGGAAGGTGTTTTCTCGAATGGAATGGAGCGGAGCGCTGCGAGGCGTTCGGGAGTCAGAGGAGGTGTCGGATCTTGAGCCATGCGTAGTTTAGTATTGTAAAAATGCTGATCGGCGCTTCTTTGCGAGCTGTTTTTATGCGCCTCGGTCGGGTGGTTTAGGGGTGTTTGGCGTCTTTTGAAAAATGCCGAAACTTTAGGTTGCTTTTCGGTGCCTCCATTTTACTATGCGCGGTTTTCTCATCATAAGAGCCTCCATCTGGGGGCGCATTTCATCTCATTTTACAGACAATGAAACAGTTCAAATTAAACATCGTAAACCGTGAAAATACGGGCCGTGGCGTCGCACGCCGCCTCCGCGCGGAAGGTAACATTCCAGCCTGCGTATACAGCAAGGGCAACTCACGCTCGATTTCGCTCTCCGTAGTGGACTTCCGTGATCTCAAACGCTCGATCGGCGGCGGTGCTGCTTTGATCGAATTGGTGGATGATAAGGGTGAGACCGCTCTGGTTAGTATCCAAGAGGTTCAGCGCAATGCATTTAAAAACTGCATCAATCACATCGACTTTCTCGAAGTTGCTCGTGGTGAGAGCTTCGTGGCTCAGGTGCCCGTGCACTTGATTAACACCGCTGAAGCAGTTGGTGTCCGTCTTGACGGTGGTATTGTTGATCACAAGACGCACTCGGTTGAAATTCGCTGCCGCCCATCCAAGCTTCCCGATCACGTCGAAGTGGATGTTAAGGATCTGGGTGTAGGTGATGCACTTCACATCAGCCAGCTTCCTGCCATTGAAGGTGTCGAATACCTCGGCAATCCGATTCAGGTGATCGTATCCATTCAGGCTCCAACAGTTGCTGTTGAGAAAACTGAAGAGTCTGACGAAGCAGTCGCTGCTGACGAAGTTCCTGCTTCGAAGGTATCTGCTGACGACGCTGAGTAATTTTCCCCCGAGAGAAACGTTTACGATTCTCTCTTTGTTCTTTCCAAAATGTCCATAGCGGTCATTGCCGGCCTCGGAAATCCGGGCTCTAAATACCGCAACACCCGGCACAATGTCGGCTTTGTTCTAGTTGAAAAACTAGCGGCGAAGCTGGGTGCCGAGTGGAAGACGGAAGCTCGTTTCGAAGCCGAAATCGCGACTGTGTCCTATGAAGAGCGCAAGCTCCTCCTGGTGAAGCCTCAAACCTTCATGAATGCCAGCGGACGCTCATTGGGTGCGATTTTACGTTATCGAAGACTCCCGACCTCATCGCTTGTTGCCATATATGACGACATCACTCTCGAACTCGGGAGACCCAAGCTTAGTCTGGGTGGTAGCGCTGGTGGTCACAACGGGATTACTGATTTGCTCGCGCAGATTGGTCCGGGCTTTCTTCGTTATCGTATCGGAGTCGGTGCGAAACCACGCAAAGAGATGGACCTCGCAGATTACGTCCTAAGCAAATTTTCGAAGGACGAACAAAAACTTTTGGCAGATCGGATTCCTACCTATCATGAGCATTTTCAGCTCATCATTGACAAGGAGCCTGAGCACGCCATGAACTTCATCAACCAACGCACGGCACTATAAGCATGAGCGCAACGACTACAAATAACTACAAAACTACTTTCATTCTGGACCTCCGCGAATCCGAAGACGATTCCGCGAAAGTTCTGGCTGACTTGACTGAAATTCTCGCGTCACTCGGTGGCACGGTAACTGAGAGCGAAGATCTCGGTGTGCGCGAATTCGTGCGTGCTGCGGACCGTCGCTACACGCAGGGCAATATCCTCGAAGTTTACTTCGATGGTCCAGCGACAGCGCCTGCGCAGCTTCAAGAAAAGCTTCGCCTCGACAAGCGCGTCAACCGCATCTTCGTTCAGTCGGTCTAATCTGACTTCTGCGTCGATCTCTCACCTTACAACTGAAACGCCATGGCCTCATTTAATAAAGTCATCCTAATGGGAAATCTTACCCGCGACCCCGAGTTGCGTGTGACGGCTGGTGGTCATTCGATTTGTAAGCTCGGTCTAGCGACTTCGCGTGTTTACTCCACTAAAGATGGAGAGCGCCGCGAAGAAACGACGTTCGTCGATATCGACGCATTTGGCAAGCAAGCCGAGGTGATCAGTAAATATATGCGTAAGGGGCGTCCGATCATGGTCGAAGGCCGCTTGAAGCTCGATCAGTGGGAATCCGATGGTCAGAAGCGCAGTAAGCTGAGCGTCGTGCTCGAGAACTTCCAGTTCCTCGGCAGTCGCGATGACAATGACGGTGGCAATACTGGCGCTGGTTACGAAAAGAGCTCGCCTCCAGCGCGTTCGGCTCCTGTCGCATCCGCTGCTCCGGCGGTTTCGGCGCCCGCTGCTCCGGCAACACCAGCTGCGCCAGCGGCAAACTTCTCAAACGATAACGACACGCTCGACGAGGACGTGCCGTTTTAATACAAGTATCCTTTCTCCTCTTTCTAACAGTTTAAATTAAACGTATCATGGCTAACTCTCAAGTTCTCCTCCTTCAACCCATCAAAGGCCTCGGCGCCGAGGGTGACACAGTAACAGTGCGTGCAGGTTATGCGCGCAACTTTCTGCTTCCACGCAAGCAAGCTTTGCCTATCACTCAGGCAAACAAGAAGCACGTTGAGTCGCTTCTTAAAGCGCGTGAAGCACGCGAGCAGAAAGAATTCGAAACAGCACGCACATTGGGCGAGCAGATCGAAAAGACCAGCATCGCAATCGCAGTGAAGACTGGCGAGGGCGGCAAGATGTTCGGCGCTGTGACTGCCAACGATTTGATCGAGCGCCTCAAGGAAGAGGGTATCGAGGTTGCTAAGAAGCAACTCGGTTTGGCTCAGCCAATCAAGGAACTTGGTTCACACACTGCCGGCATCAAGCTACACGGCGATGTTGAAGTAGAACTGAAGTTCGAAGTGGTTTCTGAAAATCCGATCGAAGAAGCGGCTGTTGAAGACGCTTCCGACGAAGACGAAGATTAAGCCACTCAGCGCGGTCGATTAGACAATAGTTCGTTCCATGCCGCCTGAATCAACGAATTCCTCTTACGGTCGCAATAAAGGCGGCCGTAAGTTTCGTGATACCCGCAACCCGGAGAACTCACCGGATGAGATCCGTGTGCAACCACATAATGTGGAGGCTGAAGAGGGCCTGCTGGCTGCCTGCCTGATTGATGGCGGTCGCGAAATTCTGACTGAGTGTATTGAAGCGAAGCTTACGCCAGAATATTTCTTCAAGACTGCTCACCAAGAGCTCTTTCGCGCGTTGCTCGCTCTCTATGAGACGGGTGATCCGATTGATGAGATCTTGCTGCTGGACTATCTCCGTAAGAACGGGATGGAGGACGATGTCGGTGGTATTGCCGCGATCTATGCGATTCAAAATCGAATCGAGACGCCGGCCCACGCGCGCTTCTTTACTCGTATTGTTCACGAGAAGTATCTGCTGCGTCGCTTGATCCGCACCTCGCGTGAGACGATCGAAGCCTGCTATGAGCAGCAAGAAGACATGTCCACGTTCATCGAAAAGATCGAACAGGATATTTTTGAAATCAGTAGTGGCCGCGTAACTGAGGGTGCCACTCCGATCCGTGAGGCGGTGGATGGGGCGGTTACTAATATTCAAGCGCTCTTGAGCGGTAAGGATGATATCGCAGGTGTGCTTTCTGGGTTTCGTGATTTGGATGGCATGACCTATGGCTTCCACCCAGGTCAAATGATTGTGTTGGCGGCTCGCCCTTCGGTGGGTAAGACCTCCTTAGCGATGAATTTTGCCGAGCACGCGATGCTGCCTGCTGAGGGGCGTCAGCCCTCGGGTGTGCTCGTGTTCAGTTTGGAAATGACCGCTGAAGATTTGGCAATGCGTTTGATTTGCTGCCGCTCGCGTGTCGATATGAAGCGTATCCGCGATCGTGTCGCCTCTAAGCAGGATCAGCAAGATCTGGTCATCACAGCGAAAGAGCTGAAGCAGTCGCCGCTGTGGATTGATGATAATGCGAGCTCCACTATTTTAGATATTCGCGCCAAAGCGCGCCGGTTGCACACGAAAAGCGCTCTGGGCCTCGTGGTGGTCGATTACTTGCAGTTGATTCGTGGTGCCGACCCGCGCATGCCGCGTGAGCAGCAGATTGCCGATATTTCCCGTGGTATGAAGGGCATGGCAAAGGAACTTAGTATTCCCGTCGTGGTGCTCAGTCAGCTGAATCGTGAGTCCGAGAAGGAGAATCGCGATCCACGCATCTCCGACCTTCGTGAGTCCGGTTCGATTGAGCAGGACGCCGACGTGGTCTTGCTGCTGCACCGCCCTAAAAAGCGCGATGACGATGACGAGAGCGTGCAGGATGGTGCAATGCTTAGTGCAGAGGAGCACATTAAGCTGATCATCGCTAAACAGCGTAATGGTCCGATCGGAGAAATTGATTTAACATTTGTGCGGCGTTATACCCGCTATGAAAATTTTCATCGCTAGTCGTTAGCCAACACTTAGAAATACATAGAAATGCGATTTATTAAGACTTTCCTGCGTGCAGCCATCTGCTTCGGAGCCATTGCCAACCTTACTACTTTATCAGCTCAGGATTCTCAGGAATACCCGAAGGTAAATGAAGTGCGCGTCGAGTTCGACGGCTTCAAGTCTGTCAGCGAGGAGTTCGTGTTCAGTAATGTGCAATTGCGCAGCGGCATGAACTATAACACGGCGCTGGTTGATCAGTCGATCCGCACACTGTATGGCACGGGGCATTTCGAATTTGTTGAGGTGAAGGTTGAGAATTCAGACGATGGTTCTGTGAATGTAGTTTTTGAAGTGATTCCGAAGTATACCATTGAGCGTATTACTTATTCCGGAAATCAAAAGTATAAGGAAGGGCGCTTGTCCTCGAAGGGCGAGTTGGAGGCCGGAGTGCCGCTCGATGAATATCAAGTGAGTGAGGCAGCGGAGAAGATTCAGGCTTACTACGTGAAGAAGGGGTTTCCTGATGTCACTGTGGATTACCGTATTCAGCGTGATGAAGATACCGGCTATGCAGTGGTGCTGTTTGATATTGATGAGGGCACAAATGTTAAAATTAAAGGCCTGTTGTTCGAGGGTAACACCGCGATCGAAGACAAGAAGCTCGCGAAGGTGCTTGAGACGCAAAAAAGAGACTGGCTGTCGTGGCTTACTGGTTCCGGTCGCTTTGATGAAGTGAAGTTTAAGGAAGACCTAGAGCTGCTTCGCACGTATTACCGCAATCAGGGGTATTTGGATGTCGTCGTGGATGCGGATGATGTGATTCTCGACTTTAAGACGGATGAAGAGCTTCATATCACGATTCGTGTGAAGGAGGGCGAACTCTACACTGTCGGTGAAATGTCGATTGAGAACGCGACGATTTTCACCACTGGAGAGCTGATGGGCGCGGTTGAGACTACGACTGGTGAGCGGTTTTCTCCAGAGGGAATCGATGAAGCGGCGTCTGCCGTTCGTGAGTATTATACATCGCGCGGTTATTTGGATGCAGGTGTGCGTGCTGAGCGTGTGCCGAATATGGATACGCGTGCGATTGATGTCGTGTTTCGAGTGCGCGAGAGTGAGAAATTCTATGTCGAATCGATCAAGGTCGAGGGCAATACGATTACCAAGACGCGCGTGATCATTCGCGAGTTGGCCTTGCGCCCTGGCGACGTCTTTGACCTTAAGCGCATGGAGACCAGTGAGAGCCGTCTGCGCAATACGCGTTATTTCGGGGATGTGCGCATGAATCCTGAGTCCACCAATGTTCCCGGTCGTCGTGATCTTAGTGTGACAGTGAGCGAAGGCCGCACGGGTAACTTCACTTTCGGTGCGGGCTTTGGTTCCGTTGAGAGTGCGGTGGTTTACTTCGAGCTGACACAGGGTAATTTCGACATCTTTAACTATCGCTCGGGCTTCCGTGGCGATGGTCAGAAATTTCGCTTCCGTGCATCCTTGGGCACGACGAGTAATGAAATCTTGATCGCTTTCGAAGAGCCTTGGTTGTTTGAACAGCGTTTGGCGTTTGGTGTGGAGCTCTTCCGCACCGAGTCGGACTATAATAGTAGTGATTATAACGAGCTGCGCACTGGATTTGAGCTGTATCTGCGCCGCCGAATTTTTGAGTTGGTCGAAGCACGTATGTCCTATCGTCTCGAAATGGTAGAAATCTTCGATGTGGATTTCGGCCCTGACGAGGGCAACGACAATCCCGATGGTTCGCGTCCAGATGATGGTATTGCCGACGTTTATCAGGCAGCCGATGGGGAGACCGATATCGTCTCGAAGGTCGGTTTAACGCTGCTTCGAGATACGCGAAATTCACTCATGTTTACACGTAGTGGTAATCGCACCACATTGTCATCTGAATTGGCTGGAGTTGGAGGCGATGTGAATTATCTGAAGCTAGAGGCACGCACGGCTCAATTTATCCCGACTTTTGATAAATATGATCAGACGCTCTCTATTATTGGGCGTATTGGCACTGCTTCTCCATATGGTGATAGCGATGATGTGCCCTTTTATGACCGATTCTACCTTGGTGGTCCCGATAGTTTACGTGGTTTCGAGCACCGTGATGTTGGTCCACGAGACGACGATGATACGGATGAAGCCATTGGTGGTGATAGCTATGGAATGGTTTCTTGTGAATATGGTTGGCGACTTGCGGAACCTTTAGGGCTAGTTGCTTTCTATGATTGGGGCTTTGTTAACGAGTCCGACTATGATTTTAGTCCTTCAGACTATGCGTCGAACTGGGGTGTCGGTGCGCGCATTATCCTGATGGGCTCTCCACTGAAGCTTGATCTTGGTTTCCCGATTACGGTGCCTGATAATGCTGAAGATAATGGGGCTCAGTTTAACTTTTCGTTTGGCACGCGCTTCTAGTGTTGCTTGCATTCTCACATAAAATTCTCAATCAATATAATATGAAAAAAATAACTACTCTCTTTCTTGCCTCAATTTTTTGCGCTGTCGGTCTATTCGCGCAGAAGACTCCCGTCGTCGCTACGGTGAATGTTCAGCGCATCTTGAATGACTACTCTGCTTTCCAAGCTGCTGTTGAAAAGGTTAAGGGCTCCGTTGCTCCTGTTGAGGAGGAAATGAAGAAGATGCAGGAAAATATCCAAGCCATCGTCACCACCGGCCGCGAGGCTGAGGCGAAGGTAAAGAATCCTGCTCTCGGTGATGAAGCAAAGGCTGAAGCACAAGCAGAAGTCGCGAAGCTTCAAGGTCAGCTGCAAGCAGCTCAAGTTGAGCTCAACCAGTTCCGTCAGCAAGCACAGCAACTCGCTCAGCAAGGCCAGAAGGCAGAACTCGCTCCGTTGCAAGCAAAAGCAGTCGAAGCGGTCAAGCAGGTCGCTCAAGATAAGGGCATCGATTTGGTCGTGCCAATCAATGCAGTGGTCTTTGCCGCAGATGATCTTGAGATCTCCGATGCTGTGATCGCCGTCTTGAATGCCGGCGAATAAGTTCGTTAATAATTTCAATTTTCAAAAACCCTGTTCTCGCTTAGGACAGGGTTTTTTGTTCTCTCTTTCGTATGGCATTTGTTTACACCACTCAACGTATCTTGGAAATCGTCGGCGACGACGCAGAATGCTCTGGTGAATTCCAAGGTCATATTGTTGGCATCGCTTCGCTCTCGGAAGCTGCCGAAGGCGATCTATCCTTTTTAGGAAATGCAAAATATCGCGATACCGTCGCTGCATCGCAGGCATCTGTGCTGCTCCTGCCGCGTGATTATGCGGAAGCTCCGAAGGCCGGGCAGTTGCACATTAAGGTGGATAGCCCCTCTTACGCGCTCGCGCTGTTATGCCGCGACATGGAGAAAAGCTTGCAGCCCGTCCCTGAGCCGGGCGTGCATCCGACCGCATTTGTGGATGAGGGCGCAGTGATCTCGCCTTCTGCGTCGATTGGCCCTTTTTGCTATATTGGTAAAGGTGCGGTCGTCGGGGCTGCAGTGCTCGAGTCGCATGTGAGCATCGGTAAATATGCCAAGGTGGGGGATGAATCGTATGTCTATCCGCACGTCGTGGTCGGTGATTATTGTGAAATCGGCCTTCGGAATCGACTCCAAGCTAGCTGTGTGATCGGTTCTGATGGTTATGGTTACGAGTTCCGCGACGGAGGGCATCAACGTATCCCACAGATTGGTAATGTCGTGACCGAGTCGGATGTCGATGTTGGTTCGAATACCTCGATTGACCGGGCTCGATTCGGCTCAACGACCATTGGCACAGGCACCAAAGTCGATAATCAGGTGCAGATTGCTCACAATGTGCGTATCGGTAAGCACTGCCTGATCATCGCTCAGGTCGGCATCAGTGGCAGCACCGTGCTTGGTGATGGTGTGGTGCTTGCGGGGCAAGCCGGCGTCGCTGGGCATTTGACGATTGGTTCAGGTGCGATCGTCGCGGGTGGCACGGGCGTATCACGCTCTCTAGAGCCTCAAGAGAAGGTGCGTGGGGCGACTGCCGAACCAATCATGCTTTATAACCGAATCGCTGTTCTACAGCGACGCCTGCCGGATTTGTTTAAAAGATTCGATAAATTAGAGAAAAGTGTCGAGTCTTTGGCTGAACGTGGCACAAGAGAATAATTGATATGAAAGAAAGCTCACTGAAAATTTTCTGCGGGAATTCCAACCCGAAATTAGCAAAAGATATCTGCGATTACCTGGACGTGCCTCTCGGCGACGCCACTGTAATGAGCTTTCCGGACGGCGAGAGCTTCGTTCGCATCAACGAGAATATTCGTGGTGCGGATATCTTCATCATTCAATCGACCTGTAATCCGGCGAATCAGTATCTGATGGAGCTATTCATCATGATCGATGCCGCACGTCGCGCCTCAGCGAGAAGCATTACCGCCGTCATGCCCTTCTACGGTTATGCACGTCAGGATCGTAAAGATCAACCGCGCGTGCCGATTACTGCAAAGCTAGTGGCCAACCTTTTGGTATCGGCTGGCGCTTCTCGTGTGTTGACTGTCGATTTACACGCACAGCAGATTCAGGGCTTCTTCGATATCCCCGTCGATCATCTCTATGCCTCGCCGGTTCTTTTCGAGTATCTGAAGGAAATTGATACCAGTAACCTGACGCTCTTTTCGCCTGACGTTGGCGGCATGAAGATGGCCTCTGCGTATGCCGGCATGCTGGATGTGCCACTTGGCTTTATTGCGAAGCGTCGCACTTCAGCCGAAACAGTCGAAGCGACTTCATTAGTGGGAGATGTCGATGGTCGCGATATCCTGTTGGTCGATGATATGACGGAGACGGCTGGCACACTATGTGCGGCTGCTGAATTACTTAAAAAGAACGGAGCGAAGAGTGTGATGGCTGCGGTCAGCCATGGTGTGCTGAACGATATGGGCTACGAACGTCTCTCAAGTGGCCTGCTGGATCGTTTGATCACAACAGATACGACCCTTGTTGAGCAGCGTGACGGTGTGCCAATTACGGTTCTCAGTGTCGCAGCTCTGCTCGGCGAAGGCATCAAACGTATTCACGATAATGCGAGTGTCACCGGTCTCTTTGAGATCAAAGGATTTTAGTCGGTTCGCTTGAGGCGCTTTTCGCTGCGTCGTCTTGTCGGAGGCATGCAATTTATATTTTAAGTAATGAATGATTCCGAACCAATGCCGCAAGCTCCCGAGGAAGGAGATGTCGGCTTAGTCGAGTATCAGGATTTTGTTTCCCGTGAACCGTTTCACTTCGAGTCAGGTGGAACGATACCTGAACTGACGCTGCGCTATGAGACTTACGGGCACCTCAATGTGGCTAAGGATAATGCGATTATAATCTGCCACGCGCTGAGCGGGAATCATCATTGTGCGGGTGTGCATAGTATGGACGAGCGTAAGTCGGGCTGGTGGAACTTTGTAGTTGGACCAGGCAAGCCGATCGATACCTCGCGCTATTTTGTGATTTGCTCAAATTCGTTGGGAGGCTGCTCTGGCTCGTCTGGGCCGTATTCGATCAATCCAGAGACGGGCGAACGCTATCGCTTGGACTTTCCGAAGCTGACTGTGCGTGATATGGTTAAAGCGCAGAGCGTTATGCTCGATTCTTTAGGCATCGATCGGCTGCATGCTGTCGTCGGCGGTAGTATGGGAGGCATGCAAACCCTACAATGGGCGATTGATTATCCAGATCGAGTCGGACGTTACATTGCAATGGCTTGTTGTGCGCGGCACAATGCTCAGGCTATTGCGTTTAATGATACAGGTCGGCAAGCGATCATTTGTGATCCGGTTTGGGATGAGGGGAATTACGATCCTGATCAACCACCTGGGCATGGTCTGTCTGTCGCGCGAATGATGGCGCACATTACCTATCTCTCAGATGCAGGGATGGAGGCGAAGTTTGGCCGTAAGCGGCGCACTTTGGATGGCGGGCGTGAGCACTTTGACGTCGAGTTTGAGGTGGAGAGTTATTTGCGCTATCAAGGGCAAAGCTTTGTTGGTCGTTTTGATGCCAATACCTATCTGTATTTGACTAAGGCGCTGGATCGGTTCGATTTACATAGTCCTGTCTCTTTGGATGACACGCTTTCTGTGGTCACGGCTCCGGGGCTTGTTGTTGGTTTTACTTCGGATTGGTTGTATCCGCCGCAAGGAAACCGTGAGGTGGCTGAGGCGCTTTTACGTTTAGGTAAAGATGCGACTTATGCAGAACTGGAGATGGACTTTGGGCACGACTCATTCCTCGTGCGCTCGCCGGAACTCTATGACTTGATCCGAACCTTTCTTGATCGGTAATTGACGCTATGATTCATAAAAACAAGCGACGCCAAGTGGACTTTCAGGTTATCGCCCAATGGGTGAGTGAGGGCGACAGTGTGCTTGATCTTGGCTGTGGTCGCGGAGTGTTGCTTGAGTATTTGAAGCAGAAGAAATCTGTGTATGGCGTAGGCGTGGATATCAGTTTTGAGCGTATTCTTAGTTGCGTGAAGCGTAGAGTTCCAGCCTATCACGGCGATGTGCGGGCCCTGTTGGCGACGTTTGGTGACAATGCATTTGATCGTGTCATCTTTAGTCGTTCGGTTGAATTATTGGATGATCCAGATGCCATCCTTGCGGAAGGTTTACGCGTTGGTAAACGAGTGACCGTGGGCTTTGTAAATCACGGATTCTGGTTGAATCGCCTTAACTTTTTAGTGAAAGGGCAACGCACGATTAACGAGGTGTATCCGCGTCCGTGGTATGAGACGCTGAGAGCCAACCCATTTTCTGTGAGTGAGTTTGATGCCTTCTGTGCCGCACGTCAGATTAAGATCGAGAATCGAGCGTATCTATCTGGTGATTGGAGCGGTGGGTGCACAATCCTACCAAATCTCTTTGCAGGCTACGCGATTTACGATCTATCGAAATAGAAGGCTTCTTAGTCAGCTTTCATCTGGCGAATGTAGCAGATCTGGCGTGGGTCGAGCACCACCGTATAGTCGCGATTCCCGATGCGTTGCACTGCGTAGAGTAGGTTGCCTCCCTTGGTGATGGTATCGGTGGTCTCTAGTGTGTGAATGTTGCTCAGGGTGAGCGCGAGCCCATCTTTGCTGGTGACAATCTCTAGGTTTACTCCAGGAGTTGCCTTGAATACTTTGAAGGCATCTGCCCACTGCTCCGCTAAGGCGCTGGCATGGATCTTGGTTTGTAGTTCGATGTCAGTGGGGTTGTTGATGGTCAATGGGCCTTTGATCTGTGCGTTGAGAGGGCTGAGCACGGCGAGTGCGGCTAGGCTAATGAGAATGTGTTTCATGACTTAATAATATGCGCGAGGAGGGGACTTGCAAGGTGGAGGCCCCGATCGTCCTGGGGTAGGAGAGGAGCGGCTCGGCAAAGTCTTTTAATCGATTCGATGTTATCGAGACTTGCCAAGATTCAGTCCGCTTGCTTTTTTCTGCGCTTGTCGAATGACACAGCCTATGCCCAGGTGGTGGAATGGTAGACACTGGGGACTTAAAATCCCTTGCCAGCAATGGCGTGCGGGTTCAAGTCCCGCCCTGGGTATTCTGTTGAGCCTCACAGTGATGTGGGGCTTTTTCATGCAATCGACGTGGAAAAAGATCGAAATACGCTGCTGAAACGGGAAACATGCCTGTCATCATGCCCCGTATTTATCTTTCCCCTCCAGATATTAGCCCGCAAGACCATGCTGCGGTGGATGCGGTGTTGACCTCGAACTGGATCGCGCCGGTTGGACCGCATCTGGATGCTTTTGAAGCGGCACTTTGTGAGCGCACTGGTCGAGGCTATGCGGTGGCGCTCAACTCTGGCACTGCGGCGCTTCATCTTGCGCTTCAATTGCTCAATGTGCGTCCAGGCGATACCGTGATTTGCCCGACGCTGACGTTTGCTGCCAGTGCGAACCCAATCTGCTATT
>Ga0209533_1002193_pt1 | contig 17903 bp, 17 predicted proteins | sample COG_04_FD_184748 | JGI IMG/M metagenome (GOLD analysis project Ga0209533, IMG submission 184748) | Pelagic Microbial community sample from North Sea - COGITO 998_met_04 (SPAdes) (version 2) | ecosystem: Environmental > Aquatic > Marine > Neritic zone/Coastal water | place: Helgoland, sampling...
TCTCGCATCCCGCATCCCGCATCCCGTATCCCGTATCTCGTATCCCGCATCTAGCATCTAGCATCTCATGAAAAAACCAAAAGTTCTCATTCTCTGCACAGGCAACTCCTGCCGCAGCCACATGGCAGAAGCCATACTACGCGCCGCAGCTGGCGATCTCTTCGAGGTCTTTAGCGCAGGTTCCAAACCAAAGGGCGCGGTGCACCCGCTCGCACTTCAAGCGATTGAAGAGCTGGGCATCAGCACCGAAGGTCACACTTCCGACCACCTTGATCTCTATCTCGATAAAGGCATCACCACAGTGATCACGGTTTGTGGCAACGCCGACCAAGTCTGTCCCACTTTCCCGGGTCAAGTAAACCGCTACCACTGGGGCTTTGAAGATCCACCACACGCACAACGTGAAGGTGAAAGCGAAATCGATGCCTTCCGCCGTATCCGCGATGAAATCAAACTCGTCTTCGAAGCCTACGCCTTCGGCTACCGCGAAGCGGTGAGAGCCTAAAGGTAGCGGCGCGCGTCCCTGCACGCCACAGATTCGGATGGACATTAATGGATGGCGCGGGGGGACCCGCGCCGCTACCAGCCAGGAATCGTCACCTTCATCCTTCCAACCTTGATACAACGTAAATCGATTAGGATTAAAGTTAAGGCTTCTTTCGATCATGAAAAACAAACTCATCGCCGAATTCATCGGCACTTACTTCCTGTATTTAATTATTGGGATGTGCGTGACACCCACAGGCGCTGGAGCGTTCACACCACTAGCAGTGGGTATTGGTTTGGCGGCGCTCGTTTACAGCTGCGGTCACATTTCGAAAGCCCACTTCAACCCGGCGACCACCGTTGCCTACCTCACCGCAGGCACGCATCCCAAAAAGGAATTCTTACCATACGTAATGGTCATCCTCGCTGGGGCCATCGCGGCCGCACTCTCGATGCTCCTCTTAAATCCAAAGGGACTCGCCGATGTCAACGCGATCGAGATCCACTTACCGCGCGTGCTCTTTGCTGAGTTCGTCTTCACCTTTGCACTCATGTGGGTGATTCTCAATGTGGCCATTGCACTGGGCACAAAAGGCAATCCCTTCTACGGTATCGCAATCGGTGCGATCGTCACGGGTGGTGCCTATGCAGTCGGCCCCATTTCGTTTGCAGCCTTCAACCCCGCAGTGACGCTTGCACTGTGCATGAACGGGTTCATCCCATGGAGCGCATTTATCGTTTACGCCGTCGTGCAATGTGCGGCTGCAGCCAGCGCAGGCTACCTATTCCGCTCCATGAAGATCACCAATCCAGAAGAGTTTCCTGCGTAAACAGAAATTCGAGCAGATCAACGATGATCCCAAGGCATCGTCACTTCGACGTAGTCGTGGTTCCAGACTTCGAAGGGCTCGAAGATTTTCCCTGGGTTTAAAATACCTTTAGGGTCCATGGCGGCTTTGACGGCTTTCATTTGCGCAATCTCTGCGTTGCTGTGTTGCATCGACATGAAGGGTGCTTTTGCGAGACCGACGCCGTGCTCGCCGGTGATCACTCCGCCGAGGTCGACGACTTTCTGCATGAGCTTTTTGATGCCTGCCTTGGCTTTCTTGGCGTCGGCTTTACTACCGCGATCATACATGATGTGCACATGAAGATTACCGTCGCCGGCATGCCCGAAAGTGGGTGTGGCGAGACCAATCTCCTTCTTCAACGCGATGGTGTAGCGTATGAGCTCAGCTTGTTTTTCGAGCGGCACAACGACGTCTTCATTGAGCTTGGTATCTGCGATTGAAAACATCGACTGCGAGCAGGTGCGACGCACCTGCCAGAGTTTTTCGGCAGCGGATTCGGTGCGAGCTTGGCGCTGGGCGAGGGCCTTGCCTTCCATATAATCTAGTAATCGCTTACGCTGCGTCCGCACTTCAGTGGGACTCCCATCGAGCTCGATCAATAAAATCGATGAGCGGGAGTGCTCATCAAAAACGACTTTGCCAGTATACCGCTCCGCACACCCCACTGATTGACGGTCGAGAAATTCTAGAATCGAGGGGCTCACGCCTGCTTTAAACAATCCCACGACTGCTTTCAGTGCTGCGGCTTCGGACTTGAATGCGAACATTGCAGTCCAGCGCTTTTCAGGTTTAGGAATGAGCTTTAGATTGATCGAGGTAATCACACCGAGCGTGCCTTCTGAACCGATCAAGAGGTCGCGCAGGTTGAGTCCAGACACGTATTTTTTCAATGGCAGACCGTATTGAAACGGGCTTCCATCAGCCATGAATCCTTCGAGCCCGAGCACGTAGTCACGAGTCACACCGTATTTCAAACAGCGCATCCCGCCAGCGTTACATGCGACGTTACCACCAAGGGTGCAATACTTCTTAGAGGACGGATCTGGTGGAAAGAAGAGACCTTGGGCTTCAACGGCGGCTTGCAGCTCAGCAGTGACCACACCGGGGCCCACTGTGGCAATGCGCCCAACGGCATCGATGTGAACCGAATTCAATTGAGATAGGTCCAGCACCCAGCCGCCGTGAATGGGCACTGCCGAACCGGTCGCAGAGGAACCCGCGCCACGTGGGGTGACTGAAATGCCGTAGCGATTGGCCAACTTGAGGACGGTGCCGACTTGATCGGCGCTGTCTACACGAATCACGACATCGGGCAGAAAAGAAAGGCGCAGATTATCCAATGAGGCACGAAAACAGCTTTCGTCATCGGTAAATACGATTTCAGGTAGTTTGCGCGCAAGTGCACGATAGGCGTTTTGTTGGTTCTTCAACGATGTCTTGTCCACGGTGTGTTTCATTGTTTGAAAGCTCTCCTTATTGATTATTACCTACCCAATGTCTGGCACAATGGAAAAGAAAAAGACTCTCGATCTCGAAATCGCAATCCTCGGCGGCGGCTTTGCTGGTGTTTATTGCGGAAAAGCTCTATTGAAGACCTTGAGTAAAGGCTCAAAGACCCGTATCGGGATGATTGCCGACGAGAACTACATGGTGTTTCAGCCAATGCTACCGGAAGTCGCAAGTGCCTCGCTCTCTCCGCGACATGTCGTGAATCCGATTCGACATCTGTGCAAAGGACTAGAGGTCTATAAAGCGAGCGTCGAGTCGATCGACATTGAGAATAAGCAACTGACCATTCGCCCCGGCTCGTTTTCGCCTCCAGTGACGATTCGCTTCAAACATCTGGTCGTGGCCTTGGGTGCGAAGGTCGACCTGAGCCGTGTGCCTGGCATGGCAGAGCATGCTTACTTGATGCAAAATGTGGGCGATGCGATGAAACTTCGCGCAACAGTGCTGGCGCGTTTCGAAGAAGCCAATCTCGTGATCGACCCCGACCGCCGAAAACGCCTACTGACTTTTGTGGTCGTCGGTGGCGGTTACTCTGGGGTCGAAACTGCGGGACAAATCTTAGACCTGTTCAATAGTATCAACAAATATTACAGCAACGTCAGCCAAAAGGATTTTCACGTAAGCTTAATTCATAGTCGCGATCACTTACTGCCCACGCTCAGCGTAAAGCTGGGTAACTATGCAGAACGAAAACTGAAAGAACGTGGGATGGACATCCGTTTGAATCTGCGCGTTAAAGCTCTGACATCAAATCAAGTGACACTCAGTAATGGCGAAGTGATCGAAACCAATACCGTAGTCTCTACGGTTGGCAACGCACCCCACCCGATCGTTACTAAATTAATCAACGATACTGGGGTCGAATCAGTTAATGGTCGCATTCGGACCACCGAGACCATGCAAGTCAAGGGCTACGATTGGCTCTGGTCTGCAGGTGACTGTGCTGCGGTGCCGATGCAAGACGGAGAAATCTGTATCTCTACAGCACAGTTTGCGATGCGCCAAGGTGCATTATTGGGTAAAAACTTAAACGCATTTCTACGTGCAGAACCAGTGAAGCCATTTACTTTTAAGGGACTTGGTGAGCTGGCAGCAATCGGCCACATGACCGCTGTCGCCGAGATCATGGGGCTACGTTTCTCGGGCTTTTTCGCCTGGTGGATGTGGCGCACGATCTATCTAGCCAAACTGCCTGGCCTCGATCGTAAGTTGCGAGTATTGATCGACTGGACGCTCGACATGTTCTTTCCAAGAGACATCAATCTGCTCAGCCCTCGCTACACACGCGCCCTGCAAGAGGCTCACCTAGAAGCTGGCAATACACTCTTCAAAGCAGGCGAACCTGCTTTTTCATTCTACATCGTGAAGAAAGGGAACATACGACTGACCGATGAAGCCGGTGAAACCATTAAAGACGTTTCAACCGGAGACTTCTTTGGTGAACGTGCACTCTTAACCGATCACAAATGGCGCTTCACCGCCACTGCCACGAAGGAAAGCACTTTAATTGGTCTCGGTAGCGCAGAGTTTAAAGCGATTCTAGAAAACAGCACTTCGATGCGTAAACTCCTAGAACGCTCTGCGCGACAGTATCGATCCACTCAAGAAATAGGTCGCATGAAAGACACGCTGCCAGTTCCACTTCTGGAACAGACGGTCCAGCAGTTGATGACTAGGGAACTCCATCTCATACGTGACGATGACAGCGTGGTCGCAACCTTACAGCGTTTCAATTCTGAGCGTCATAGCTTCTATCCAATCGTCGATGCAGACACCGAGCAAATTAAAGGTGTCATTGCACGCGAAGATTTTTACGACTACGTCCAAGTCAATGGGCTTGAAGATGGCGCCACTGTTGGTGCAATTACCTGCTCGCAATTACCTACCGCAAAGCCAGAGACTCAAATCGAAGCATGTATCGAAACCATGGTGCGCTGCGGCAGCAATAAACTACTGGTGGTCGATGAAACTCAAAAAGTGCTCGGCATCATTTCAATTCGTGATGTGCTCGCCGCGGCAGTCGAGCACAAACTAAAACACCCCAGCTCGTAGCTGAAAACCTATCGGCTAGGAAACCTTTGCCCGCAGACGCTTCGTATCCAGTTCTACAGTGAAACGTGCACCGATACGATCGGTCCGATTTTCCGCATAAACTTTACCGCGGTGCGCTTCGGCAATCTTCTTACAAATAGAAAGCCCCAAGCCTGTGCTCGTTTCGTTGCCAGTGGGCTGAACTGAAGTCTTACCGAAATCAGTGAACAACTTATGCATCTCATTAACTGGGATGCCTGGACCTTCGTCTTCAACTGAAATTTGCAAGACTTGTTCAGACTGCTTGATCTTAAGAAGAATGTTTGAGCCCATTGGAGAATACTTCACCGCATTGCTTAGGAGATTATCAATCAAGCGACGAAACTGCATCTTATCGAGCATCAACAAATCCGAAAATTCGCCTTCTTCAATCAGTTTTAGGCGGATCTCCTTCTTATTTGCGGTGAACTGGTAGATATTCAGCGATGAGGAAACCAGATCACGAATAGAGTGTGGTTGCATCTCGGAGCGTTCTTCCCCGCTCTCAATAACAGAGAGATCCAATAGCTCATCGACCAGATGCAACATCGAGTCGGAAGTAGACTGAATCGTCGAAGCAATTTCTTTTTGCTCATCGTTCAGTGGCCCAAGTTCGGTCAAGAACTCAGAGAGCCCACGAATCGAAGCAATGGGATTACGTAAATCATGAGAGGCGACACCAATGATGCGGTTCTTCGCCAAATTGGCCCGTTTCAACCCGGCAATAAATTCATTTTGAAAATGCATGAGCTTACGCATCTTCAAGTGATTACGAATACGTGCGAGCGCTTCGTGGCGATTGATCGGCTTGGTGATATAGTCACTGCCACCAGCATCCAGGCCTTCGACGATGGAACCGGTATCCGATCGACCCGTCACAAAAATGATCGGAACCTCAGTCATGCCAGTGATGTCCTTTGCTTGGCGACAGGTATTGAAGCCATCAATACCATCCATCATTACATCCAATAAAATCAAATCAGGCGTATTCTCTTGAACACATTTGATCGCATCTTCACCAGAATCCGCCTCATCGACTATGAAAGCACTGCGCTCTAGAACACGGCGGAGCAACTTGCGAATAATTTCGTCGTCATCAACGACAAGTATTCGAGAGCCTTCAATATTGATTTGTCTAGATTCGTCCACCTTCAAGCGTTTTACTATTAACGCACTAGTAAATGATAGCACACAAGCATCTGTCAACCCATGCCTTGGCAAGTTAACTTGTGGCATTATTTAACATTGCACCCGAGCCTGCGGTTTGCATCTTCTACCCGCTATGCTTCAAGCTGGTATCGTAGGTCTCCCCAATGTGGGCAAAAGCACACTCTTTAATGCGCTCACACGCACGCGCAAAGCTGAGTCGGCAAACTATCCGTTTTGCACGATCGACCCGAATGTGGGCGTCGTTCAAGTGCCAGATTCTCGACTCGAACCCTTGCGCGAGATTTCCAAAACCAATAAGGTCATCCCTGCGGCAATCGAATTCGTGGACATTGCGGGCCTCGTTGAAGGTGCCAGTAAGGGCGAAGGTCTCGGCAATAAGTTCCTCGCTAACATTCGTGAAGTCGATTCCATCGTGCACGTAGTGCGCTGCTTTGATGATGACGACATCATCCACAACATGGGCTCGATTGACCCGATTCGCGATATCGAAGTGATTAATACCGAGCTCATTCTTTCAGACATCACTTCACTGGAAAGCCAAAAGGAAAAGCTCGTTAAAAAGGCCCGTGGCGGCGACAAGGAGGCTGCTGAAAACATTGAGCTGATTGATCGGCTACTTCCGCATCTTAACGAAACGAAGCCAGCAATCACTTTAGACATGAACGACGACGAGCTCGTCGTGCTCAAGCGGCTCTGCCTGCTTTCCGCAAAAAGAGTGCTCTACGCATGCAATGTTGCCGAAAGTGACCTCGCCGACACCTCGGCGAACGCATATGTCTTAAAAGTAAAGCAATACGCCGAAGAACACCACGGCGCTGGCATCTGCATCATTTCAGCTGCAGTGGAAGCCGAGTTGATCGATTTTGACGCTACTGAATCTGCTGAATACCTCGAATCTCTCGGCGTAAAGGACTCGGGTGTATCGCTACTCATCCGCGCGACCTACGACTTACTAGGGCTAGCATCTTATTTCACTGCAGGTGTCCAAGAAGTGCGTGCCTGGACGTTCAAGAAGGGCATGAAAGCACCTCAATGCGCAGGTGTCATCCATACCGACTTTGAGTCCGGATTCATTAAAGCAGAAGTAGTTGCCTACGAAGACCTTATTTCCGCTGGCAACGTTGCCAGCGCTCGCGATGCGGGCAAATATCGTCTCGAAGGCAAGGACTACGTCTTCAAGGACGGCGATGTCGCGCTGTTTCGCTTCAATAACTAATGGTCGCCATTAGTTGACGAAATACGGAACTGGATAGAGTTGACCCCATCTCAATCCCCACTCTCATCAACTTAACAAATGGCTATCAAATATCAGCTTCCGACTCTATGCAGCATCGCAGCGGCCTCACTCTTCGTCACCGCTTGCGATTCGGCTAAGCCGAGTTCCTATCAAATCCCTAAGGAAACTCGCGAGGTCAGCATGCCCACACCACCTGCCGCGGAAACACAAGCGCCCGCCGCGCCAAACGGCATGAATGTGCTTCCGGGCATGAAGGAAGCAGCACAAGCCGCCGGAGATTTGAAGTATAGGGTGCCAGAAGGATGGGTTGAACTCCCAGCTAGTGGTATACGCAAGGCAAACCTACGTATTGACGATGACAACGGCAGTGCAGAGCTTACCGTCACCGTTTTCCCAGGCGATGTGGGCGGACGGCTTGCCAACATCAACCGTTGGCGCGGGCAAATTGGCTTAGACTCAGTCACTGCCGAAGACCTCGACGCCTTCACTGAATCCTATTCGATCTCAAAACACCGCGGTATCATCGTCACGCTTGAGGGCGGGATTGATAGCATCATCGGCGGGCTTTTACCTTTCCATGGCAACACATGGTTTTTCAAGCTACAAGGAAAGACCGACACAGTCCTCGCTTCGAAAGAGCACTTTAAAGCCTTCCTAGACTCGGTCGAATTACCTGACGGCCACCACTAAACATGAAAAATCTTTTTAAGTTTTTCAGCTCCTTAAAGTTAACAGTCGTGCTGTTGGCGTTCTCGATGGCGCTCATTTTCTTTGGCACGCTCGCCCAAGTCGATACAGGCATCTGGAAAACACAGAAAGATTACTTCGAAAGTTTCTTAGTCATCTACTCAGTGCCACAGCAAGCAGCACTCTACGACTACCTGCACTGGCTGCACATTCCACTTCCTGGAGGGTATGCCCTTGGAGGTCTACTCTTCATCAACCTCATTGCTGCGCACATCACTCGCTTCAAAATGACGTGGAAAAAGAGCGGCATCTTCATGGTGCACTTTGGTTTGATACTACTGCTACTTGGCGAACTCATGACCGACCTACTCTCAGTAGAGAGCCAAATGCCAGTTGATGAAGGAGGTCGCTCCAATTACTCGCAAGCATTTCGCCAAAATGAGCTGGTGCTCATCGACCGCAGCCACCCAGATCACGACACCATCCATGCGATCCCTTCTAAACTGCTGAAAGCTGGCAAAACGATCGAGGTCCCGGACTCACCGTTGAGCATTCGCACCGTCAGCTACTACCCAAATGCTGAAATCGGCCGTGCGACAAATGGCAAAGCAGTCAAGTCACCTGCAACGCAAGGCGCGGCAGTGAAAATGGGCATTATAGTCAACCCGAAAGAAGAAGTCTTTGCAGAGAACACGATCAACACTGCGACTGCCTACGTCGAAGTGCTCGGCCCAGATGGTTCCCTCGGCATCTGGCTAGTATCCAATGTGATCGACGATCGCTTCCCGCCACAGATGGTCAGCCTCGGTGATCAATCGTGGGAAATCGCACTGCGCTTTACCCGCCACTATTATCCATTTGAAGTGGAGCTCATCGACTTCAAACATGATAAGTATCCTGGAACTGAAATTCCGTTCAACTACTCCAGCGAAGTGAAGGTTCACCATAATGATTCGAGCAAAAATCAAAAAGCGCTCATCTATATGAATCACCCATTGCGCTACGAGGGGCTCACCTTTTTTCAAGCGTCATTTGCCAACAACGATAAGACATCGATCTTCCAAGTTGTGCGAAACCCAGGCTGGGTTCTTCCCTACATCAGCGTGCTACTGATGGGCCTCGGCATGATTGTTCAATTTGGCATCCATTTCTTCAAATTCCTAGATAAGCAAAGTAGCAAATAGGAGACGTATACTTACAGTGAACAAGTTATTACACACATTATTATACGTATTGATCGCAGGGCTCGTCCTTGTGCTGGTCGCTCGCGAATTTGCCCCGTCCAATTACGATAGCGAATTCGACATTGAGAGCTTTGCAGAACTACCCGTGCAAGTTGGCGGTAGAATCAAACCACTCGACTCCGTCGCTCGAAATACACTGCTGATTCTGTCCGCGCGCCAAAAAGTCATCACACCTGAAGGAAATACACTCAGCCCAATTGAATGGTTCATGGATCTAACCATGCGCCCCGAGATCGCAGACACGTATCGTATTTTCAAAATCGAGTTCCCTGACGACTTGGGCTTTGCAGGCCTCGCGGAACAAGGACAGCGCTATTATTCGTTCAATGATATTCAACCTTATTTCGACGAGCTCCATAAGCTCTATCAAGAAGTCCACCCAGAGCCTAAGAAGCGCAGCCCATACGAAAAACAAATCGTAGACTTGAATCAGGGCTTAATGCTCTATCATCGCGTCATGCACTCGCTGCACCCGATTGGCGATTCGCAGCGACTCGACAGCCTAGTGGATGAATACCAAACTTACGCCAGTATCATTGGTCCAGGGATGGTCGAACTACGCAAGCAGCAAGCAGGCGACGAATACGATGCGAAGATTTTAAACAGCTTTATTTTCTTCGGGGACGAATACCTAAAACTTTCTCAAACTGCACACATGCGTGTGGTGCCCCCACCACCACCAGTTGACCCGCTTGAGGACTGGAAAAATGTCGGCCTAGAGCTACTCGATGTCATGCGTGGCGATGGACTCAGCCCTTACGTGACTAGCTATGCGGCCCTCACCATGGCCTATCGCTTGGACGAGCCAGACGCTTTTAATCAAGAGGTCCATGAACTGCGCCAACGTTTCATTGGCGATTTCCCGACACACATCGACCGCGTGCACTTTGAGCGCTTGTTCAACGATACACAGCCCTTCTATTTGTCCATGCAGCTATACGTTCTGGTCTTCATACTGGTCTGCATATCATGGCTTTGCCTGCGAAAGGAACTGGGCCAATGCGCGTTTTGGGTGCTCATTCTGGCCTTTGTCATTCATACCTTGGGACTCCTAGCCCGCATGTATATTCAGGAGCGATATGGAGTCTTCGTGACAAATTTATATTCCTCCGCGGTCTTTGTGGGATGGGGAGCTGTCCTTCTTGGGATCTTCATTGAGAAGATTTATAAAAATGGCATCGGCGCGGCGAAAGCCTCTCTGGTTGGATTTTGCACACTTATTGTAGCACATCACTTAGCCATGAGTGGCGATACGCTAGAAATGATGCGAGCAGTGCTCGATTCTAACTTTTGGCTAGCAACTCACGTAACCGTAATCACCTTAGGTTACTCAGCCATGTTCCTCGCTGGCGCACTCGCAATCGCCTTTGCGACGTTTGGAGTATTTAGTAAGCATTTCGACAAAAACACGGCAAGAGCCCTCGGCGGCATGGTTTACGGTATCACTTGTTTTGCCTGCCTTTTCAGCCTTGTCGGCACGATCCTAGGTGGCATCTGGGCTGACCAAAGCTGGGGACGCTTTTGGGGTTGGGATCCCAAAGAAAACGGTGCTCTGATGATTGTAGTCATGGGTGCAATCTTTCTTCACGCTCGCTGGGGTGGAGTCTGTCGTGAACGCGGACTCATGGCACTCGCGATTTGTGGCAATATCATCACCGCTTGGTCATGGTTCGGCACCAACCTTCTTGGCGTCGGCCTGCACTCATACGGCTTTACCGACAGCGGCTTCATGTGGATGATGGCATTCATCTCCAGCCAATTATTCTTCATTGCGATGGTGCTACTCCCATGGCGCTACTGGCGCAGTGATTTTGGCCGCAGCTACAGCATCAAAGCCCGCAAGCGCATCATAGAGGCAGCGGAGGAAGCTTAATCTATGGGTTTTCAAAGAGTAAGGAAGGTAGCCATTTACCAAACTGGAAGTCTATATAGTTCTCTTCATTGATCCTATCCCCATTAAGGAAAACGATATAGCCAGTGGGCAAGGTATATGCACCCACCCTTTCATAGGATTAGAAAACAAGCTCACGAACTCTCTGCACACCCTCTTCACCTCCATAGCTTTCATAGCGACGCAATTCATAAAAACTTGTGGCATCGATGTAGGATATAAAATCGAAATCACGCCCCGTGTATATCAATTGATGCCCCCGACGCCCTTCCCATTTGGTATCAAGCAAGTGCTCAATAAAATCAGAAACATCTTCATCAGGAGACAGCCACGCATACGCCAGAAGCGGTAGCTGCATATTTAACGAGACTCGATTCGCTTGAGCGAAAAAAATGATTGTCTACAGGCACTGTTTCGGTCGATTGCTGAACCCATAACTCACGATTGACGTGGCCAATCTCGACTTTAAGACCCTGTATTGTGAGATCCATCTTATACGCTAACGGCGCACGGGCCTTGCATCTGAGATCAAACGATTCCTCATCAAAAAGATATCGCCCGCGCACGTTCATGGATAAGAGTTCCGAACACCCATTGCGCCAGTGTGCTGCGCGAGGATCACCTACAGTGGGTCCATCCCCAACACCCTGTTCGATGAATCAGTAATTACAGTTGGTCATCTATGACGACGAGCCGAAACGAATCCAAAAATGAACACTGCTGCAATCAATGCCGCAGTAGATGGCTCAGGCACCTGAATCGGATCTGTGATGCCACCTCCAGGAATGAATGGATCCGATGTCACTCCATCACGCCCAGCGATATCAGAGTTGATATTATTGGAATTTTGCGAAGTTGATAAAATAAGACTTAGAGTCGATTGATCATTAAAACCTGCATATGGCGTTCCGATATAGTCCGCTTGAATAATTTGAACCAATTCATCGAATGCGAAGCTGAACGTTAAAAACTTATCAGTATCCCCCAATCCATCGATATCTCTTTCCGTATATAAAATCGGAGACGTTGTTCGCGAGTAAACCGTATTTGAGAAAGTATCCCCAATTGTCACATCGTCGACATCCCGAAACTGCGAATTCATCGCAGTCACATTACCCGTGATATATCGTTGAGAGCCGAGTTCGATACTCACAGGGCTATTGTTGGCTGCAGTTGCGCTGGCGTCAAAAATTGCGATTTGTTGGTCGTTACCAGTCAAATTAGCCCCATGGCGGACGTAATAATCCATGACTCCGTCCGACTCTACGTCAAAGCCCACAGTTACGTAACCGTTGAGCACACCGTCAGGACTACCGCTCTCTCCAGCTACACGCACACGAAAGAACAAATCACCATCTTGATTGGAAGTATTCCCATGATCATTAAACCCAAAATAAAAAGCGCTCAAACCTAAGCCTGCGTCTCCAACTAATTCAATATCGGTGCGATTTGCCTGATTATCAGCATACGGGTCAGAATCGCCGTTCAAACTAAGCTCACGAAACACACTGGTGGGAGACGTCAATGAAATCACTGCGTGTGCAACTGACGCGTAAAAAATTAGGGTCGATAGTGTGAATAGTGTCTTCATTTTACTTGTGGCTTAGCGACATAAACTTTAAACGCAAGGTTTACTACTATTGGATAGACGCGGTGGCAACTGCTATAGCACCATGATTGAATCGTGAACCACTACTTTCCCAGACTGTAGAATCCTAGCGAAAACTCCTCTCAAACGTAGCCCTGAGAACTCAGTTTCACGAACTACAGCAAAAGCTTCTTTTCCGAAGCGCTGCGAAAACTTACCGCAAGCATCGTTCTTCACATCGCTTACTTCAATAATTGCAGCACCGATTTTCAACTGAGCCCCCACTTGAAGGTGCTGCTCACAGAGATTTAAGTCGGTGTAGACGTTATCTCCACAGCGATAGACACCCTCACCTTCTAGACCAGTAAAGCAGCGCATTACGTTTACATTGGTAAGGCTCACCTGCACGCGCGGATCCGGCGAACCATCAGGCAGCTTGAGCCAAGCCGTTTCTAGCCATCGATCTCCAATAATACCTTTTTCGACATCTAGATAGAGTTCCTCAACAGGCACATGCACTCCCTCAGCAGGGCGATTCATTAGAAAGTTAACATGCCCCACCTCAGTCGAGGCAGATTTAGCCAGGCGGATGGCTTGTGCAAATGCCTCATTGTCCATAATCTAAGCTCTCGGGTGTGCTTGTTTATGCGCTTCCTTCAGTCTCGCAATCGAGACGTGAGTATAGATCTGAGTCGTGGACAAATTTGCGTGTCCAAGAAGCTCCTGCACCGCCCTTAAGTCCGCACCGTGATCCAACATGTGAGTCGCAAATGAATGCCGCAATTTGTGCGGTGTCATATCTAAAGGTAATTCTGCCGCGGCGAGATGGATCTTGAGTAGCTTTTGAATTTGGCGTGGCTCCATACGCTTTCCATTTCTCTGCGAAACCACTGGTGAGTCATAAGCTCCCTCCAAGTTAAACCTCTCAATAAAAGTCTGTAAGCAACGAATCGCAACAGGCCCCAATGGGCACAGACGCTCTTTGTTCCCCTTTCCTAGCACACGCGCGATTCCTTGCCCAAGATCCACTTGACCATGATTCAAGCCGCACAGCTCACTAACGCGTAAGCCCCCGCCATAAAGTAGCTCCAAGATCAAACTATCACGGAAAGCTTCAAACTCTCCAAGCATTTCATCTTTCCACAGAGCCACTGGCGTATCGAGCAGCTTTCGCATCTGCGTCTCCGTTAAAAATTTAGGCAGGGGCTTATTTAACTTGGGTAAAGTGACTCCAGTAAATGGATTCGATTCCACCACCCCATGCTTGCGTAAGTAGAGATAAAAAGCCCTTAAACCTGAAACGTGAGTATGCAAGGTGCGGCGCGCTTTAGAGCGCCCTTCATCAATCAAAAAAGAACGCACCTGTGCTGGGCGCACGAGAGCAAAGTCATTCTGCCACTTGCCCGCATCCGCCATCCACTCTACAAAATTCTCAACTGCTGCACGGTAATTACGCACCGTATACGCAGAAACACGACGCTCCAATGCGAGGTAATCGCAAAAATCATTAAGATGCGGGAGCTTAGACATTAAACTGAAAGTGCGACTAGATTCGCACAGCGAGCTTTACTTGACGAGTCTGAATCGCTCGATGACCTCATCCGCGAAGTAACGATACGCATGTGCTCCATTGCTATTCGGCTCATACTCAAAAATAGACTGACCAAAACTTGGCGACTCACTCAAGCGTATCGAGCGTGGAATCATCGTGCGAAACACTAAGTCATCAAAGTGATTTCTCACCTCACCCACAACCTGATGACTCAAGTTTGTGCGCTGATCAAACATCGTCATCAAAATACCTCCCAGCTCCAAGCCGTCATTCACTCCTGCATCACGCAACTTCTCGACCACTTTCAAAATCTGCCCGAGTCCTTCCATCGCCATATATTCACATTGCAACGCGATTAATAAATAGTCGGCAGCTGCAAGGCTATTCATGGAAAGCATTCCAAGTGCTGGCGGACAATCTAAAATTATAGCATCATAATCACCCGACTCTCGCAGCGGAGCCAAGCATTCACGCAACTGCACTAAGTAATCTTCGCGCTGGAATAGCTCGATTTCTATCGCAGCCATGTCCACTTCAGATGGAATCATGAATAAGCACTCACTCGCGCCGACGGGTTGAACTTTCTCGAGCGCATTACCTTCACCGCAAAGTGGTCCATACAAACTGCCTCCTTCAAGTTTTTCAAGACCGAGGCCACTGGTTGCATTTGCCTGTGGGTCCAAATCAACCAATACAGTGCGCACGCCGCTCTCGGCCAATGCGTAACTGAGATTTATTGCGGTTGTCGTTTTACCAACACCACCCTTTTGATTCGCAATCGTAAATACCTTAGCTGCCATGCCAACAAGTGATAGCTGCAGGTCACTACCCGTCGAGCAGAAAGCAGCACAGCGAGGTGACTTTGTAGACGAAACACTGATCAATCTCGAGAACAGCTTTTTTCTGATGCCAACATTTGTGCAATCAAATCAGTCCCATGCAACGCGCACTTTTCAATACGCTGAAGCATCAATTTAGACTTCTTATCCACTATCGAACGTTCCAAGATTGCAGACGAGAGCATGATCGGAGCCATCACATTGTTCATTTCGTGCGCAAATTTATCTAACTTCTCGTCACGAGCTAATGACAGCTGACGATGCGTCGAGACTATAGCCACTGGTTCACCATCCGCATTACGATACAATTTCTGACGCACATGAATCAACCGCTGGCTACCATCACAATGCGCGTGCTGCAACTCTCCATGCCAGATTCCATCGCGCTGCAATTGCTCTAAAGCCAGCACATCATTCAAATCAGTATTACCAAACAATTCGCTAAGCGATCGCCCGAGCATCTCATCGGCAGACCGACCATAGAGCTCCTCTGCTGCTACATTCCATGCGAGCACACTATTCTGTGTGTCATGCACGATGACTGGATCCGAAGTGAGCTCGAAAATATCTTTAAAAGTTAATGGCAATGTGGGGTCAAAGGAACTCATAAGGTATGGCAATGAGATCTAGGAATTCGATGGCAGCAGGCAATTGCATAATTTACGAGCGCCCAACACCAATCCTATCGTCTAGACTTATTCACCGATTACCAATCGATTCCTAGAGAAAAAATTAGATCTACATTCGTGATAGTTTCGGGTTTGCCAGCAGCGTTGAAAACCACACAACGGTGCTTTCATATCGTTTTAAATTCAAAACCGAAATCATCATGGCAGAACAAAAATCCGTCCAAAAAGTTGCAATTCTCACTGCTGGTGGCCTCGCGCCTTGCCTATCTTCAGCGATTGGTGGCCTCATTGAGCGTTACACTGAACTCTATCCTGATATCGAAATCATTTGCTACCGCAGCGGCTACAAAGGCCTCTTGCAAGGCGACAGCATCCAAGTCACAGAGGAGGTTCGCGCCAGCGCTGGCACACTCCACTATCACGGTGGCAGCCCAATCGGCAACAGTCGCGTAAAACTCACCAACGTCAAAGACTGCGTAAAGCGGGGACTCGTTAACGAAGGCGAAGACCCACTCAAAGTCGCGGCGGATCAGCTGACCAAAGACAATGTCGACGTGCTTCACACTATCGGCGGCGATGACACCAACACCACTGCCGCAGACCTCGCAGCATATCTTGCCGAGAATGACTATGCGCTCACGGTTGTTGGCCTACCCAAGACCATCGATAACGACGTCTTCCCAATCGCTCAAAGCCTTGGTGCATGGACAGCAGCTGAAGAAGGAGCAAAGTATTTCGAAAACGTAGTTGCTGAGCACAATGCGAACCCGCGCATGCTCATTATTCACGAAGTGATGGGTCGCAACTGCGGCTGGCTCACTGCTGCAACCGCAGATGCCTACCGCCGCCGCCTCGACAACCTCGAATGGGCAGACACCATCGGACTCTCTGAGGTGCGCAAAGATGTGCATGCAATCTTCATTCCAGAAATGGATGTCGACATTCAAGCCGAAGCCAAGCGCCTCAAGGCCGTCATGGACGAGCACGACAACGTCAACATCTTCATCTCCGAAGGTGCAGGAGTTGAGACCATCATCAAAGAGATGGAAGCCGCTGGCGAAGAAGTGCCACGCGATGCTTTTGGCCACGTAAAGCTCGACGCCGTCAACCCAGGCAAATGGTTCGGGGAACAATTCTCTAAGATGCTCGACGCCGAAAAAGTGCTCGTGCAAAAGAGCGGTTATTTCGCACGCGCAGCTCCAGCGAATACCGAAGACCTACGTCTGATCAAGAGCTGCACCGACCTCGCGGTTGACTGTGCAGTCGTCGGTGAAAGTGGTGTAATCGGTCACGACGAAGACGACCGCAACATCCTCCGCGCAATCGAGTTCCCCCGCATCGCTGGCGGCAAGCCATTCAACATCGATACTCCGTGGTTTGAAGAACTCTTAGATTCTATCGGACAAACAAAGGGTGCCAATATCGCTAAGGCTGGCCACTAAGTGCACACGCTTTATCCAAGCCGGAATTCATCCCACGGATTCTGGCTTTTTTGTGCCTATAGCAAATCTCGATACCCCTCACGAAAACTCGAATACTTTGGTGCCCAAGCAAGAAGCGACCTGGCTTTCCCATTCAAGATTCGTCGATCAGGCATACGCCCTCCGCGTCGCGCTAAGCGGGGCGAGACGTGCTCTGGATCAAATCGAGGCGTTTCACACCCCAATTCAGCCGCCAGCCAATCAACCATTTCAGCCTTCGAAGCTGGCGCGTCATCGGCGACATTATATATACCAGAAGGCGCTTTAGAAGATAAGGCGGCGCAAATCGCAGTCACAATATCCTCGAGGTGAATCACGTTCAGCGCGTAATCACCGCTACCCGGAATCACCGCCTGCCCCTCCTTCAAAAGATTCAGTAAATAGTGCCGCTGCGGTCCATAGATGCCGGCAAGGCGCAAGACATACCATCGCCCTAGTATATCCACAGCATTCGCAATCAGCTCCTCCGACTCTAGAATCACTTGCCCAGTCGCAGGCGCATTTGAAGTATCCGCAGCTTCATCCACCTCAACTCCCCCATCCTGTGGATACACCGAAGTGCTACTGGTATAAACATAGCTGCTGAGTTCTTGAGTCGTAGCCCATTTCAAAATCGAAGCTTGTCCCCCTAAATAAGACTGGCGATAGCCTTCAATCCCTCCACCTGCT
>Ga0209533_1002199_pt1 | contig 17882 bp, 24 predicted proteins | sample COG_04_FD_184748 | JGI IMG/M metagenome (GOLD analysis project Ga0209533, IMG submission 184748) | Pelagic Microbial community sample from North Sea - COGITO 998_met_04 (SPAdes) (version 2) | ecosystem: Environmental > Aquatic > Marine > Neritic zone/Coastal water | place: Helgoland, sampling...
GCCAAGAAACCCGCGCTCAAAGCCAAGACAGCACCGGAACTCAAAGCCAAGAAACCCGCGCTCAAGGCCAAGAAAGCACCGGAACTCAAACACGCCAAGAAACCCGCGCTCAAAGCCAAGACAGCACCGGAACTCAAAGCCAAGAAACCCGCGCTCAAGGCCAAGAAAGCACCGGAACTCAAAGCCAAGAAACCCGTGCTAAAAGATGCCAACCACGCACACGAACATGCACACGACGATGGCTTGAGTACAGCAACGATTGTATTCATTGTGATGGGCGTATTGTTAGCGGGGGTAATTGGCATGGTGATTTTAAAGGTCCGCAAGAAAAATAAAAAAAAAGGCGATAAACTCTACACCATCATAGAAGACCAAGAACAACTAATTAATACATTAAATTTTTAAATTATAATTGCCATAACTACACATATACACTGTATACAAAGTGCTAAACAACCTAATCTCTCTTCCGACATCGGGCCCAACGCAATTAACAATGCATTTAGTAGAGTTCCCTTTCCAGATGCCAATAATACATTGTTCTTACGGTCGTACTTTGGCATCCGATGTCTTGGACATTCCCCCATCAGTTCTGGCAACGACAGAACAGTGTTTAGAATTTGCGGGATCATCATGACGGCCAACTTTTCAGTGTCGTGTTGTGCCGATGCCACAAAAAACATGCCACTCAAATAGCACCAAGAATCCCCAACAAACATAGATGCTGGGAATCTGTTAAACCAAAAGAGGACAAAACACACGCAAATGTACCTGACTATGTCGTATTCTTGCGTGATACAAAAGAGCCCAATGGCAATGATTAGACATTGGCCCGATTCCAACCCGTTGATGCCCGCGTAAATATTAATGGCATTTCCACACCATATGCACCACAACAGCATATACACGTGGTAAAACATGCCCAATTCAATCAAATTCCCAAATAAAAGTATGTTCGTATTGTTCTGGTACAGTGGTACATATGCGATGGCACTCATGACCAATTTGGTTCTCCATTTAATATCTATAATGTCGTCTAACGCGCCAATCCACAGACCGAACAGGGTGCACCAAAAAACAGCCCCCCTTTGTATGAAAAAACAGAGAACAATTCCAGCGACAATGCCCATTGCTTCGGGTATGTGTGGACCATCTCTTTTGAGCAGATCTTTGCCTGTAATGCCGAGATGTTGAAAAACGGGAGCTCCGACGGTCAGGGCCATATATGTCACCACTGCTTCCATTTGTTTATTCTGCGAAATATAAATACTCGTTACTGAACGTGTTCGACTAAAAACATTTGGTAATTTCCTCCCGTGCGTGTCGTGCCCATTTCTTTGTCGATGCAGGATTGAATGTGTTTGCAGCATGTTTTTGAAGTGGCTCGGTCACGGTGTTCAAAATCTGGACATGTACAGGACCATTTTACTTGTGAACCGTCGTATCGGACGAGATACGACCATTTGGAACCATATTTAAAGTATGTTACTTTGAAATCGCGCTTGAAATCGCCGATAAAAACAAAGGGTCCTTCGGTTGGAATTTCAAACTGACCTCGTAGCGTGGTTTTACAATTGTGTCCGACTGGGTTGTGCGAACTAAAGCATGCGTTTGACATTTTATATGTGGAACGAAATGTTTTATACTGACTTTTTTTACAAAATTAGCAGTATAAACGTTGTTTGTTTTTTTACAAATGGAGACAACTCCTTTAAATTTGGACCCGTTGCAAACCCCCAAAAAACAAGTTGTCCATTTTATAAGCCATCGAATGAATTTTGGGTACGACCATACCAAGCAGGAGATTGTCGATAAATTTTGGCTGGAGATATTGGCCGAGTTGCAAGAGTACAATGAACATTTGCAAGATTCCAAACCGTTTCAAAAAACGTGTTACTCTTGCTGTTCCAATAAGTGTATAAAAAAATGGGACCGTTCGTTTTGGGAATTCAAAATGGTTGGGTATCGCAAAAGGACATACGTCTCCGAATACAAATTCCCCACAAAACTCGTATCCGTTTTACTCGTTTTTGTGGCCGGTGTCTTTAAATTGATACGCGCCAATCAAGATGGGAAAGCCTCCTTCTATGGAAATATTATAAACATTTTGACGAGTTTCATGATACTCGTCTTGTTTTACAGGGACGGGGAACGGGTAATGTTGATTCCAAAAATAGGAGCAATTCTCGTCTCTGCCAGTATTTTGTATGGTATTGTTTCAAATGCCGAAAACGGTAAAATCGGAATATAAAAGGATTTTTTTTTTACGAAATGTTGTACATTGTCATACCCTATAGAGCATCGACGCAACCAGAACGTCGTAAGCAACTTGTAAACTTAATATATTCGTTAAAACTTCAACTGCCCTCTGTATATATTTTAATTATTGAGCAATACGATGACCAACCGTTTAACCGTGGTGCACTTTTGAACATTGGTGTGAAACTCGCGGGGAGGTCCTCCGATGACGTCGTTTGCTTTCACGACGTCGATTTATTGCCGCATCCCGATATTATTGGCGAATATTTAACCCCGTTGCCTGAAAACACGGTTAGGCACATCGGTCGTGCGTGGAAAAGGTACGACACCGACACTTATCTTGGCGGTATCTTGATGATGCGTCAAGGCGATTTCGTGAAAATAAATGGGTACCCTAATGATTTTTGGGGATGGGGTGGTGAAGACGACGAACTGCGCGACCGTATCAACGACCATAATATGCACATACAACGTTCGACGGGAACAATACTTGATCAAGAAAATCTGACTCTTCCCGAAAAAATGATCCAATTAAAAGTGTCAAAACAAAAGTGTCCAGATAAATGGGAACGCAGAGCATGGCACAGGGAGCATCCAAGTGCGTTTGGTCTCGCTCAAGTATCGGAAAGAGTGATGAACGGACCCACAAGTGGAGTCAAATGCATACACTACAGAGTTGTAATCCAATAAACATTGTATAGATCTGAAACGTCCTTGTGAAAAACTGTAAATGTTAGTCTACTATTTATTTGTAGGATACTGTGCCTTTTCATTAACGTATACGGTCGTTCGAGTCTGGTGTCCGAGACTCGTCGTCACTCCATAGTAGTATTTAATGGGTTATTTACAAATCAATGAAAGTTGTTTACGTTATTTGTTTTGCTGTGTTAACTTTTTGCTGGATCTGGATGTTGCCTCTGTTAATATTAGGCGTGTTTTTTAGTATACCTTTTGCCATTGTATCTTTGTTCGTTTCTGTAAGCATTTCGTTGACGCTGCAATGGTGGTTTCACGGCCAGATCATGCCCAACAATGTTCTACGGCGGCTTATATCGCAATGCCCCTGGCATGAATGGTTTCCCTGCAACACCGTCGAAATTGGCGAAACGTCCGTCGTCGCCGTGCACCCACACGGCGTGTTGTGCTGTGGGGCCTTGGCGGGTGTTCATTTTGTCCCGAATTCCCCAACCGTGTTTTGCGTCGCACCCATATTATTTTTCATTCCGGTACTGGGCTGGTGCGTACGAGCACTTGGTTGTATTCCTGCGCGGTACGACATCATGCTAAGAGCCTTGCGACAGGGACACTCCGTCATCGTTGTTCCTGGTGGTGTCCCAGAATTGGTGATGGCAGAGTTGGGAGACGATTGTCGTTCATTCAAAAGGTCGGGGTTTATTCGTCTGGCACGGGAAGCAGAGGTTCCAGTACTAAGCGTATTTGTCAAAGGAGAGTGTAATACGTACGACATGTGGAAGGCACCTTTCCATGACAGTCGGGTACGTTTGTCCTTCCGTTTAAACGTGCCGTTGGTGTTTCCTTTGTTTTTGGGGTGGTACGGTTCATGGTTGCCCAAGAGGACACCACTTCTATTGAAAACGCAAAAAATCGAATCCATGTCGAAAGAGGACTATTATTCCTATTTAAAACGGCTCCAACAAGATACATGAAACCATCAAAGGCGTTGTTAAATATAAAAGAGTGTGCAGAAAAATGTCGTGAATACAAAGTTTTTATACATCAAATACCTTATCTCGCTGCCTACAAATTACAGTATGATTTCTGTATGGAAAAATGCGTCGAAACCCAGACAACAGAAGAGAAGGAACATTATAAACGTTTGCGCCACCAAGTTAGATGATCAACTCGCGATGTCGCTTGCCATGTTTCATCGTGCTCCCAGCTGATTGACTGCATTTCAAATTTAAACAAACCTAATATATTTTCTTCTGGTGTGAGTGGGTTTTCTTGCTTCATTCTTGTACGTGTTTCGACTTCTTCGAGTCGTTTAATCTCAGCCGCTTTGTTTTCTTGGCCAAGTTGTTCACATTTCGCATCTAATGCCTCGCACCCACCCAGTATGTTAAATGTACTCATTAATTGGCCGATACGTCGAATATGTCCAGTGCGTAAGAAAGTAATACAATCTACAAAATCGACCCTTTCGATGGAGAACTTTTTTAAAAATGTCAAAAAACCGTCCCCGTCCACTTCAGGAGGTGCGAATCCCTCTCGCAAGCCAAACAAACGCTCCAAGACTGGTGGGATGTTCGTCAGAGAGGTTGTATCGACGATAATTTTCTCATCGTTTGCACACAGTATTTGAATGGACATTTTTAGAATAGGTTTTGGGTTTGGTTTTTTGGACTGCTTCTATTTTTTTCCGGCATTGTTCAGCATGTTTGACCATTTCGTAGGTCGACTTTATCATTGATTTTGCACAATAAAAACATTTTCGAACGACAGGCATTTTCATTCGAAATGTTAGTGTTTATACGTAATTATTAGCGTATATAAATGTTACTTTTTTTAGTCATAAAATGTCAAGAATTCGTCGTAACGCCGTGCGAAGAGATCGTGCATATACATTGCTGGCAAAAATTGAATCGGGCTGTTCAGATCTTTTACCCACACATATGGAACCAAAGTTATTGGCAATTTTGAAAGACATTCCATCAACAAAATTCCAATCAACATCTTCGCCTGAATGGGAAACCTACGAGGTCGTGTTCCAAGCTGCCCAACGGTTAGGCATTGTCCCATCAGAAACAGTCGAAGAAATGGAACTGTCACATTTTCGACTTCAATGGGAACGTGTTCGTAACAACAAGTCGTCCAAGTTGATAGATTTCTTAAATGTTACACAAAGTTTTGTTTAATAGATATTTAGAACATCATCGGCTCGAAATCGTCCCAATGGACAATGTTGACCCTCTCGCCCAGTTGGGCGTGTACCGCCTCGTTTAGTTTTTGAATGTGGCCCCGCTCTCTCTCTTTCCGTTCCTGCGACTTGTCCTCTTCTATTTCTTTTTGGCCTTCGTGCGTATCAGGGTTGCCTTCTGCGTACACCGCCGCTTCAGGGAACATCTCTTGAAACGCGGACCATTCGCCTTCGTGCGGACCGCCATTGTCAAACAAATGCCGTATCCAGACGACAAAGCCGTGTTCGGATCGAGACGGAAGTCCCTTGTATACATAATCCACTTTTTTGTATTCCGAGTCAATCGCCTTCATAATTGAAAATGTTTTCTCAGTTAACTCGTTCAATGCTTTTGAATTGTGCTGTTCATTGAGTTTATCTATTTGACTAAATACTAGTTTAATCTCACCTTTGGTGTATTCTCCAAAATCCCCCTTAGCAGCGTCTGCAAACAACATATCGGCACTATTTTTGCCGTACGTTTTATTGACAGTCTCTAAAAACCGTTGGACATCTTCTCTGTCTTCGATGTTGACCTCTTTTGTTCTTTCGTAATACGCTTTCAGGGGTAGAAATTGAAAGGCTCTCCAATTTTGTACAATGGCTTGCTGTACAATAAAAAAAGACATTTTTAATTCCATTGGAATAAATTCAAACGCGAGACCGTCAGAATCGATAGCAAATAGACACAACATGCGCTTGCGTTGTTTCATGGGTATATGTTGCAAAGCAAGACCTCGCCACTTCACTACGTGAAACGCTGCTACTGGTTTGGATTGCACTTTCTTCGTGTACTCGTCCTCTGGAGAACACCATTCAGGCTCAATGCCCTGTTCTTGCAATTTCTTTTTCCATGTGTTCGGCTGACGCATTTCGTACAGGGGTATGGTGTTTGGGTCAAAAAACCATTCGTGCGGCTTAGTAAAGCGATAATCACGCGATTTGTCATAATATTTACGCGCGAGTAAGAAATCGACAATTTCTGGCGCGGCATCGACTTGCCTTGCCGACAACGGGTGTTGACGAAAGGGGCACTCCACGCGGTCATCCTGCAGCATTTTGTGTATCATAATTCGTGCCGTATCGCGGTCTCGAATATTAAGCAATAGCGATTCGAGCGCGGTTTGGTCGACTTTGGGATGAACGTTTTGATTGACGTCCAACTTGTCCGAGTCCATAATAACGTCCAACACCAAGTCATTTCCATTGTCTAATACGTAGAACAACGGGATTCGGATGTCTGGGTGTTGGTTGTAGTTGATGTCGAAACCAGCGGCCAACAATTGTTTGACGCAAGCGACGGCCACCGTCGAATCCAAATTCGTTGCACCAACGTACATCAAAAACTTGGCCAGGTACGCGTCCAGCTCGTAGTCCTTGCCTTTGCTTACGATGTCACATATTTTTGTAATGTAATAGGGGAAAATGGGAAAATATGTCTCTTTACCATTGTTTTCGACTTCTAGCACATGATAAAAGAAATCAAATGCTACTATAGGACGTAAAAACGAGTTTGGGTCATCCCCTGCCTTTGCAAACTTTATAAATTCAGACTGTTCTTTTTTTCCAAATGTATACTCGGGACATTCCTTCCGAAGCAAGTCGTAGATGTCAGCGCCGTCTGAAAGGGGGTATCCGTCCGCGTTAGCAAGCATTGTTTTGCCAAAATTCGGGGATATGTACGCGCCGAGGTCTACGAATTTTTGAAATATTTCGTAGACCACGCCGTCGGTGTATCCCTCGGGGTATGAAAAAATCCAATGGTTTACCAAAAGTTTGGATATAACGTTTTCGCCATAATAATCTCTTGCAAGTGTTTCGGCAGTTTGAGCATTCCAATAGTCATCTTCAAAGTCTAAATCGTCAAATTTCATACCATCAAAAATAGATATATTTAACATGAGTATAGTTGCGTTCATAATGACGTGAGCGGCGGGAATATCGCAGAAAGAAACTTCCTGTTTTTTGGCACGGATTTTTTTTCCATGGCCGACGAGACTGTACCACCCATTCCCGTCGGGGGTTTCTTTCAACTCGCCCGATAGTCTGACTCCCGTCTTTTCAATTTGAATATCAACAATATCACCTTTCTCAAAGGGTAATGTTTCTTCAGAAACTTGATGATAGGCAAAATATTCAATGGCCCAGTCTTGAATAGAAGAGACGTCCTTGCCGTCAGCGTCCACAACGCGACCATTCTGAATTCGTGCGTCTCTTTGCACTTCGTTATTGAACATGTGAATGGCAATGCTCGAATCCGGAAAGTCATAAACCTTGCCGCCCAAATCAATGATGACGCTCGAAAATTTCATGAAAAAGAACGCTTTGTTAAATTCTTTTTGGTTGTTTACACGTATAAGAATGGATGCACTCTCTATCTTCGGCAAATCAAACCCATGCTTAATGGCAAAGGCCAAATTGCGTGCTTGAACCTCTGTAATTTTAGATTCGTAATTGTAATTATCAAAGTCACAAATATCGTCCGGGACGCCAAATCCGGTGAGCACGTCCACGTCTACGTTGGCATCCACCAAAAAATCCGCTCGTCGTACAATCCTTTTAATAAAAGTTTCTGTTAAACGAATGTCTTCGCCAAGTAGTTCTCGGTAATCAACGACATTACGAAGAATGTCCCACGAAATCGGGAGACTGACCGATGGGTTTGTTATCTTGTAGCCTCCGTCTATTTGCAAAATATTCTTACTATCTACGCCGGCTTTCCTCGACATGGAAATGTCGTGACCCTCTAAAAAACGCACGTTCCTTTCGATACAAACGTCGACAATTTCGGCGACCTGATACTTTATCGCATTATAAAAAAACCAAGATGCCGCATCTTTTATGTATTGAAGCCGCCACCCAACAAGTGTGGCATCTTCATTGTTTGCAAGTTTGCGTCGTTGTTCGCACAGTTTTTTATCATTAAAATGGTCAATCAAAAGATTCGCCGATGCTCTTAATTTTGTACTGTCGACGGGCTTGTATTTTTTGGCGTGTTTGAGCTTGATGACTGTCGCTAGGTAAGGAGTATTGATTAACTTTGTAAGGACCGTAAACAGATCGTTTGACACTTGATCAAGCAACAGACTTAATATTTTCGTGTGTTGTAGATTAAAAATGTAGAAATCGGCGTCACGGATTCGAACGCCATTTTTCAACAGCAACTTTATCAATTCTAACAGTTGTGTCGAGACAACTTTTTCTCTGTTTGCAAACATAATGGCAAACGTTAGAGCGGAGAACTCTATCGATCCACCACTGGCGTTCGACTGTACATTTACCAAGTAATGACGCTCGGTCTGAGTTGAGTTAGTGGTATTTGCAGACGAGCCTTTGCGTCTTGCAAATAATTCACGGACGCAGTTTAAAGATGTAGGGTCTTTCCAATTAATCACAGCGTACATGAGTGGATTCAACGCGTACTCGTTTGCGTCTTTGCCAATAAGATAATTGTATGGAACCGTGATCGAACAACGTGTGTCGGTCCGTGCGCCTGCTTGGTACAAGGCGGAGACACATTCAGGGTGCTTTCTTCGAATCGCCAACATCAACGGTGTCCATCCGTTCTCGTCGGTACAGTTAATAATTGTCGGCTTTATCAAACTTCTAGACGTCAAGTATCGTATGTCGTGGGCCATTTTGCGAATGCCTTCTGCGTTTCCGTTTTCAGCAAATTCCAATATTTGGAGCTGTTCTTTCGTAATTTTTTCGTATACTGGGGATATTGGACCAACATTTATTGCATGAAATTGATGGAATGTTCCAACTGTGGTGGAATCTGGATATGACATGGTTGTCTACAAAAAAAATCAGTTATATAGTAATATTTTGTGTACACTCGTTTGCACAGGGCAGAAGCCGTCATGGGTTCACAAAAAAAATTAGGGAACAATTTGACACTATTTATTGTGGCCGATGCATTACAATATATGTCGGACGATTGGGAAAATACGGACGAATATGCTCAATTATACGACTGGCTTGACAACGAATCCACGCCCCCCGTTGCACCCCGCCCAGTTAAAAAGAAACCCAAACAATCTGCAAAAGCTACCGAAGACGTTCGGAAGTTGGACTTTTGCACCGACGATGCACCCGAGCGGATATTGACAGCTCTCGAAGATCGCGATTTCTTTAAAAACCCAACTGGTCTGATGGGTCTGGCCAATTTCTTATTTTCAAAGGACAACAGTACCCACCCTGTGTGGCAATCTTTTAGACCGTACCATGCCAATTTATTGGCTTATCAAATCGCTTCTGGTATTGGTGTTGGTTCGATTACCGACGTGACGATGGTACGCGAATGTTATCGGATTATCGTCACTATTATGCAGCAATCCATTAAGGAAGTACACCAAAAGAAGTTCGAAAACGTGACGACAAACACGGTGTACCACCAGTGGGTGGCCAAAGAGACGCCGGGCGAAATGGACAATCTTAGTTTGTTGTTTCGATTTCTACATGAAAAAGACGGTGACAAGCAATATTACGCAGTGGGAAAATTACCAATGGAATAGGTGTATAAATGTCCGGTGAATTCTGGTAAATGTCGTTCAAGCAACTGGCGACCAAACAAGTGTCGGTCGAACCGGAACTGGAAAAAGTGGAATGTGAAAAAACGGGCACCATCTATTACGAACATCCAGTTACCAAAGAACGCCATTGGACAAATCCACAAACGAAAATCATAAATGATGTATTTGATAATAATAGAATTAATAAATGATCCCTCTGTTAATTTTTTATTTATTGTTGGGATTTACCTTTCAATTTCCCTCTGTCGCGATGCGTTATTGGCTGATGGAAACAGTCAAGGTATCTCCTGCTCAGATGGCGGCAATCTTTGGCGTCGTGAGTATCCCCTGGTGCTTAAAACCTGTTTTTGGTTTCATTTCCGATTCGAAGCCCATTTTTGGGTATCGTCGCAAACCATACATGATTTTGGCTGCGTATATGGCTTCGTTTATGTGGATAATATTGCCCTTTTGTCCCCACGATGAATTTGTGATCACCTTGGTGATGACGCTGTCCTCAACAGGTATGTGTTTTGCGGATGTCATGGCGGATTCGTTGTTGGTGGAGGCGGTGCGCCACGAAGACGAGGAACACAAGGGTAACATCCAATCATGGTCCTGGATAATGCGTTTCGTCGGTGGGTTTTTCGCGTCCATATTGGGTACAATTGCGTATGACAAGTTGGGGTACGCTCAGGTTTTTTTGTTGAATTCGATGGCACCTGTCTTGGTTGCGATCACTTCTTGTTTCATTACCGAAACCAAGACAACCGAAAAGAAAGATTGGCGCAAAACAGGGTCGACCTTGTACAGGGCCATCAAACAACCGGGGATTTACAAGCCAGCAATCTTCATTTTTATGATTTGTGTCACACCGGGGTATGGCAGTGTCATGACGTTTTTTTACGAGCGTGAGCTGGGGTTTACTCCGAATGAGTTTGGTGCTCTGGACGTGATGGGCTATGTAGTTTCTATTCTGGGCACGTGGGTCTACAAAAAATGGTTGACAAAAGTTCCGTTCCGTACAATTTTTGGCTGTTCGTTGTTTATTTCTTTCTTGTTGGAAAACACATTGCTTTTACTGGTTTTTCACACAAATCGTCAAATCGGAATTCCCGATTACGTGTTTGCGTTTTTGGAACGCGTCGTGATCACATTGGTGGGACAATTCATTACCATGCCGATGGTGGTTCTCGGGGCGCAATTGTGCCCACCCGGGGTTGAAGGTTCGTTGTACGCGTTGCTCATGTCCATCACCAACATCGGCGATGTAGTGGCGAACGAATGGGGTTCGCTGTTGACAAACATGTTTGGTGTGACGGGGACAAATTTTGCAAATTTGTGGAAATTGATGTTGCTTTGCCATGCGTTTGACTTGGTGCCGCTCACCGGATTGAATTTACTTCGTTCGTTGAAATAAATTATTTTACAAATGTGTCTATTTAGTCGGGCACAATTCATTGAATGCCGCCCAAAAAAAAACGCCGCAAACGGGAACATCCACATGTGGAACAATGGATGAACATATCAACGTTGTCCACGACCATAGCACAATTGACCAAACAACAACAACAGTACATCGCATTACTGCTCCAAATATCAGACTTGACACAACATGACCAATTCGTCCCCGACAACCCATGGACCGGTGAAAAGGTGGACTTTAAAGACGTCACAGAATACGTCTTGTCGTGGTTGGACGAGTTCGACACTAATCTGGTCGAATACACGCAGCAAAGGGATAACGCATTGACAGACTTGCGCAATTCGGACGTGTCTGACGATAATTCTTTAAAGAATTTGGCGGCGGAACTGACGGAAGCCGAAATTAGACTCAAAATGATGGAAGGTTTTTCGATCAAGTGGAAAAAAATAGTGCGCTACGACAAAAAAATACCTTTGCGAGAACACACCGACACCTGGTTGAAAAGGTGGCTTCGGCAATGGGAAAATACAAACACTACAAAGTCTCAGCGTCTAATTCAATTTCGGGACGCATTAACTCTTGTTTCTCAGGACTCGGTTGGCCATCGGACCACAACCGGACTATAAACGCCATCGCGACGCCCGAGACCATGAAATAGCACGACAATACATACATAATTATGGTGATCTGTGGTACAAATATGGCAAATGTCGATAGTAAAAGAATACCGGTTAAAAAAATTCCCGCGGAAATATACAACAATAGTTCACGCATTACGAACAGTAAGTTTCTTGTATTTATATTCATTCGAAGAATGTCAAATGCATTCGGTCCTCGTATGGTGTACTATTTTTTTGTTGGGTGGTCTTTTACTTGTACCAGAATTGCAAAATGAAACGTACAGCGTAACATGTGCTGTCATTGTCGTGTACATATTTTTCAACCACTATCCTTCTTTGTCCAGGCGAATGCACCAACGCAAATTAACATACGAAGATCTCGAAGATTTGGCGTGTCCAACCGACGTTGAACTACGCAAACGCTTTCAATTGGTGTTTACCAGAGTTCAACAAATTGGTGGTGCGCTCTGCGCCGGTATAATCGTAATGTACGGGTTTCATGTGTTTGAGAGCGACATGACCTTATTCGAGGCCGTCGGTATTCTCGGTGGACTTCTTTCGCTGTACGCGCGCATATTTGGCCACATTGGAAGTTTTTGTATAGACTGTCTCTATAAAATGAAAGACCACGGAAATCATTTTTCGAGTGACTCGGTAGGGAGCCCCACACACACAAATCCACACTCGGATAAACCACAAGAAACAAAAAGCAGCAAGTACGTATTGTAACATGTTGGGCAGAATGTAATTATCTATATACTCATTTTCGTTTACGTTTTTTACTTTCCTTTTCTGCACCCTTTTCCACCCAATACAATCCTAATAGAATCGCATCCGCCACGTCGTCGCGTTTACCGACTTCCAATGTATTGAACCATGTCTTGTTCTGTTTCGGAATGTCTAATTTCGGTATTGCAGCAACGGAAGCTTTTTTATTTTTCGCATAATTGCCCGTCGAAATGTCAAAATGACATCGGACGGACCTGGGCGAGATTAAATGCGATTTGCCCCAAAAAAAACATTGAAACGCCGTTTGAATGATCTTAAATTTCGCCACCATCTGTATTTCAATGACTACAATGTCCGCAACGTCAAACACCGCCTTTGAAGCCGTGATAAATCCATGAACCAATTGGGGGTACTTGGTATGCATCGCCTTGGGTTGGTCCTTGAGCAAATTGTACCTGCCAAAACTTTTAAATCGGCACTGATTGGTATCGTAGACGGACCAGCCTAAATTTTTGATACCCGGGTCAATCGCAACAATGATCATAATTGCATCTTGGGCGACGCCGTTTATAGTATAGAACATAGAATCCCTTTTCACTATAAAAGGTTGGTCAACAAATACAAAATGTCCATTGTGAACAATCCCAATTGGCTAACTTCGAAAGAGATGACCACATGGTTGTCCGATGTAAATTTTCCCTACACCACCGTGGAACACATGATTCAATACATCCGTATCAAATGGCCAGAGGCCTTCCAATCCATCGTTCTCCAGGACAACGAAATGCCTCAATCGTACGCCCATTGGTGGTGCCACTGCAGAGCACATTACCGCAAAACCAAGGAAGCACTGCCTAAATATACCCGTATCGCAACATTGGAAGAACAATACGGCAAAACACACACGGAAATAGTCTCGGATTTTTTAGTATGGTTGGACATGTTGTTTGTCGACATAGCCATGCTGAAAGACGACATCCACCATGAAGGGGTCCCAAGGCTCTACGGCAACGAAATACTATTTCAAAAGGGTGACCCCGCCAAAAGACGGTCGAGGCGAGACACGGTCAAATTTATTGTTCATACCGGTACAGAAATTTTCGAAGAAAGAGGTTTTACAGAAGGATTACAGTGGTGGAACAAGCAATGTAAAAGAGTTATTTCTTTATAGATTGGAGGGTTATATTTACATCTAACAAGTGCAACGCGAGCATGAATCCCGACAAACATCCTGTAAAAAACAGAATTGTCAATAGTAGTATAACACGCATCTCACCATGGTTGTTGCACATCACCATCAGTGCCACCAGTAAAATATATGCAGAGATGCCAATGGACGACAGCAAATTTTCCGCCATGAAGACATCCGAAAAGGTACCGTCCGACAACACTAATGCTAAAATACAGCCCATGGCAAAGAAGCACATCACCACGAGCCAGTAAATTTTAGAAACAAACGTTTGCAAATCTCGCAATTTCATTAATTCGTACATAGTGTCGACTTTCATTTTCCCCGACTCGATGTCGGAAGACAGCATAGAGTCGGATTCTTCTATTCCTACTGCTGCGCGGCGTGACATTTTTAGAAGAACGTAAATTACTATATACGTAAATATTTACACATAATTTGGATTTTCACGGTCCTTCAACATCAGGCGATACTTGGACATTTCCAGTTCGCGCTTCAAATTCTTATTTTGCGCCATCAAATTATGGTAGGCCGACTGCATCGTTCCCAAATGTTTTTCCAGCGTTTCGCACTGTTGACGCATGGTGTCCGCGTCCGAGTGGGACTTTGTATACATGCGGCGCAATTTAAGCAAGAATGGCAGTATGAAAGCCATCGTCTCTTCCGCCGTCGGTACTGTCGCTTTCATGCGCTTGTGCATCTGTGCCACTTCTTGATCGAAATCGGCTGACCTTTTGTGACCAACGAATCCTGGTGCTTCGAAGCGTTCCCGCTTGCAATCGAACTCTTCGTAGTCGTCGCGCCGTCGTTTAAACCCCGTTGCGGGCCGTACAGACGGACGCTTGTTCGAAACTAAGGTAGGGCCTTCCCATCCCCGCTTGGACATGTTCTATTCTATTTGTGATTTATATACCGAGTTTAGAATTAGACCCACATATGAGCATTTTGATATAGAATAGAAAAAAAGGTCAAAAATGGCGTCTTTTCAAGTCAAATGCAAGTGGCTGACCGAGGCGTGGGGAGGAACGAAAAAGCAGGCCACTGTCCCCATTTTGTCAGTGAGCGGTACCACGTTAAAGGTGTCCGTCTTTCAAAACGGAGGCTGTGGCATGCGGGTCAAAACCTGCACCGTTTCAAAAACGGGAACTGCCACCTTCAAAATTCCCAATTCCATTCGCGCTTTTGTCGCGCTGCTTGGCGATTTTGATTCCATCCGATTCGAAATTAGACAAGAAACCCTCACGATTATCGCCGAAAGGCTCAATTCCGCCTTGCAGTATACATTTCCAAATTTAGAACACGTGGACGACAATGTGATCGCGGACGACCCCCAAGACATTTGCGTGACGGTCCCTACCGATGAATGGCTCACGTTGTGGAAAACCATGCCGTTGAAAGGCAAAGTTGTCATAGGACTTGACCGAACAAGGAGGTCGGTCACCCTCAAACATTCAAACGGGAGATGGGGCGCTGCCATTCAAGCAAAAGAGAAACCGAAATCAACGACTACCTTTACAGGCCAACCACTGGTGGCGAAAAAGATTTTCGGGTATTGTGACCACCAAGATATGTTTTCAACGCTGACCATCATGCACTGCGGCGTTTTAAAGTGGCAACAAAATACAACTGTAGTATACTTGGCACCTAAAAATGATTAATTTGGATTTATTTTATGTATCCTCTACGTTTACACACGTTTTCAGAACATCCTCTAATGTCTTTCGTCCAATATTTGACCAAAGGCCAGGCATTGGCGGGAACTCCCGTGTACTTCGCTTTCATCTGACCAATTTCGGCGTCGGTCACGTCGGCAAAGGGTAAGCTGTCGAAATACTCCTGTCCCAAGTGCTCACCAACGAGTTCGGGCGTAATGACTTCGTAGTTGTATTTGCCTTGGTCGTCAAACATGAATGGGAGCATTTTCGATGCCCAAGCGTTGAACGACATCATGTGAAACAGGAAGAAGGTAGGTTTGCCGGAAGCCCAATAGGCTCCGCCCGAATGAAACAATGAACCAAATGTGTCAGACTGTCGACGGGTCAATTCGGCGTATTGCTTGGGATGTTGGCGCTTCGTACCGTCGGGAAGGAATCTCCACGGCAATGGGGGTGCTCCCGGCGTGTTTTTCTTTTTCAATTTGGCTGCCTTTTTATTCAAGCCCGCGTAAAACACTTCTTCGTGCGGATCTGTTTTAGAATTGTAGGGCGACAAAAACAACGACAACGAGGGGGTCTTGCGGCTGACTTCGTGGATGACAGAACCCGCAAAGAGTATTATTTGACCTGGTTTCGTTGTGCGAACCGTGACACGTGGCCATTGGCTGAGTTGGTGCTGTTTTGGCATCACAAAACGACTTACAGGACCACCCATCCGGACGTACAAATCGCGGGCATCCTGATGATTGTTAGAACCTTGGTAGTAAGTGAAGGTTCTCCCAACGGATTCGCAAACAATGCAGCTAATGTTGGTCGTGTCAAGCATAACGTATTCTCCCTCCAAATGGGCTTGTTTCCAACCGTCGTCTTTGTCCACAGGGTTGAAACGAAAGCGTTCTGGGCAAAGTTTGAAATCGGGATCACCCGTGATTTTCGTTGCTATTTTTTGAAACACTTCTGTGTCAACGACAGCATCGTGCGACAGCGTTGCATAGGCGTGCCACATGCCACCAGCCAACCCTGGAAGCTTGTACGTTTTCAGAGACAAAGACGACGAGTTATCCGGGACTGGGACAGTAAATTCGGGGTTGACTCTTGAATTAAAGTATCGAACCATATTTTGACCGTCCCAAGGGAATTCGATGTTTGTGTTTATGATAACCGCTTCGTTTGTGCAGTTCTCAATGCTCTCAATGGCTTCGTTTACTTGTTCGGGTTCGAAAATTGGCGCTTCGATGTCGTGGTTCACGTTTGGGGTGATACGCTTGCGTTTTTGTTCGGACATTTTGAATAGAAATAGTTTTACCAATGAATAGAAATTTCTTCAATGAATTTCCAATGAATTAGAAGTTTGTGAAATCCGAATTGGTTTAAATCCGAACTAATTTGGAATTTTTCCGTGAAATGATAAGTAGTTGTCGAAGCTATCGGAGTCCACATGTAACAAATTGTCCAGAATACAAAACTTAAAAATCTATTTAAACTGTGTGTTATAATGAGTTTATTATAAGTTTCTAGGTCTCTAGGAAGGGATTTTGGGTCATATTTAGATAAAGACGTGTTTTTAAAAAACATAATGAGTTTATTTCACTGGAAGTTCTAAAGCTCTAACCCAGACATTCCTGGCATGCCTGGCCTTCTGCATTCATAAATCCTTTACAATCCTTCCAAGTCCAACCAAATGGAATCGAAATCCAACAGAAGAACCCGAAGTGCAAGCAGTTCCTCCTCTGCACCACCCGCCAAGCGCCAGAAAATCACGGTTGCACCCTTCGCTGCGGCTTTTCCACGCCGCACCCTCTTGTCGTCTTCCCGCTGGGTCAATTTGCCTGAGGATATCTGGGTTCATCAGATCTTGCACCCATTTTTGGACTTGGAAGCGTTGGCCACGTTGGGCCGTTGCAACACGTTTTTTCACGAGTATTGGCAGTACGTGTTGAAGCAGAACGTTATTCGTGTGCCGGAAGGCTGCCCAACCATGAACCAAGCAATGGAGTTGGCCGTGATTTTTTCGGAAAGAAACGAATGCACGAGGGCGAATCCGGTCAAAGTTGAAGTTGGAGAGGGGGATCATGTAATGGTGGGTGTTGCGGGGAATTATCGTGGACGTCATACGCATGTCAGTTGCAGTAACATTAAAATTGCTGGCAAAGGGAAAGGTAAAACGACAATTCTTGGTGGGTTTTATGTGCACGGTAAACAGAATGTTAAAATGGAACAACTTTCGGTCTCAAATGACGCAGGGTATGGTTTGCTTTGTGCAGGGAGTGGGACCAATGTTGATGCAACGGAGTGTTGTTTCAAAAAGTGTCAGTATAGTGGAATGGATGTCTCAAACGGTGCCACTGTAACAGCAACACGATGTGATTTTATGGAGAATGGTCAATATGGGGTTGGTTGTGGTAATGCCAATACAAAAGTAAGATTGAATGATTCTATGATCCACCACAATGGATGGGCTGGTTTGGGTGCAGATGATCATGCTGTCGTGGATCTTCGTGGTACAAAAACGGGCATTCATTCCAACAAACAGGATGGTATTTATGCAACCAAAAATGCTAAAGTCAACATTC
>Ga0209533_1002202_pt1 | contig 17865 bp, 12 predicted proteins | sample COG_04_FD_184748 | JGI IMG/M metagenome (GOLD analysis project Ga0209533, IMG submission 184748) | Pelagic Microbial community sample from North Sea - COGITO 998_met_04 (SPAdes) (version 2) | ecosystem: Environmental > Aquatic > Marine > Neritic zone/Coastal water | place: Helgoland, sampling...
CATCAGGCCCTAAATGATATATTGCCATGGGCCAATGTATTTATTAAATCGGAATGGAAGTATTTCCTTTCCTATTTTGTTGGGCTCATGACATTGTTTGTGGCCTATAGAATTAAAATTAAACCAATTAAACGACCTTAAATTAATTATGAAAGCTATTATTATCAGAGAATTGTTTTGGTTCGTATTTGGATCCGTCATGTCACTTTTTTTATCATTTGTTTTTCTTGAGATTTTGAGTCTTACTACTGCTCAAGTGAACATGAATTCCGTAGAAAAAATATTCACAGTACAGCTGTACATTATTGGATGTTTTGTGTCATTATTTTGTATTTACATATTTAGAATCATTAAAATCGCTATTAAAAAAATCTTATAAAAACCGCAAATGATACACAATGTCATTACTTCGATCGCTATAAAATTAGATGAATTTATTAAAAATAAATTATCCATCACAGATGAAACTGTGATTGTGAGTAGTTTGGTTGATATTAAAGGAAATCTAAATCAAGATATAGAAAATAAGATTTCTATTTTCTTATTACATATCGAAGAAGAAAAATTAATTAAAAATAGCACCATCAAATACAGTTCAGGAGCAACCCCTCCTGTCACTATAAATTTACATGTTATGTTTTCGGCTTACTTTCCTAATTTTAATTATGTAGAAGCGTTAAGATATGTATCCTTAGTTATTGAGTTTTTTCAAATCAATAATATTTTTGACCACTCTAATACGCCTGGATTGCCTTTAAATGCAAACAAAATTAAAACAGAACTCTATGACATCTCTATCGAAGATACGAGTAAGCTTTGGGGGAATATAGGGGCGAATTATGTGCCTTCAATTTCCTACAAGTTTAGGCAACTTGTGTTTGATGGAAACATGATTTCTGAAGATACACCAGTAATTCTTGGTGGTAAAGCCAAAGTAAATCTCCTTGAAAAGTTTGGACCTGTAGTGCAAAGTTCGATTGCGGCTAATTTAGACGATGATGACAATAATGAAACTGAAGAAAATCAAGATTAACTTATAATATAAATTCACATGTTACAGAATACTTATAAATATGTCTCGAGTTTTGAAAAACTCCTAACGGTGAAATTTAATCATAATTTCTACAAAGATAATCTTTTGAGAGGCCTCACTTTTTTTGCGGATCCAGATACAAACAGATTGCTCAGCAGTCTTGGGATTCTTCTTAGACCTACCGAAAACGGGTTTACATTGGTTTCTAAATCCGATCCTAAATTTGAGTCTTTAACTTATGCTGGAGCTTTGGATCTTGTATTTTTTTTTAAAATACCCAACAAGTATTTTCTAAATATCACGGATATCCCTTATACAAATAATCAAAAATTTATTTTTAAAAATAAGCAGGATGTTTCCAATGAAAAATTACACTCCAATTTCTATGTCGAACCAGATGATATTGAAGCAACAGAAGATGGTGGGCTTCTCGGACAAATTTCATTAACTATAAATTCTAAAAATCAATTTTACGGCAGTGAGGCAGCGGCTTCAATTAAAAAGGAGTTAATGTATTCAATTCATTTCAACTCAAGGCAAGTTGTTTTTAGATACAATTTTATTTCATCAAATCAGGGTACCGATTTTGATAGTTTTTATGTGACGGATGAACAAAATACATCTAAACTAAAAAACTTCAAAACACGCACCTTAGCGAATGGGAAATCGGTGTCCTATATATTAATTGAAGATAAAATTCTTGTTTCCGAAAGTTATTCAAAAAAACTTTATTTTAAAAAAGAAGACGACTTCCTTTCCTATTTCTCCATATTTTTGCCCTATCCAACGACCAACAATATAAGTTATGATCATAAAAACGAGACCTTTTACAGTGATGTTTTTGTTAGTATTTAGCTTTTTAACAAAATTTAGTTAATAACATTTTTAGAATTATTTTAACTTTTGTTTTTAAAGTAATATGTTTTTCACTAAATTTACATATATTATTAATTAACCAATAAAACTTTTTATGGCAACAACCTTGGCAACACCGGGTGTTTATATTGAAGAAAAAAGTTCATTTGGCTCTTCGGTAGTACCAGTTCAGACGGCAGTTCCTGCTTTCGTTGGGTATACTGAAAAAGCAAATAGATCTTCAAAAACTTTAATCAATAAACCAACAAAAATTTCATCATTTGGACAATTTATAGAATTGTTTGGTGGTGCTCCGAAAACAAAATTTAACATTGAAACAGATGATACATCTATAGTAGGTTTTAAAGTTAGTATTGTAGACGGTACACGTTTTTTATTATTTGATTCAATTAGACTTTTTTATGCCAATGGTGGTGCTGACTGTTACGTAGTTTCTGTAGGAAGCTATAGTGATACTGTTGATGCTTCTAAGCTAAACGATCCAGTTGGTGGCGGTATTGTCGCTTTAGAGAAATATTTAGAGCCTACGCTCTTAGTAGTTCCTGATGCCGTATTGTTATCAGAATCTGATTGTTTTTCTTTACAAGCAGCAATGCTTTCTCATTGTGGTTATAAAATGAAGAATAGATTTGCTATTCTTGATGTTTATAATGGTTCTCAAGAAAGAACTTTTGATGAAAATGATGTTGTAAATAGATTTAGAGAAGGTGTAGGGTCTAACTTCCTTATGTGGGGTGCGGCATACTATCCATACCTAAATACATCGGTTGTAAAATCTTCTGAATTAGATTATACAGCGATTGCGAATCCAGAAGAGCTTGTTGAAGTTCTAACGGCTGAAGTTAACAACAATCTTGAAGCAGACAATATTTCTGAGGCTAGAGCTGAAGGAATTAAAGCTGAAATAAATAAAATTTTAGACACTACAGACGCTGATTTAATCAAGTCTTTACAATCTACTCTAGCAGTAGTATGTCCTAGAATTAATTTCATACTTGAAGAAGTAGGAGAGTTAGTAAACTTATTACCTCCAAGTGCCGCTATGGCAGGAGCATACACAATGTGTGATAACGAAGAAAGTGTTGCAAAATCACCTGCAAACATTAGCCTTGGTTCTGTAGTAACAACTTCTATTGACATCAATAATGATAACCAAGAGGAATTAAACTTACCATTAAACGGAAAAGCTATTAATGCAATTCGTGGTTTTACTGGTAAAGGTGTTTTAGTTTGGGGTGCAAGAACCTTAGATGGTAACTCACAAGATTATCGTTACATTAGTGTAAGACGAACAATGACTTTCTTAGAGCAGAGTATCAAATTTGCTTCTGAAGCATTTGTGTTTTCTCCTAATAATTCAACAACTTGGTCTACATTAAGATCTACAGTTTCAAACTTCTTAAACAACCAATGGCAATCTGGTCTTTTAGCTGGATCATCGCCTGAGGATGCTTTTGATGTTTCAATTGGATTAGGGTCTACAATGACTCCTAACGATATATTAGATGGTGTTCTTAAAATGACAATTAAAGTTGCGATCACTAGACCAGCTGAATTTATTGTAATTACATTCGAACAACAACAACAAAAATCTTAAACTAAATTAATTTAAAAAAATAATATTATGGCACAAGCAGTAGCAGGTACCGGCGAGGATCAAGATCAGTTTTGGCCCTTACCAAAGTTTTATTTCTCCGTAGATATCGGGGATATGCAAGATATACCTTTTCAAGAAGTAAGCGGTCTTGATGTAGAAACTGAAGTTATAGAATACCGTCACGGAAATAGTCCAAATTTTGGAACTATCAAAATGCCCGGTTTAATGAAATTTGGAGATGTTACACTTAAAAAAGGTGTATTTGCTACAGATGATAGTTTCTACCAATGGATCAACTCTATTAGTCTTAACACATACAAGAGAGATACTGTTGTAATTAGACTATTGGATGAGAATAAGGCTGCAAGATTTACTTGGACTCTGACAAATGCTTTCCCACAGAAAGTAACTCCAACGGATATGAACTCTCAGTCTTCTGAAGCTGGAATCGAGACAATCGTTTTCACTCATGAAGGGATGGTTCAATTAGCAGAATAAGTTAAATTCCAGTAAATATAAAATTTACTATGGTTTGAATTTAGTTTAAAGTATTTTATAATAAAAATAGGCCTGGCGTTTTAAAATTTGTTCAAGCCTATTTTTTTTTTATAAAGGTATATTCTTAATTATAAGATGTTAATTAGTTTCAAACTAATTTGTATCCTGTATATCACTATTTCATATGAAAGCTAAAATAAATGATTACCCTGCATTAGGATTTAATTTTAAAGTTACTTCAACGTATTCTTTAGGAGGAAATTTAATTACGGGGCTTACCAAAAATATACTTTATGGTCCTGATGAATCTTTTTTTCAGTCTGTTTCAGGTATCAAAGCCACCGCAGGAGAAAGTATCGTTGTTAATTCGGGAGTCAATAACAGGCAATACAAGTTGCCAACCAACACTACCTATCCAGATTTAAAATTAATAAGAGGTGTCGCAAAAAAATCATCTCCATTAGGCAAATGGTGTCGTGCATCTTTAATCAAAGACAGATCTTCTTATGTTGTAGAACGACGTACAGTTAACATTATGCTTATGGATAGCAACCGTGAAGATATTTTGATGGCATGGTCTTTTTACGACTGTTACCCAAAAGAGTTTGAAGTAGGTGCATTTAACGCAGATAAATCAGAATTGGCCATTGAAACCTTAACCCTTGCATACTCTCATTTTAGTCAAGAAATTTCAGGAGAATCAAATAATATATTTAATTTTTTAAAATAATATGGCGGTAGAGATAAAAGAATTGATCATTCAAGGAAGATTAAAAGATGAAACGAAGGAATCGGATCAGAATCTTAATGAAATTATTAAAAAACAAATTAATGAAGGTGACGGAAAAGCGCTTCAAGAAACTGAAAAACGTCAGTTAGTGGATGAATGCGTTGCTGCTGTTTTAAAAGAAATAGAATCTAAATTTGATTATTAATTATGATTTCATCTAGTAAAGCTCTTACGATTACGGGTTATAAATTCCCAACCTTTGCTTATTTCGGAAAAATTGGCAGTTACCAGTTACAACTCAATCCCTCAGAGTTGTCCGTGAGTGTAGGACAAAAAGAAGACAAAATTAAAGATGCCGATGCTAGTGGAAATACACTTACGAGTAAAGCTCCAATTTTTCTACAACGCACTTTAGACTTGAGTTTTACCATTGATAACACAGGAGTAGTTCCTAACGTTCCAGATGGAATGGGGTTCTTTACTAAATCCTTAGCAGATTCTATACAGTCCTTAGAGGAGCTTACAGTAGAACCTGTTGTTTCCACCCACAGACCCCCTTTTGTAAGGGTCAGTTGGGGATTGGGTGACATTTCCTTTTATGGAGTTGTGTCCACTTTTAAATATAATTATACCTTTTTTGATTCTTATGGAATCCCGCTTAGAGCGGTCGTAACGATGCAAGTTCAAGATTTTGATAGTGATGGAGCAAGCCTTTTTCAAAGTCCAGACATCACCAAAATGCCCGTCATTAAAGAAGGAGATACCATAGTTAAGTTGAGTGAAGAATATTATGACAATAAAAAATATTATATAAAACTAGCAGAGTTTAACAACCTAAGCTCTTTACGTAATTTGAAATATGGAGCGCATTTAGAAGTTCCACCAATACGATAATAAGATGGCATCTAACAAACCAAAAGACACCGTAGATAAGCCTCTTTCATTTGATGTTTCTATTAATGGCAATTCTGTAAAACCGGAGTATTCAGTTATTAAAATTAACGTCGACAAAGCGATTAATAAATTAAGCCGTGCAAAAATATACCTTTCAGGAGGGGATGCTCATCAGAATAAATTCGATGAAAGTGAAGATGCAAACTTTGCTCCCGGTAATCCTGTTGAAGTTAAATTAGGCTACGATCAAGACAATGAGGTTGTATTTAAAGGCATTGTCGAAAAGCTTGGCATCTCTCTAAAAAATGGATTTGCAACAAAGTCTTGGCAAAGTTTATTGGTCCTAGATTGTGTCGATAAAGCAGTTAAATTGACCAACAGCTACACCTCCGATCTTTATGAGAAAAAGAAGGACAGCGAAATATTTTCAACACTCATACGTAAAGTAACAGGTCTTAAATCGGTTATAACGGCAACGACCGTAACGCATCCATTTTTACCAAAATACAATTCAAGCGACTGGGATTTTATTTTAAGCAGAGCGAAACTGAACGGGTTAGTAATTCTTAATTCCGATAACGAAATTAAAATTTCTAAACCTTCTAAGACTGTTGGTCTACCCGAGTTGACCATCACTAATGGGGAGTCCACAATAAGTTTTGATGCCCAAATTGATTCGAGTTCACAACTAAGTTCAATCGAACTCGATTCTTGGAATCCATATACAAATAAAAGTAATAAAAGTAAATCTGTTGAGCCTACATTAGTAGCCAATAATATCATGACGGGTAAGAAATTAAGCACCACTACCAGTGCTTCTGCCATTACAATCAACATCCCACAAACGACTGAAGTATCAGAACTGAAAGCAATTTCAAACGCACTGTTACAAGAGTCAAGACTCAGTAGGATTGTTGGGAAAGCAAAATTTAAAGGAGTCAATAATATTGATATTGGATCTGTGATTGGATTATTTGGATTTGGAAAAAATTTTGATGGTAAAATTTATCTCACAGCAATTTCGCATCAAATCGAAAGTGGGTTTTTTACAACCAACATTGAGTTTGGACTTAATAAAAACCATTTCACTTCTAAAGATATAGACAAATCTAGCATCATAACCCCCATCAATGGCGTTCATATTGGAACGGTTAAAAAAATCGATGCAGACCCATTGAATCAAGGGCGTATTCAAGTTTTAATTCCTGCCCTTAAAAGCACCGGACAAGGAATTTGGGCGAAGCTGTCTCATTTTTATACCTCGGCAAAAGCGGGTTCTTTTTTCATTCCAGAAGTTGGATCGCAAGTCATTGTATCCTTTATAGCGAATGACCCAAGACATCCCGTAATATTAGGAGGATTATATACAAAAACAAAAGAACCTTATACCAAATTAAAGAAAGATAATGCGCTCAAAGCATTTGTATCTAAAAGTAAATTAACTTTAGAATTTGACGATAAGGATAAAGTAATTACAATTAGCAGTCCCAAAAAGAATAGCATCGTTATTAGTGAAAAAGCGAAGGGAATTACAATTACAGATCAAAACAAAAATAGCATCAAAATGTCTGATGCTGGCATTGCTCTAACGAGTAAAAAGAATATAAAAATCACCTCCTCTGGGTCGGTCACTATTTCAGGATCAAAAGGAGTCACTATCAACGGAAAAGCGGGAGCTGGTGTGAAGGTTAGTGGAAGCAAAGTGAATATTGCCGCTAAAACCAGTTTACTAGCTAAAGGAGGAAGTAAAGCAGACCTCACAGCATCTGGTAAAGTGACTATCAAAGGAGCAACTGTCGGAATTAACTAGAATAAGAATCATGGATCAAGAAAAATCATTTTTGGGGCGAGGTTGGAGTTTCCCTCCAACATTTAGTAAAGAAAAAGCGGATATTGAAATGGTTTCAAAAGAAGAAGATATCAAACAAAGTTTAGTTATCTTTTTTAACACCAAGCTAGGTGAACGCATCATGCGTTCTAATTACGGTTGTATTGTTCATAGTTATATGTTTGAAAAGTCTGATTTATATATCATTGAAAGACTTGCCTATGAATTAGAACAAACCATAAGAATTTATGAACCTCGAATTATTGTTCATAATGTAAAAGCTACAAAATCAGATGCTGTAAATGGATTGATAAATATCAACGTCATTTACGAAGTGCATTCTACGAACGTAAGAGATAATATCGTGTTTCCTTTTTATATGAATGAAGGAACTGAAATAAAATAAATAAGGTGAATAATAAATCCTACGAACATATACTAAATCCTGATAACTTTCAAATTGATGAAAGGGAGGTTTTAGATTTTATTATATTGATAAAAGAATACTCAAAACGAGTACATTTTTATAATAAAAAAAATAAAATTGATGGTACTTGGTACGATCTATTAAAATCGGATGAGACCTTTTTAATTGCTGAAATTTCTAAATTTGATATTTCAAGTTTTAGTGTAAAAAGGGTTAATCTTATCAAAAAATACGATCAAGCCTTTTCTTTAGCAGATAAGAAATATATTTTTAATGCGTTTTTCAACACAGCATTATCGTTGTTCGAAAAAATAAATGGATGGTATCTTGAGGCACTTAAAAATAATTTGACGCAAGAAAGTTCGTTAATTGAAATTGAATTAGAAACCGCCATTCAAGATAAGTTCTCGCCGCTTCTTAAAGATTTTATATCCATTACAAAAGAGTTCTTTGAAAACAACTTGGTCGAACAAGGTGTTTCCACCCAATTTAAAGAATTTCATGCCATTTGGAAACTAGAAGTACTGACTTTTGATGACACTTCTGAAACAATAGATTTTGATGAGGAGAAAATAAATTATGCCTTTAAAAAAATCACACTCATATTCAATCCAACCTATGAAATCATTTATAATCTTGTTGAAAAAAGCAAGAATTTATTTCATAAATCGTTGTATGACAATGACAATCACAAAGCACATGTAGGATTGTTGTTTACTTTTTTAGAATTAATAAAGCACACACAAGCAGATCTTAATAAGCTCACTAAAAAGCATTTAGATCTCTATTTCAAACAAATTTTAAAACTAAAGCACCTTCCAGCGTCTCCAAACAAACTATTTGTTTCTTTTGAAATCGATGAAAATATTGATTCTTTAAACGTGAATGAAGGCAGCATTCTAAAAGCGGGCCAACAAGATAATGGTGATGATATACTGTTTGAACTAGAAGAAGAAATTCAACTCAATAACATAGCCTTATCTCATATAAGCACCTTCTTTTTAAGTGAAAACAAAATCTTTGACCACCATTCAAGATTTAATTTAATCTCAGGCTTATACTCTAAAACGCATGCTTCATCAACAGAAGAGGTTGAGTTTTTTAACAACGATAAAACCTATTTTTCTACCCTTGGAGAAGAACAAGTTCTTTTGAGTCAAGAGGAAATGAATATGGATAAATCGCAAATAGGCTTTATGATTATATCGCCTGTTTTAATGCTTTCTAGAAGTAACAGAACCATTGATATTGATTTTAAGTTTACAATAGATTCCATTAAGTACTTATCAGACCTTATCATTGATATTGCTCAGAACAAAAATTCAAGTGAAGAGGTTATTTTTCATGAAATATTCTCTCAGGCCTTTCATATTGAATACACCTCAGAAGAGGCGTGGAGCCCCATACTCAATTACCAAGTGATTAGCCCCTTAGACTGGTCAACAGGTGTTGTAAGAGTCTCATTTAAGTTAGATAAAACATTCCCAGACATCGTGCCTTTTAGTACCTCTGTGCATGAACTAGAGATTGAATCTGATTTACCGATATTAAAGTTTAAAATTAACCAAGATAGTTTTTACAATCCCTATTCATTTTTGAATAGCATGCAAATTTCTCGGATTGATTTGAATGTCAAAGTGGACAAGCTTAAAACATTCAATTGCTATGTGAATAATGAAGAAGTTGATATTAAATCCGAGTTTGAAATATTTGGAGCCACTCCAAAAGAAGGCTCTAATTTAATTATAGGAACGGATGAGTTGTTCAACAAAAATATCACCCAACTCTCTATTGATTGGGATTATACCAACCTCAATGTTTTAAATGAAACCTTAGAGGATTATTACAAAGAATATGAGCTGGATATTAAAAATGACAGCTTTAAGGCTCAAATTTCAGCGCTCTCAGGATTTCGGTTTTCAAAAGCTATAAAACCAAAACTTGTCTATGATCTATTTGAAGACTCACTAGATTCTGGAGTTAACAGTCACATGAATTTAAGTAATATTGATGTTCAGGCACTTAATATTAAGCCTAATTATAAATTAAAACTTTCGGACTTAGACGAATTTTCAAATGACCTTGAAACAGGCTATTTAAAAATTGAATTGGTCGCTCCAAAATTTGCTTTTGGGGTGGATATATATGACAAGGTTTTTAATAAAATTACTCAAAAATCACTTGCTGTAAAACCAAAAAAGGGAGAAATCGAATCATTGAATTTCCCGAATGAACCCTTTTCACCTACAATTTCAGACCTTACTTTAAGCTACCAAGCTCAAAGTAGTATCATATTCAATCAATCTTCGTTTTCAGAAAATGATTTTAATCAAGAAAACTCGTTTTACTTGATTTCACCTTTTGGACTTGAAAACACCTTTTCAAAAGATCATGTTTCCAAAAATACCTTGGTTGATAGTTTCAATTATGAAGGGGAGTTGATATTAGGATTTGATACTTCAAAGTCCCCCTTTCAATTAAATTTATTATTTGAAATTCTGAAAAGTGAAAATCAAAATTACGAATTCAGTCGTAAAATTGATTGGTATTATTCGAGTGCGGATGGATGGAAGTTATTCAACAACAGTGACATCCTTTACGATCAGACTATGAACCTTATGAAAACAGGGGTCTTATCTTTAAAATCGCCTTCCGATATTTCGGATACAAATAATGTGTTCAATCAAAAGAAACTATTTATTAAAGCGTGTTCCAAAAACAAATCAAATCAGTTTAGTTTGATTCGTTCTATTCGAACAAACTCTATTTCAGCTTCCGAAATTCTAAGTGATTCCTCCAGAACAGAATCTAAAGACATTCCACCTTTTTCTGTTGAAGGTTTTCGTGAATCCATTGAAGGTGTCATCAATACAGAGCAGTTTCTGGGATCTTTTAAAGGTAAAAATAAAGAATCGGATATTGATTTCTACATTCGCTCTAGTGAATTGCTTAGACACAAAAATAGACCCATCACAAAGTGGGATTTTGAAAAATTTGTCTTGGCTAAATTTAATTGGTTATCAAATGTTAAATGCTATTCTGTAAACAACGAAAACAATCAACTTAACATCAAGCTTTTATGTGTTAAGAAAATTGAAGAACATCAAAATATTGACAACATAAAACTGAGTGCGGCTGAAAAAGACGAAATCACAGAATACTTACAAAACTATAGTTCTCCATTTTCAAAAATTGAAATTATAAACCCAGTGTTTGAAGATTTATGGATCAAATGCAAGGTGTCTTTCCACAACATATCCAATGGTAAAGGAATTCAGAAATTACAAACTGATTTTTTCAACTTTGTATGTTCTTGGTTATACAATCCTTCGGAGCAAAATAAAATCGGGGTTAAAATTAAAAAGTTAGATATTATCAATTTTTTAAACAACCGACCTTATGTTTCTTTTATCACCGGAATTTCCATAATTCATATTAAAAAATTAGAAGATGGTACCCAATTAGCGTACGATTCTGCTCAAAACAATGTCAACAATGATTACATAGAAGCTGGAGTGGCTTGGTCGCTTCTAGTTCCTAAGCACAATCATAAGATAGATATTCTTGAGATAAATGAATACCATGCTCCAGAACCCATTAATTTTAATGATTTGGGTATCGAACAATCATTTTTAATTAATCCTGATACAAATAGCTATATTGAAACTCCCTCAAACTCAAAAAACAGTCCTAAAACAATTGAATCAAAATTTAATTTTAAACTCAAATTTTAGAAATGGCATTAATTAATAGGCAAACATTAAAAAATTATTTCAAGAAAGGTGGGTTTGCCACCGAAAAACATTTTATTGATCTTATAGATTCTTCTGTGAATTCAGTGGACGATGGTATTACGAAATCATCTGAGCATGGTTTAAAATTAAGCCCTCGCAAAGAAAACTCAAAACTACTGTCATTTTTTAAGAGAATCACTCAAGAATATTCTGATTATTCATTTGATCTAAACAGTAATAACGCTGAAGGATTGTCCATAAATAACAGTGATAACTCTTCAATTATTAAGTTTAATAAATCTGGACATGTAGGGATCAATACCAACAACCCTAATTATAGTTTAGAAGTCAACGGAACCATTGGTGTTAAAACACAAGTTGGGCTGTACAAAACTGGGACGGTACCTGCGGATGGGAATTGGCATTACATAATTTCTGATTTAGATGGGATTAGTGGGTTTGAAGTTACCGCAACAGCCAAAGGAAAAGTAGCAGAAGGCTACTATTCGGTTTCTCATGCAATTGCGCTGTCTACTTTTGGAGGCAAACGTTCCAAAAACAAAATCAGAACTACAACAGCCTACTATGAAAACTACTTTAAACGCCTGTCATTTCGCTGGATTGGAGAGATGAATAGTTACGGTTTGCAAGTAAGAACGCGTACCAATTATGGAATCAGTTCTGAAACAAAAGAAAATTATAAAATCAAATATAATATTATAAATCTTCTAGAAGAGTAGTTTTAAAGATGATAGAACCAAAGTTTATAAATAGAGAAGATTATAATTCTAAAAGTCTGAATTATAAAGAGTTACTTGATGAAGGTATTGAGTTGATTCAGAAATTTTCTGGAAATCAATGGTCGGATTATAACTATCATGATCCAGGTATTACTTTTTTAGAGCAAATTTGTTATGCACTTACAGATTTGGGTTACAAATCGAATTTTCCTATAGAAGATATTCTTTTGGCTTATACAGACAAATTTGATTTAGAAAATAACAATTTACTGATTCCTGCAGAAAAGATTTTTCCATCATCTGCTTTGACCCCTTTCGATTATCGGAAAATAATTATAGATCAAGAAGATACGGTCAAAAATGCATGGGTAAATCCGATACAAGACAATGTACTTGGAATCTTAGGGATTTATGATGTTTTGATTCAACTTAAAGACAATTTAAGCGAAGATCAAATTCAATCGAGCTTAAAAAATATTGAGAATATCCTGATGGAAAACAGATCGATAGCCACCGATTTCAATCCTATAATTGTTCTTAAAAAAGACGTGATATCCCTCTCGGCAGATATTACTATAAATTCATTTGTTTTAGGAGAAAGTGTTCTAGCGGATATATATCATAAAATAGAATCTAAATTAAATAAAGAATTAAAGTTTTACGAATACGATGAGTTGCTCCAAGAGGGTGATTTTGAAACTGTTTTTTCGGGTCCTATTCAAAAAAATAAATTTATTAAAGAACATGAATTACAACGTAAAACCAATGAAATTTATCAGTACGATATAAAAGAAATCATTCAAAGTATAGAGGGTGTTATTAGTGTAAATAACTTGATTATTTATAAAAATGGTATTAAAATGTACAATGATATTATTCCATTTGATCACGATTGCTACCCTTCTTTAGACAAGGATTATTATGGTTCCATTGATAACAAGCTTTCATTTCAGAGAAATGAATCTTCCTACGAGATAGATTCTACAATTCTTACTCAATTGTATGATTCAATCGCGTTGAATGATAAGAACACCTATTTTAAGCGTTACAAGCCCAAAAAGATCATTGATAAAGGCCGGTTTTCTCAAAAGAATTTAGAACATTATTTTCCAATTCAAAACGAGCTTCCGTCTATTTATGGTTTAAAAGAATTTGAAATCACTAGCAAATCGTCGCCCGAACGAAAAAGTCAGGTCAACCAACTTAAGGCGTATTTATTATTGATCGAACAAGTGATGGCTAACTATCTGAGTCAACTTGTAAATGTTCGAAATTTATTTTCTATTGAATTCGAAGACAGTCCTTTAAAAACCTATTTCAATCAAATCCCTGATACCATTGGTGACATTAGTACAGTCATTGGAGCTGATAGCGAAGCTTTTTTAGAATTTTTAAACACGATTTCAGAATCAGATAAGAAACTCATAAGACGAAAAAATCAAATTGTAGATCATTTATTATCCCGATTTGGAGAAACCTATGATACGTCGTTGCTTACCAAATTGAATACTTCAATTTTTGACGATTCATCGGAACATGAAATCCAATTAAAATCACTGATCTCAAAGTTAAATTATTCAAAAGGAATTGTTCAGTTAGGACACAATAGAATTAAGGGGTTTAATTATAAATTAAATCACGGTCAGGATCAAAATATTTCCGGTTTAAAACAACGCTTATGTTTAATTTTAAACATCGAAAATCACACGATTAAATCATGTCTAGATCCCATGATGCAGACCTCTGAAATTAATAAAATCGAAACGCAGTGGAAGCCCCAAACATTACAAATATATGATGGGCCAACGATTTCTGTTTTAGCTTCTGAAAATACAGATGCAACTGCTGATGAAGCTAATTTTTATTGCGAAGACTATGACACTCTAAAGTCTCTTTTCTTGTATGCACACAAACGAAAAAGCTACCGAATTATTAAAACAAATACGGATTATAGCTTGTTGTATAACAGCCCTAAACATACAGCACCTGTGAAGGTTTTTCAATCTGATTCTATTAAGCAAAGTGAGGAGACTTTACTGAAAGTTTTAGAGAGGTTTAAAGGCATAAATAACGACTGTGAGTCCTTTTTCTTATTAGAAAATATATTGTTAAGACCGATCATTGAGCCGAATTACCAGCTTCTTATTTCGTCGGATGAGAGTCAAGTCATTTTAAAAAGTTATTACAGTACAGAGTTCAATCAACTTAGAGATCTTAGAGATGATATATGGGTGATTATTTTAGATGAACAGAATTTTTCTATTGAGAAAGTTTCCGACTCTAACAAATTCAGTATTGTAGTATATGACCTTTTTAACCAACCGATTCTTAGGTCAGAAAAGACTTACAACTCGAAAGCAATTGCCAAATTAGAGAAAACAAAAATCATTGAATATTTTGTTTCCAAAAACGATTCAAAGACAGAAATCACGACCTTTTCTGATATTTCAATCGCAAACAACATGCTTAATAAATTTCCTGAAGATTTTAAATATTCAAATCACATTAATTTTGTGTTTCCAGATTGGCCGGTTCGTTTTCAAAATAATGAGTTTAAAAATTTAATTAATGAAAGTATTAAGGATTTTATTCCAGCGCACTTAAGTTATGATATTTTTTATCTTGACTTTCAAGCGTTGAGTGTTTTTGAATCCATTTATTTTAAATGGCTGGATCATAGATTGGTTGGTGATGACGAAAAATTAGAGTTAACATCGCTGCAGCTCATTCAGCTAATAATGAGTTACCAATCTTATGTCTCGTAATAATTTTCTTCTTAAAAAATTAAAATTTGAAATTGATATTCAAAACAAACATGATTTTGAAAGTGTAACTTCCAATATTTCTCAGCTTTCCAAGGATTTTTTAAATTCAAATTTTCAAATATTAGCGGATTCTATTTTAAGTGACAATGAACAGATTTATATAGATCGTATTGTTTTAGACATCGGCGAAATATCTTTTGATAATAAAGCAGCTATTTCGCAACAAATTATTGATTTACTTAAAAAGCAAATTCAAAAGACTCAGGGTACAGCCTCTAACAAATCACGATCTAATGAAATTTTAATAACTCATTTCTTAACCAAAGGGTTTCTTCCTTGGTGGGCGAGTACCAACGATCGGTTTAATGCGTTTTTAGCCTCTAATGCTTACAACCTAGATTTAGAATCAGATGTTTTTGAGCTGATTACTAAAAACAAATCGACGTTTAAAAGGTTTATGAATGCGCTGAATACTAAAAATAAAGCTGTTTTTCAAAAAGCATATCTTAAAAAAAACAACACTTTTTATCAAAAATCGGTTACTTTATTTGCCAAACTTCTGGAAAGTGTTTCAGGAAAAATGGATCCCACAAACGTGGCTTTTATTCAATACCAGTTATTTAAGACACTTGTTAAATACCCCAACAAAAACGAGGATTCGTATGCGGTAGTTTTTAATAAAATCATTGAAGATCTCAACATAGAATGGGAGGTTGTTTCTAATGTAATTTTTTCTAATCCAAAGGATTACAAACCGTTTTCAAATGTTAAATCCATTCAAGATCATTTGTTATCCACCAATCAACATTCAAACAAATCCAAGCTTTCTAAACTTGCTCAAATTAAATTATACATAGAGCGTGGGCTGTTGAACGAAAGTACTGCTTTTGAAATATCTTATCTAACAGTCCTTTTTAGTAATTTAATGAAAACAGAGCGAGACTCTTTAACAATTATTTTCTCTCAACTCGATATTAACAATCAACCTTTAAAACTTATAAGAGTTTCAAAATTATTAAACTCTGAGAATTTACTTCCTTTTTTAGTCTTAATGTTTGACACTGCAAAAGGACATTTGTTAAGACAATTATTCAGCTTCTTGAATTCTTTAGAGTTTAAAGGCTCCTCAAATGAGACTTCATTTTTCTATTTCATCAACACAATTTTAAAACTGAAGTCTTCTTCGGATACCAAAAAACGTCAATTTTACAAGACGTTAATGAAATTGGTTTCTAATAATTACAAGCTTGATTATAAAGATGTTCTTGGAGATTTTTATTTTTTTTCCACCTTACAAAATTCTCAAAGTGATTACCAAAGTGTTATAGAATCGTATTATTTAAACGAAATTTCAGATGAAGAGGATGCCATGTTAGGTCATTTTGTAGGGCAACTCAAATCAGCACGTACGTTTTCATACCCCTCTTTATTATCCTCTAATCAAATCATTCAATTCAATTTATTAAAAAAGTATATTGAATTCCTCAATCAATTTGTTGTTTCAAATTCTTGGGATCAAATAACCACAGATAATTTTATTTTTACCCAGCTCACAGAACAAAAAAGTACCCTTCGGAATTTTATTTTTACTGTCCTACAGGCCTATGCAATTAAAAACAAGGCTCCTTTTCAGAGTTTAGTCATTGCTGTTTTAACTCAGTTTTATTCTAAATTAAGTGTATCTGAAGCCGAAAACGTAGAAATTATTGAGTGTATTTTGTTGGTCTCCCAACCAGAAATATTTAACACGCTCTCCAAAAAAGAACAGTTTCTAATTAATGAAATTGTACAACAAAAAAACATAAAAAATAAACTAGAGTTAGTAGATTATAAATTCAATTTCGAATTATCTTCGAAGTCCTTTCAATCGGATTTGGAGTATTTACAAGAGTTAAAGTATCAGGATTTATTTTTCAAACAAACCTATTCCTATTTAGTTCAAGAACTTCAACCTTTATTGTATTCAAACACAAAATTAAAACTGAATATTGATCAACTTTCACAAGTTGTAAAAATTGAACTTAAAAAACATATTTCAGGTAAAAATGATATCAATTACCAAAATATAGTTGAATCGATCGCCTCTATATATTTATTAGACTCCGATACATTAAATATCGATCTTTTAAAAAATGTGATAAATAAATTGAGTTATCAAACGAATGATGAAATTCTAATTCGTCAGATTAATGATACTATTTTCAGCTTTAGTAATGTTAAACATACAACTAAAAAAATCATCAATTCTGTTTTTGAAATCAATCAGAAAATAACGGACATCAATTTAAAAAAATCCATTTTGGTGGATTATATAATTAATTCTCCTTTAGTAGTGCTTAAACTGAATGATAAAAATTACAAAAACCTTATTCAGAATTTAGCGGCAAATAAACAAAATAATTATTTTCTGATCCTCAATAAAATTTTGTCTTCGATTCCGTATCAAAAGAAAATTGAATTCTCATCTATATTAAAATATAAAGCTCTTCTGATTTCTAGGTCTAATAATTTATCCGATGAGGAATTCCTACTACAGTTATTGGATGAAATTAGTTCCTTAGACCCAACCTTACTTAAAAAAATACGAACCAATCTGACTCAGAACACAGCAGTCCAAGAAGCAGCGTTTACAGAAGATTCAGACATTCCAGGGTCTAAGCGTTTACTTGATGCAACTCAATCCTCAGATTCCGATTCCAATCAGAAAGAAGGCAAAGCCGCGCAAGATTCGGGAGTTACAGAT
>Ga0209533_1002206_pt1 | contig 17856 bp, 20 predicted proteins | sample COG_04_FD_184748 | JGI IMG/M metagenome (GOLD analysis project Ga0209533, IMG submission 184748) | Pelagic Microbial community sample from North Sea - COGITO 998_met_04 (SPAdes) (version 2) | ecosystem: Environmental > Aquatic > Marine > Neritic zone/Coastal water | place: Helgoland, sampling...
TTCTTCGTAAAATATGTTTTTATTTTTATTTACTTGATATCTAGGTGGTCCGCCACTATTTCTTACTTTAATTTCTTTTAACCAAAAATTATTATTAGGTTGATATACCTGGTGTATCCAATCATCAACATACCAATTTTTAATACTCGGTGGATAATAATAACCAAAAATATCATAATGTGTTTTATGAACAAAACTTTGTGTAAGTAATTTTTTATTATTTAGGTCTAATGGACCAGTTACACCTATGTTATTATTTTTTTTTAAAACATTAACAAATTTTTCACTCCATTCAGAATCATAAAATTTTATATCATCGCCACATTGGTAAAAGTAATCACACGAATTATATGCTTCTTTGGCTAATGTATTCCACATAACGCTTAAACTTCCTTTTTCTTTTTTAAATTTATAGAATGATAATGATATATTTTTTGGTGTATTATTATTAAAATAATTTTTAATTTTAATATTATTATTTATGTAAAATAAATCGTCATAATCATATCCTAAATATATTTCGTATTCAAAGTTTTTGCTTATTGTAGGTATTAAATTTATAATAAAAATCTTAATAAAATAAATTTCTTCTATTTTTTTATAATTTCTATTTTTGGAAGTTGTTGGAATTAAGAAACCAATTTTAATTTTTTTATTTCGATTAATAAACTTTTCTATTTTAGAATTTTTATTTAATAAAATATATAATAGAATGAATAAAATTATAAGTACTAATATTTTCATATATATATATATAAATATAATATAAAAATTATAATACATTTTTATTGTTTGATTTAACATAACTGACTATTAATCTTGAAAACCCACCTCCAGACTGAATAAAAATATCACTATGACACATATTTAAAAAATCTAAATCAGGATTACCACTATTACGCATTATATATTTGATATTATATTTTTTGAGAATATCCTTTATTTTTTCTAAGTATTTTAAATTATTATCCATACCTTTTTCTTTTTGTTTATAATGTGCTCCATAAAATACATTTATTTCTTTATTTTTAAATTTTTTTAGAATATTTTCTAATTTTTCAAATTTGGTAACATAACCATGTGAAAAGTCTTTATTAATAACATCACCTAACCTTAAATGTAAACTAATATTATTTTTTGGAATTTGTTGATTTTTTATTTCTTCATTAACTATACGAAACAATAATTTATAATTTGTTTTTCTGTATTATTTCTTTTTAAATATTTATGCCCTATACTATTTGGATATCTAGTAGGTATAGAATTACTATATTCCCATGACTCCTTTTGATACTTTATATTATTCCAATATTTAACTATATCTCCTAGTCGATAACCTTCTCAGTGTTTATCATTATTAATAAATTTTTCATAATTAAAAATTAAATATATTTATCAATTATATTCCAAGAATTTAAAGGTTTATGCCAAAAATTAATATAATATATTGTATTTTTATTTAGTAACGCAGCACTATAGCTTAGAGAACTCTTTGCAGTAACTAATACTTCTGCTACTACCATACTATGAAATGTATATTGAAGATCTTTATTTAATTCTAAAATACAAGAATTTGCTAATTCTTTAAAATCATTTTTATTTCCCTGTGAAAATATTTTAATTTTTTTATTTGGATATTTTTCTTTTAAAAATTTAATAATTTTTTGATAATAATTGATATCTGTATATCTATTTTTATTTTTTTTATTACTAACATCTCCTCTTCTAATATGTATAGCTATATAATCATTATTTTTAATTTTAGGTTTATCAGTTGAATAATAAAAATTTCTTATTTTTTGAAGAACAATCGGTGTGTAGTATTTATCAGGATTATTACTGAAATGAACTTCATTAGAATATTTCTGAATTATATCTGATTTTATGTTTTTACTATAAGGGATGCCTATAAATTTATTTAATTCATTTTTATTTTGTGCATGAGAAATTCTACTAAATGGAATATGTAAGTAATTATAATTTTTATAATCTGCCCAAGCAATACCAGATAATATAGCTTGATATTGTGCTCCAAAACCATCATTTTTTCCATGGATAGAATATGTTTTTTTTTTATTAGAGAATTTTTCTATATTTTTTTGATATTTTATGATAATTAGTAATCCTAAAAGAAAAAATAATATAATTTTAATTTTTTTCATTATTATATTAAAATAAATTATTTATTATCTAAATCGATAAAAATACCATTATTTAATTTTACTAAATTAGAAATTATACCTGATAAATATATTGATATAATATATACTAGAATGATATGGTTATTCATTTTAATAATTATTTTATTTATTATTCTAAATTTACAAAAAAAAGAAGAGTTTCAGAATACTCCTAACTCATTAGTTGTAATTCTTCCTTTAAGAGATAGAGAATCTGATCTAGAAAAGTATCTAAAAAATATTATTCCTATTTTCAAGCACCAAAAAATTAATTATACTATTATCATAGTGGAACAAGCACCTGGTAAAAAATTTAACAAAGGAAAAATTAATAATGTTGGATTTTTAGAAGCTTTAAAATATAATCCGAATGCAAAAAGATTTTTATTTAATGATGTAGACAATTTTCCATTGGGGAAAGATGTAATAAATTATAATACACATATAAAAGGTTTTCATCATTTTTTTGGATATGATTTCTGTTTGGGAGGTTTTTTTTTAACAAATAAAAATAAATTTAAATTAGTTAATGGATATTCAAATCAATATTGGGGATGGGGTGGAGAAGATAAAAATTTACAAGATAGATCTGAGTTGTTAAATATTAAAATAATAAGAAATCCATTTGTTGAAAGAAATAACAATAATAAACTAATTAGTGATATTAGAGAGAAAAAAAATAATGTAGAAACAAAATATCTTAGTATTAGTAAAAAATTAAAAGAGACATATATTAAAAATATAAATAATATTTATTTGGATGGAATAAATACTTGTCAATATAAAATTATAGAAAAAAATATAAATAAAACCAATAAAATAATAAGAATTTTAGTTGATATTTAGTTCCAATATTTACCTACTTCATAATCATACTTTATTGGTTTAAAAATCATATAGCATGCTTCGGGTGTTAATGTTATTTCACCAAAATATATTTTATCATTTAATAAATAAAAGTCAATTCGAGCAAATTCAAAAATTTTTCCTATAAAATTGCTGATTTTACTCATTTTTTTTAAATTTTTTTTTAAATTGTTATCTATTTTTGTATCACTGCAAATATTATTATCATTATTAAAACTTGTTTTATTGAAATTTTTATCTACATTAAAATTACATTTATTTTTAAATCTATCTTTATAAATTTTAATATAAGCTATATTACCATTAAAACAATAAAATTTATAATCATTTAAATTATCTTCAAGGTATTCTTCAGCAAATATTTGAGGTTCAATAAATTTATAATGTATTTGAAATTCTTTCATTCTAGGTTTAACCGCTTCTTTTTTCCAAATATTAAAATTACTTATAATTGGTTTTAATTTTTTTCCCTTGGTAATCATCTTTTCTATTTTACCATTTTTAATAATTATCATATCATTCCATCCATTATTAGATTTTATTACACAATTTAAGGGCAAATCACTTAATATTAATTCTTCATTATTTTTAAAAACCTTAATTACTTTGGCAAAATGAAGATTTTTTATTCCTAAGTCTCCAATTAATTTTTTAACAAGTAACTTATCCGCATATTTTGCGTGTTCTGGCGTTAAATGTAAGGCATAGTGTCTAAGTTTTTGTAAAAATGGCATTTTATTCCAATTGTTGGGTCTTGGAACAGGTGAAATACTTTTAATATTCTGATTAGTAAAGTGTTCTGATTTATTTATAGTTGTTAGTTTAATAAAAATTAAAATTAGTATTATTATAGAATATATTTTATTCTTTTTTAAACTGGATAATACTATTAAAACTAGAAATAGTAATAAAATAAGATTGTTTTTTAAATTGTTATTATCACTAAACCCTTCTATAATATCTAATTTATTTTTATTATCATTTTCATTTTTAATTTTATTTACCAAATTTTCTACTCCATTTATTCTAGCATGATAATTATTTTTAACACTATCTTTTCTATTTTTATTTTGCGAATTTAATCTAATAACACTAGATAAATTCTGGAAATTAACATCATGGTATTTTCTATCTGGAATATTATAGATGGTAAAATTATCTCTCCATTTATTCCATTTTCCAGGCACCTTTAACACTCTTAACATTTCTGCTTTTGGTGAGGAACCATAAGGTATTTTATCATTATATTTCAATTTAGAATTTTTATGAAAAGCAATTTGTGGTTCTTGTTCTGGTAATAAATCTAAATCTAAATTATTTAAAATAGTTTCGTTAGATAAGTTTTTTTCACTTAATCTCTTCTGTGGAAGAGATATATATTCTGTTTCCGGTTTTAAATTATCAAAGATATTATCCCACATATTTTGTGTGAAGAAAGCATTAGAATCTAAGGCAAACGTCCAATTATATCCATTTTTCTTACCATAATCTATACAATAATTACGAGAGCCATTATTATTAACTAAGTATAAGTTGTATTCATAATATTTCAGAAATTTATTATTATTTTTACCATATTTAAGTTTATTAAATTCAGATAATTGAAAAGGTAATTCTATATAATCAACAGAATGCTTTTCTAAAAGTTTAATAATATTCTGTCTTTTTTCAGTATTATAAATTCGATTTAGTAAAAACAATTTTTTAGTATTTGGAAAATTTGGTTCGTGTTCTAAGGTAAACTTTAAATTGGTTATAGTTTGATCGGAACCATGTAATCCAGATAAATCATTACCTAATATTCGTATAATCAAATTCATTTAATATATATAAATAAAATTATACTCAAAAAATATGTAATTAATCATGAAACTATTTTTAGAGTTATTTTTAATACTAGTTTTATTTTATCTAATTAAGTGTAAAAATAAAATAGAGGAGAATTTTGCTAATTTATCAGATTCTATCGTGTTAAAAAATAGATACTTAAATAATACTATACAACCTAAATTTAAATTATTCTAGATATTTTTTTCTCACTTTTAAATAATGATACTAGTTAAATATTTAATTCTAGTAGTTCTTTTTTTACTATGCTTACATTTAATTAAACCAAAATATGAAAATTTTAAAGAACCTTTATACGCTATTCATTCCGTCTTTATTCTTAGAGAAAATATATTATTCTTGGAACAGTGGATTGATTACCATATTCAATTGGGATTTAATAAATTTTATTTATACGATAATTCTAAAACTCAAAATGGAGAATTTTGGAATACCAAAAATAAAAATTTTAAAGAGGGAAAAGTAAATAAATATAATATTAATTATCATGATATAGTAAATCTTACAGACGATAACTTACAAAAAAAATTTGAAGAAATTAAAATGAAATATCCTCAAATTGAAGTTATTGAATGGTCACCCAAAGATAAAAATGGAAAAATATGTTATGGACAAACCGAAGCCTTTTCTCATGGTTTAAAAAAAATGAAACAAGAAAGTGTGAAATGGTGTGCTAACATAGACATGGATGAATTTATTGTGATTAAAGAAGGTCAAACTATTCAAAATTTTATAAAAAATTTAGATCCCAAAATTTCGGCTATTAAATTAGGTCAAATACGTTTTAATACGCGATTTGATAATATTAGTAAATTGGTAATAGATATAGATAAAAGTGAAAGTAAAGATGCTAAAATACCCTTTTCTCCCAAACATATATATCGAATAAACGATACTAAAAAAATTTTAGTTCATTTTTGGAAGGGTGTGGGTAAAGAAATAAGTTTAAATAAAAAAGAAATATGTTTTAATCACTATAAAATTAAAAATTTTAAAAATCATAGAATAATTAATAATATTAATAGTAAAATTAGACAGAAAATATATAAAAATAGTAAGAATTATGTTAAAATACCCTATCAACAAATATAAATATTAAATTAAAAATATTAAATTAAAAATAAACTAATATACAGTGTAAAAAAAAAATATTTTTTTATATTAAATGATAACCAAAATTGTTATTTTGATTATAAGTATTATATTTTTAATTTTAATTTTAAATCTACGACTAGAAAGTTTCCAAAATATAAAAGAAACACAACCACAACCACATAAAAATATGGTTTTTACTTCCTGTGGTAATAATACCAATTTTCATAATCTATGGTGTAATAGTAATAGGAATTATGATATATATGCTATTTATTATGGAGAGGATGAAGAAAAATATAAATTATATCAGGGAAAGGTAGATTGGATTGAAAAGAGAAAGGCATCCAAGTTTCAGAATTTCCATTATTTCTATCAAAAATATCCGGAAATTATTAATAAATACGATAGATTTTTTATCTTAGACGATGATATCATTTTTAGTACCGATGATATTAATGAAATGTTCTCTATTTCCAAAAAATATAATTTAACTATCTGTGGACCTACCTTTAAGAATGATGGAAGTGGAAAAATTTCACATCAAATTACTATTCAACAACCTAAAAATCTTTTAAGATATGTAAATTTTATAGAAGTTAATGTTCCTTTATTTAATAGAGAAGGTATAAATAACTTAATGAAATATTACGATCCTATTTTAATAGGATGGGGGGTTGATTATTTAATGATATGGGCAAATGGTCTTCAAGAAAAAGATAAATATGCTTTGATAGATAAGGTATCATGTATCAATCCACGTGATAAAAAAAAGAATAATAAGAGAGAACTACATAATTTAAAAAATGCGAATCATCGTTCTAGAGATTGGGAAAATATTAGAAAAAAATTAAAGATTCCTCGCTGGAAAAATAAAAATCACTCCACTATTCCATTATAATTTTTAATTCGTTTGTTTTATTATTTTTCTAATAATACAAAATACAAAATATAAAATACAAAATACAAAAAATAATGTAATTATTAGTAGTTTTATTAATAATTACTATATAGTTAGAATAAAATTAAAAAATAAAGAAATATATTTAGACTTTAGGATCATAAATAATACCACCTTTTTGTTTAACTATTTGACTAATTATTCTAGAGAACCCTCCACCAGATTTAATAAATATTTTTGAATTACACATAAATAAAAAATCTTCATCAGGATTATTATTTATTTTTTCAAATTTAAAATTATATTTTTTTATTATAGATTCTATAGTATCTAAAAATTTTTGATTTGCCTTTAAATTAATATTTTTTTTATGAGCTCCATAAACAAGATATACTTTTGATTTATTATATTTTGGTTTTAGTTCCTTTAATATATTATCTAATAAATTTACATCAGTAGACCAATTTTTCCTAAGGCGATTAAATTTATTATTTTTAAAATTGGTAATAGTATCACCTAATCTTATATGTATAACAATATCATTTTTACCAGGTATAGTTATATTACTATTTTTTTTTCTATTTTCAATTATTTTATTTAATACGTCAAAATTATTTTTTTTTTCTAAATTTTGTGTTAAATTAACATATTCTTGAGCTATTGATCCTGTATAATTTTTAGCTAATTTTCTATCTCCCTTTATAACATCACCTAAACGGTAATTTAACCATTTATTTTCATTAACAATAAAAAACTCGTATTTATTAATAATAATAATTAGTATTATACTTAAAATAATTAAAATTAAATTTTTATTTCTCATACTAATTACTATATAGTTAGAATAAAATACAATTAAAATAAAATATTAATAATAATTATGGATTCCTTACTCATCAACAAGATTTTTGAGAATATCAAAAAAAACGACATTTTTCCTGGTTGTATTGTTGCCTCCGTCTCCAAAGAGCGACCCAATTATTATTATCACTGGACTAGGGATGCCGCATTAGTCATGCGTTCCATTATAAAATATTTTAAACTAACCAAAGATTTAAAATGTTTTAAGCAAATTATAGACTATCTCAATGTTGAATCCAGATTCCAGAAGTTAAGTACGTTAAGTGGATTAGGCGAACCTAAGTATAATGTAGATTTAACTTCTTTTAATGACACTTGGGGTAGACCCCAAAATGACGGTCCGGCTCTTCGTGGTTTAATTATGTTAGAAATATATTATCTCTTAGAAGATTATCCTTTTTTGTTAGAGCAAGTTTCCAAGATAATTCAAAATGATTTAAATTATGTTCTCCAAAATATTAACCAACCTAGTTTTGATTTATGGGAAGAAGTCTACGGATATCATTTATATACTAGAGGAGTCCAATATAAGTTCCTAAAAGAAGTTTTAGTTAGTAATATTTTCCCAGATTTACAGGAAAATATTATAATGGGCAAAAATACTCTAAAAGAATTAATTAGTCACCACCAAATTACTATGACTTCCTTTGATACCAATGGTAAGTCTTGTAGAGAATATGACACTAGTTTATTATTGTTAGTGAATCATATTGATTATGATAGGGATGTAGTAGATATATTAGATCCCATTTTTATAGATTATATTAAAAGAATGATTAACTATTACCAGCGCGAATATAGTATTAATCAAAGATCTGATATTATTTGGTTAGGTAGGTATCTAAATGATAGATATTACGAGGGTAATCCTTGGATTATCTGCACTACTGCCTTATATCAGTTAGTCTTAAAATATAAAGAATTAAAAAATGAAGAGTTAGTAATAGATTTTATTCCTTTTAAAAAGTATATCGAATCTATAAAACAATTAAATTTAGACGAGCAGTTAGATAGATTTAGTGGTAGGGGTGTCTCGGCAAAAAATCTAACTTGGAACTATTCAGAAATCTATATATTCTATCGGATGTTAGATACCTATTTGAATTCCTTTTAATTATAACTCATAAGTGAAATCCTGACTTCTTTTTTCCATAATAGTAATTTTTATTTTTTTATTAATATCTAACTTCAAATTCTTATAACTTCCAGTTAGATAATCCGCGAATACCTCATTAAAATTAACATTTTTATCTATTATCACTCTATTATCCCTTATAAAATTTTGATAGAATAATTTCGAGACATTGACATAATACTTATCATAACCATAGAGTGCCAATAATTCTATCTCCTCTGAGTATTCTTCTAACCTTTTATTATTATTATTATTATTATTATTATCTTCAACATTCTCTATTTTCAAGTATAAATTATCTTCTGCTAATACTTCTACTTCTTCTTCTACTTCTTCTAATGCTTCTTCTGCTTCTTCAACTATATCTACTTCTACTAATCTACTTTTATTAATTTTAAATTTGTAGTAGTCATTTTCCCATTTCTTATAGGTAGTAAATATCAATTCGTAGGACCACTCCATATATCTAGCCGTGTGATAGTGACTTAAAATATGGTTATCTATAGGTGTAATAACTCTCATTTTGGAGATAGGGTTAATACCGATATTTGTATCACCGATACTATTATTAACTAACCAATGATACATATTTTCATAGAACTTCTTACTCAAAGACCTAACTCTTTCTCGGGAAACGATAAACTGAGCACACGCCCCCTTATTTTTAGTGAAATTATGATAATTTAGAATATTACCGAAATATTCGGCCATAGTATTACCCCACCATCCCGAATCTACCATTTTTCTAATCTGTGGTTTTATATCTCCTAATGGTTTACAATTAATAGTGGCGTAACCCGGAGTTTTACTATTCTGATAATACTCTAACAATCCAGGATTATTTAATAGGTCACTAAGACTTCCCCTATGATACCATTTATATTCGTATTGGTGAACAAATATGATATTTTGGGGTAGGTGGTCATAGAATTGGTATAGGAATTTACAGATATTTGTTTCGGATTTAGCCTTATTTTCGGCGTTAAAAGGTTCTTTCTCGGGTTTGTTCTTATAATAGATTTGATAAGGTAGTTTAATTTTAGAAGTCCAAGAGATATCGGCATCGTAGTAACTAACTATCACTAAGTATTCCAAATGTTTAAATTGATTAAAATTATACATAATTTACAAAAATAAAAGAATTACTAAAATCTAACAAAAATTACTTCCGTATAATTTATATCTATCCTATTTCTTACCTAAATTACAAACTATCGTATAAGGTAAGGTTAGTAGGGTTTCCGAATTCACATCTAATACTTTACAGGGAGTAAGACACTGATAACTATAGTGCCATAGATAGGGGATATGGAGAACTTGTTCGCTATATAACTTTATTTCCATATATTTTAGTTTCTTATTATTACCTTCACCATAGATATTATTATTATTTTTAACTTCTTGTTCTTGTATGGGATTAAAGAGATATATGGATAATTCCCCTTCTAATAATACTAAAAAATGTTTAGTATTGGTTTCTTTAATAACAGGGGTGTTTTTATCCTGTGGTAGATTACTAATATTGAATTTTTTAACAATAGGCATAACGTAACACAGATTATTAGTATTTTCACTAAGAGTTTTATGGTTTAGTTTATCTTCTACTATCTTATCATTTTCGTCAAAAATAAACCAATTATCAACTTCTCCGGTAATAACACTGGGTGCTTTTTGATTGACGATATCGATAATATCGTTTTTACTGGGTTGGTGTTTCTGTAAGATTTCATAATTATTATTTACTTTTTTCAAAGACATAATTTTAAAGGTAATCATTAATGTGTAGAGACTAACTATAACAATTAAGATAATATCAATATTAGACATTTATAATTGTTAGATAAAAAATTTGTATAAAATAAACTACTTAAAATTTATTTAATAAATAATTTTATTAAAATAACAAAAATAAAAATGAGTTCCAACCAATCAGTAGAAAACAGAGCAGAAGGTAATGTAAATCTTAAAATGCTATCTGGTCTTCATACTGGACAGGTAAAGTGGTTTAACCGTCGGCGTGGGTATGGTTTTATTAAAATCCTAGAATCTCGTCAGAATGAAGAATCTAACGAGAGTTTTATTGGTAAGGATGTTTTTGTGCACCAGTCTCATATCAAACCTCAGAAAAGCACCTACCGTAGTTTAGAGGAAAACGAATATGTAGAGTTATGTTTATCGGTTGACGATAAGAACGTAACCCAGGCAGTTAATGTGACTGGTATTCTAGGAGGCACTCTACTATGCGACGTTCCAAATACTAGACCATTAAGACAACAACAAAATTCTTCGGAAGAGGGAGATTTCCAGGAACCCAAGTATAATCAGAGACCAAAAAATCGTCATTTCCGTTCTAACAGGAATAGAACTGAAGACACGAGTCAGGAAACCGAAACTTCCGAGAGAGGAGGAGATGGTAATTATTTCAGAAATTTAGAGGGTAATCAGTAGTAAAATAAAAAAAGTGGACAGTCTCCTATTGCTACCATATTTCAGGATATGTTTACATGTGCCAAATATAAACTCACAAAGCGGCTAAAATCCATTGCAATCAACAATAATAAAAAGATAATAATCAATTTTTTTTAAACGATTTCCACACAATTCTTTTATTTTTTTTAATTTAGAAGTATAATTTTATTAATAAATTATATTATATTAAATGGTAGAGTCAGGAACTATTTTGATAGGTGTAATAGTGCCTTTAATAATAGGTCCTATATCGGTTTTCTTAAAGTCATTATGGGACAGATATAATAATAGTATTGAAATACGCAAGACTAATAATTATGAGATGAGGAAGAAGGAGTTATCAGAGAAGATTAATATATTTTATTGGCCTGTTTATTTGAGGTTAAAGACTTTAGATAGACTTAATTATAGTGTTAAATATCGTGAAAATAATATGAACGAGTATCAGTTAGAGTTAAATAAGGTTAGTGATTTAACTTTATCGGATAGTAGTGACGGTGGTAATAATAATAAAATGCGAAGACGGAGAAAGAGGAATAAAATATGTTCTATCTTAGAGTGTCAGAATATAAATTATAAACCTGATGTATCTGATAAGTGTTATAAGTGTAGAAGTGAAACTGTATTAAATAGTGAGATTATGGTAGATTCCGATAATATAGAATCAAATATTAAAGATAGTTACGAGTGGGATAATTATGATACTAAACCTATTCGTATGGTATCTATCAAGGAGATAGAGGTATCGAATGATTCAGAAGAGGAAGACGAAAAATTATTAGTATCGGTGGATCGGACTTTTATTATTAATTTAGACAAGAAGATTTTAGATATTTGTATGGAAATTAAGGAACTAATAGAAAAAAATATTTCTATTATTCAACCTAGTAAAATATTAATAAATGAGATAGTTAGATTCACGCGATATGCGGAAATGTTATATATAGTGTATGAATCTAAAAGAATTCAACCCAGAAATGTAAAATACGATATTCTTAATATGGGGGTGGTTAATAATACGGAAAAATTTCAAGAAATAATTAAGAGTAACTTGGATTTTTATATGACTGAACAGGCACAACTAATACATGACTATAATAATGTTGATACTAAATGTTGTTAGAATAAAATTAATAGTTGAGTTATATATAATTATTTTTAAAGAAGGCAATCGTTTTATCTAAACCTTCTTCTAAATCTATTTTAGGTGTCCAATCTAAGTAATATTTTGCTTTATCAATACATGGTTTTCTATTTTGGGGGTCGTCTTCGGGTAGGTCTAGGTGAACTATTTTAGATTGACTCTTCGTTTTTTCTTTTACTATTTCGGCTAACTCTTTAACTGTAAATTCTTGCGGGTTACCTAAATTAACGGGTAACTTATATTTTTCTTGTGTCATTAATTTTACTAAACCGTTTATCATATCGTCTATATAGCAGAAACTTCTAGTTTGGTATCCTCTACCGTAAATAGTGATATCTTTGCCTTCTAAGGCTTGATAAATAAAGTTACTAATAACACGTCCGTCGTCTTTTTGTAACCCGGGACCGTAAGTATTAAATAAACGGGCAATACGAATATCGACATCACAATTCCTATGATATTCTACCATTAGAGATTCAGCTAACCTCTTACCCTCGTCATAACAAGAACGAATACCTACTGGATTAACATTACCCCAATATTCTTCGGTTTGCGGTGATACTTCTGGGTCACCGTATACTTCGGAAGTGGAAGTTAGTAGAATACGAGCTTTAGTTCTTTTGGCAAGTCCTAACATATTTAGAGTGCCTAAAATATTGGTTTTAATAGTTTTAATACCGTTCTTTTGATAGTTATCGGGGGAAGCCGGACAGGCAAGGTGATATATTTGGTCAACTTCTAAATAGATGGGTGTAATAATATCGTGCCTCATAAATTCAAAATTGGAATAATTTCGTAAATGTTCTATATTTTTAAGAGAACCAGTTAGCATATTATCTAGACAAATTATGTGATTGTCTTTATTTTGCACTAATAAAGAACAAAGATTGGAACCGACAAAACCCGCGCCACCTGTAACCAAGATAATCATTATTAATATACTTAAACTATTTTTTAATATTAAATATATTGCTTAATAATTTTTAAAAATATAAAATATGTCAGATAGAAATAAAATTTTATTTAGAAAAATAAATAGGGAAAGTCAACATATTTTAGATACATTTGGCAATTATACAATGGAAGAAGACCCCATAGAGAATAATATTACTCTTACTGTAAAACACGATAATAGAAAATATGCCATTAAGTTCTATGGAACTTATCCTTTTACTAAACCCGAAGTTTTCTATAATGATTTAGAGTATCATAGTATGTTAATTTTTAATCAGAAATATTTTCGAAATTATCTAGAACAATTAGGTATTAGGTGTCTGTGCTGTGAAAGTTTAATGTGTTCTAATAATTGGACTGTAACTACAACTATTATGAATGTTTTTAACGAGATAATAAATAATAGAAAAATAGTTTTAAGAATGTTTCAATCCTATTATGTAAGTGAAATATGCTTACATAATAATATATACTGTTATGAATTACATAATTTAATTCTTTCGTTTATGTAATTTTTTACATAAATTATAGATTATAAGATTTATGTAGGTCATTCTGAATTTAAAATTTTTTGTAATAATATTATTGATACATTTTAGGAATATTAAAAATTCGTCCTTAGTTAAATTCAAATACTTTCTCGCAAAATTATTTAATATTTCTAATTCTTCTAATAACTTTTCTGTTTTTTTATTAATATAAATTTTATTGTATAGTATAATATAAATATTAATAAGGACACATAATCTATCGAAATGATACTCCTTAAAATTATGACAGAAGTTAGGGTCATTTAAACACTCGTATCTAAAATTATGAGTATATTTTATTCGGGATCTTTTTATAAGAGCTTTACTTATAGTTCCTAAACTAGTATCGGGAAGTATCTTAACATTATTTAATCTAATGTTAGATTTGTCTAAATCAGATACTAATAAATTAACATTGGAAATGAAATCGGGATTTGATTTTTCATTTGTTTGTTTGATAAACACATTTTCTAACTTTAAATCGGAATGAACGAATCCAATAGTAGTATTGAGTATTTTCATAATATCAAAATAAGTTTTCAATTTTTGAGTTAGAACTACTAGTAATTTATTTAAATTCTTTTGATAATCCTTTTCATTTAGATTTTTTATATAAGGTATGAAATTATTACGAAATAAATCATCTAAATTGGTATTATAATTATTTCCTTGTTGAATACCAATTTTTTCACTTATGGTATAGACGTCATTATCTAAGACACCTATACTGTAATTTTTTACAATATAATTATCTAACTGAATCTTCTTTAATTTTTGGGAATTGGTAAATAAATGAATATTATTGATAATATATGTTATAAATAATTCATTAATAGCATAGTGTAAATAGATACAGTTACCTTTTGTTTTATAAGATAAATTTTTTGGTTTTTTATTCAGTTTAATAATACAATTTTTATTTTTGTATTTTATAACACCTATTCTGGCACCGGAATAACCCTGTTTATTTTGACTAAATAATTTAATATCGTTTAAATTAATATTGTTATTTTTTAGAATAATATCTAATATTTTAGTTAGTTTTTCTTTGGCTATATTTTTATTTCTATCTAATTTTTTTGTATTTTTATTCATATTACTATATTATTATAAAATAATTATACTCTATTATAATTAATTATCAATATAATAGGAATAATGATACTTGATTAACTTATTAACTAATATTTCTTTCTTATTACTATCCTTGTTTAAATAAAAAAACGACGAGTATAATCTATATAATGATCTTCCATTTTACTAATATAATATAAAAATATATTATTCTAAATATTTTTTTTTTTTATTTTTTTTATATTTTTTCATAATACTATCCCCAATTGATTAGTCGGAGTTCATTGATATCCCATTCCTGACTCAATAACTTTTCCAGGAGAATAGAAGCATTGGTGTCCCTCTGTCCGTCTTCTTCCCAAGGCAATTCGAGTGTCCAAGGGTCGGAAAGTTCTTCCGGATATTGTTCCCTGGCAACAGTCTGTAGAGACTTTTCACCGAAGTCATACATGACCTCATATTCGGTGCCGTCTAATGTGGCCAATGTAACTAACTCACCGGTTCCAAGATATCGAATACTGTTAGGTTGGGTTTCCCTATACATAAAGGGAGTCCTCACAGTATCACGATATTCTTCACCAGAAGGGAAAGTTAGTTCTAGTGGGATGGTATCGTCGCAATCTGGTATCTGAAATTGATAGTTTGCGATTCTGATCCAACCATTCAGCGCTGGAAACTTGTTTGCGGTATCCAATGTAGATATGTTTCCCACATAACATGTTCTGTTGAGACGCGAATCCATACGAGTGTCGAAGGCATAATCGCCCACTGTTTCCAGATTCTCGATATTTAGAGTCAACTTGTTAACACTGGAATTTTCGAACGCCCCGAATTCAATTGTCTTAGTATTCTCGGTAATTACGATTTCTCTGAGAGATTCGCAACAATAAAAACAACTTTCGGCAATTCGTATGAGTTCGGAAGGTAACTTTACCTTGGACAAATTCTCACAACCGTTAAAGGCATCTGTGCCTAGTATCTTGACATCATCGGGTATGGATACTTCTTCCAGTGAAGTGTTATCCTCAAAGGCATTTTCTTCTACTATGTCGTAGATGAGACCTATCCGAAGACCTCCAATTCGTTCTGTAAAATCATAATATGTGGGACCTTCTGAATCCCAGACAAAATTTTGAATAGAATTTGGTGGTAAAGTCATACTTTGGGTTTACCTTAGTAAATAAGTAAGATAACAATCAAATTTTAATTTTTGATATGTCATAGAATTAAACTAATAGATTAGTTTTTTAATTTAAAATTGATTTTTTTTAAGTTATAAAGATAATAAAAATGACTTCTCTTACTGATAATCAAATAACTATTAAGGGAACTTACATTATTATGAAAGTTGAGGATAATATAAAAAAAGAACAGGTAGCTACTATTGCATCCTTTAATACTATGAATGACGGAGTTAGAATATATAATTATGACTATGGTATATTTGGATTCCACGATGGAGTTGCTAAAATAGAACAAATCCGCACACTAACTAAGGAAGAACAGGATAATCATAGTAAGAATCACTATTGGAAACTACCCCAACAATTATATCAATCATTCCCTTCTTGTTAATTATATTTATGACCTCTTTACCCTTTATGACCTCTTTACCCACTGACACTTTCTCTGTAAGTGTTTATCTAATTCGCATACATAAAAACTTTTAGGTGTAGCCATAACGTCACCAAATGTTCGTTGACAGTTATCACCTAATGGTATTTTTTGTCTTAGTAGACCTTGTTGAGGTTGACATACATTTTGGAAAATTTGGGTTCGGGCATAGGAACCTAAGAAACAGTTATTTTCGGGAGTACAACTATTCTGACGCTTAGTTAGGGCGTCAGTTCCAAAAATACCGGGAAGAAAGGTTTCGAATGGATTATCAAATCTGATTAGATAGAATAGGATATAAGAGAGAATAATAAGGAAAGTTATGTTAATTAGGGTATGCATTATGAATGTTTACTTTATTAATGTATAGTTTTATTTTTTATTTTGATTTTTCTTTTTTTTTATAATCTTTAATATTTTTTTTGATACCGGAAACATCTATTACTTTTTTTTTAGACTTTAAGTTTTTACGAATTCCCTTTAACTTCTGATTCTGTTGGTATAAATAACTTTTACTATTTTCAGTATTCATTGCGTCGTCACTATATTTATCTTCTATCTTACGACGTTCACTATTTTTAATATCTAACTGACTGAAGTCTTGACAGTTAATAAATATAATTAAAACAATAAATGATAGGAATAAGACTAACAATACTTTACACATCCATTTACCATATAATTTCATTTCATTATTAGATATCATTTATATTATACAATAAAAAAATATTATTATTATATTATAATATAATGAAAACAATCAGTATCTCTAACCAAGATTACTTAAATTTTAACAATCTTAAAGAATTTTCTAACGCTAACCACGACGTTGATAAGATATTATCTAACAAACATAATTTACCTAATTTACCTAATATAAGTCAGTCAGTTAATGAAGCTAAAAATTATAGTAATAACTTACGAACTAACACTAACCAACAAGTATCTAACCAACAAGTAACTAACCAACAAGTATCTAACCAACAAGTATCTAACCAACAAGTATCTAACCAACAAGTATCTAACCAACAAGTATCTAACCAACAAGTATCTAACCAACAAGTAACTAACCAACAAGTATCTAACCAACAAGTAACTAACCAACAAGTAACTAAGCAAAATAATCTTTCTCCTAGTATAAGTAAACTAAATAATGTAAGTGAATCACATAATGTAAGTGAACCACC
>Ga0209533_1002210_pt1 | contig 17836 bp, 19 predicted proteins | sample COG_04_FD_184748 | JGI IMG/M metagenome (GOLD analysis project Ga0209533, IMG submission 184748) | Pelagic Microbial community sample from North Sea - COGITO 998_met_04 (SPAdes) (version 2) | ecosystem: Environmental > Aquatic > Marine > Neritic zone/Coastal water | place: Helgoland, sampling...
ATGAATGGTTTGGGAGAAACTCAAAAATTAAGGGAAGTGTTAACAACTATTAATTCTGCTTAATTTTAAAAATATAAAAATATTTGTTTAGGTTAAATGGAAAAAGAATATTTTGAATTATTAGATGATGCTTTAAGCCAAGGGATATATGATGAAAATAAAATTGCAACAATGAAAAAAATGTTCAATATGCCCCCAAGCCTAATTGCACAAAAACAAAAAATAGAATCTTTAAAAACAACGGTTGCATCTGGAAAACCTGCTATGTCTCTTCAAGAACAGTTGGCTGCAGGTAGAAAACAAGCTAAAAAAGTTGCGAAACAAGAAGAAAATAAGTTTCCTTTATTTATTAATGGTCAACCTGTTTACAAACTAAATGGAAAGGTACCAGATTTTAGTGTTACGTCCGGTAAACAGGTAGAAACAACTCTTGCTAAAGCACAAGAAATTGATGCACTATACCAATTACAAAATCCTTCAGAAGATATCTTTGCAGTAACAGGTGATGGAGACAATGCAGCAAAATTAAAAGAATGTTATTTGTATCAAGCAAAATTTTTAGATGTTAATCCAAAAGCATATTTTGATTTCAAGTACAAAGATTATCAGACATACAAACCAGAAAACGTAGAATATCTTGAAAAAGAAAAAGTTACAGCTAATGAAACAGAAAGAAGTTATTTGGATGATTTATTAGGATTGTATAATGCACAGATACAGAAACAAGAATTAGCATTATTGTCTGGTAAATTTAATGGAGCTAGAGTTAATTTAAATCAACTGTTTCACCAATATAAGGTTGGAGAACCAATTAGTACAGGTGGTGGCAATTCAAATAAATACAAAGGATTAAATATACCTTGGTTGAAAAAAGGTAACCCCCTTAGCGAAGATGATGCTAGAAGAGTAGAACAACATATTAACAATAATATAAATTTTTATAAAATTATTCGTAAATCAGACCCAACTACATTTTCTAAGACGCATATTAGTGATTTAAGAAAAACAGTACCCCAAGATAAAAGAGAATATATGGCATTATTGTCTTTAATACCAGATAGTTTCGGGGATGAAGAAAAAGATGCTTGGGCTAATGGTATAAGAACTGCTTACAGAAACAAATATATTACAAAAACAACAAAAGCACCATTAGTAGCTGATATGTTTACTCAAATAGGTGCATTTTCACCAGAAGATATTAAAAACCCAAAAGAATACATAAAAACACCCAGTAAACCGATGACTATTCCAGATAATTTTAGAACCCCAGAAGGACAACAACCATTAATAAAACAGAAGTCGTATATTTCTAGTGTGGGTGATTATCAACCAGATGATGAATCCGATGATGATGAATCCGATGATGATGAACCCAATCTTATGGATTCCCTTCTTGGGGGTTTTGGCAAACGTCGCAGTAAGCGTAAAAGCCGAAAAAGTAAGCGTCGTAGTCGAAAAGTTAAAAGGAGAAGTAAGCGTAAAAGTTTGAAAGTTAAAAGGAGAAGTAAGCGTAAAAGTTTGAAAGTTAAAAGGAGAAGTAAGCGTAAAAGTTTGAAAGTTAAAAGGAGAAGTAAAAAAAAGAAAAGTGTTAAATATAAATTTTTCTCGATTTAAATTCAAAAATAAAAACATTGTTGTTTAATAATGACTTCTTTCTGGGTATCTAATCCGAATGATCTAAATCTATTAAGATTCTGGCCATGCTCACAAGGTTCAGTAGAATACAACATGAATGCTATGACTGTAATGGTTATTTATATTTCAATTATTGCATCAGTAGTTTCTAAAACGTATTCACCTTTATATCTTGGTACTCTCGGTGTTGCTGGTATAGCAACTATATACTATTTAAAATATTCGCCAGTTGAAGGTATGGAAAATTCTATGCCAAGATTTGTTCAACCCAGTCTTGGGGTAGCACAGGGAAGTGGGGAACAATTAAGACAACCAACACCCAACAATCCATTTATGAACGTAGACGTAACAGATTACGATAAACCCCAAAAGTATCAAAATTATCATAGATACAAGGAGGCTGTTTACCCAACACCCGAAACAGAACAGATTAGGAAACAGGTAAGTAATGATTTTATTGGAGGTCTATTCCAAGACCCTAACGGCAAGATATGGGATCGTCATAACTCACAGAGACAGTACATTTCACAACCTGTAGGTGAAGTGCCAAGCAGACAAAATGAGTTTGCACAATGGTTATACGGAAAAGAGTATGTATGTAAGACAGGAAGTATTTATGATCGTTATGGTGTTAAGAGTACACCCGATTCATTGGTATGTAATGGATTTAATGCTGCCGAACCTACAAATTTTGGAATAAAGGAGAAATATGTTTGATTAAATTCCTGCCTTAATGCCTTAAACATAAATAAAATCTAACATATAATTATATGAAGATACACCCATTATGGTTTCTTTGTTTATTTACTAGATTGTTGTTAATATTTTTAATACGGTATTTTATTAACAAAAAAAAGAATAAAACAGCAAAAACATTAATTACTATTTTATTAGTTTTTATTGGTTTGGGATTTATTAGAAAAGCTTATTTTTCTTCAAACAATGAAACACAGTTTGCTAAAGTATTTTGGCACGAAACTAGATATGTTCACGGTGTTTTATATATAATGGCTAGTTTGTATTTGTTTTATGATAATCTAAATATGTGTTTGTTGTTACTTGCTTTGGATGTTATATTCTCTGTATTGTACAGAATCATTTTAAATCATTGAAATTTGAGAATTCCATTCCCATTCATTACAAGAATCGGGACATCCCGTAAATTGTATATCCAATGGATTTCCGTCATTTCCGACTAATGGCCACACTTTATCTCCTGGTAAATTAGAAACGTTTGCATCCTTAGTATATTGATAAACAGGTAATGGTATTCCATTGCAGCTGTTTACTTTTATAAACAAGTAATAATATTCATTAAAATTACTCTGACTTGGGTTGTTGTCATTAATCTTAGATACATCTTTTACGGGTACTGTTTCTATACTCAAATTAGTAATTGGATTGCCACCAGAGTCTAATATTCTAATTTTATTTTTTGGAGTCTTGGTTATAACTGTAGGCCATTCGGGATTATCCCATTTATCCAATTCAATGTCAAAAGCACTGTCTCTCAAACTTCCTCGTGTAGCTACATCAGTTTCCTTGAAATATAAAGGTTTGGTAGAAGAACTAGAACCCTTAAGGTCCAGTGCACCCGTAATAGTTAAATATCCTTGATCTGTTTGTCTTATTGTTGTACAACTGTTACACCAATCAGAAACCTTGGTCCCCTTTTTATACTGTACAGCCGCATTCAAAAAATCCAACAAATTAACCTTGTTCTTGTCCGTACCATCAATACAATCATACCCCAATTGATCCATAGTACCTTGAGACCCCCAAACATTTAACAATGCTTGAATATAATTAAAATCTGTTACTTGGTCACACACATCCATTTACTAATATCTAATATATTAATTTATTGATAATCACTTTAAAGAATGCCCTTTAATTTAATTATAAAGATAAAGCTAATGTTTATCTTGGGTGTAGATATTGGGTTATATCATATGGGTTTGGTTGGGTGTGAAGTATTTCCAGATTTTACTCTGAAAAGTGTTGAATTTTGTGAATTGGTTGATATAACTGATTTTAATTGTAAAAACCCCGAAGGAATTAAGGGGTGTGTGTTATTTCATGAAAAATGCATAGCAGACTATATGTCACACTTCTTCCAAAACTACGAGGGTATTTTCGACAAATCAGAATATGTAATTATTGAACGTCAGCCTCCTATGGGTCTTGTTGCTGTTCAAGAATTAATATTGTTTAAATATAGGTCAAAGTCTGTTATGGTTTCTCCTAATTCTATGCATGCTTATAATGATATTGGTCATTTGGGTTATGACGATCGAAAGGAGATGACTATTAAATTGACTACACACAATTTAAAAAAGTTTGAATATTTTAATAAATTAAGTAGAAAGCATGATATTTCCGACGCATTACTTATAGTAAAGTATTTTTTATCCAAGAAGAATAAGGAATATATAAGAATTAAAGAGTTGGAAGAATGGAGAACTAGGAATCAAACTTTTATTAAAAATATAAATGCATATGCTTACACCCCATAAAAGTTTAGTAACCTTTGTAAACATTTCTGAATGTGTCAATTTCTGTATCTACTTCGGTATCTACGTCTAATTCACAAGAAGGTGCGTCAGCTTGACAATTTGGGGAATTTACATCTACGTCTACGTCTACGTCTATGTCAGTGTCAATGTCTGGTGGTGGTGGATCGTCATCTTCGTCATCTTCGTCATCTTTATTTGATACAACAGCGTATATTATACTAGCGGTTATACCGGCTATTGCCAATACAGCTGGGCTTAATAACACAGATAAAACTTGAGAACTAGACCCAACAACTTTACCAGCCACCCAAGCACCTCCCAGAATTGCCGCAATTATGATGTATACCCAGAAATCGAACGATAATCCCTTGTTTAATTGAGAAACATCTAGTGTATAATCTGATATAATTTTGTTTAATATAGTCGAGTTAAATATAGAATCTATAACAGATGTAGCTTCCTGTATATTTCTCATTTCTTGAACAGTTTCATTAGTAATGCTGCAACCACAACCAGAACCATTGTTTGTGGCACAAACTTCACCACCTTCAGGTATATTAGCGTAATATTCTTCTGAAATCCTTGTTTCACAATCCTTTTTTTCTTGAATAGACAACTCAGGATCCAAACAAGGTCCATAATTAGGGGGAATTTTTGCACCACAAGTAGCACTACCTTTAATAGTTCCTTTGTTTACTAATACAATAGATTGTACTAACCCCGAATCTTGTTCATTTGTATTACCTGCATCGGCATTGATACTGTTAGTAACTTTGTTTTTAATAATTTGTGTTATTGTTGTAGCTTCTTCTGAAGTATTAAACTGGGCGAAATTAAGACCCGAATTTGTTTGTGAAATAGTTTTTAACACTTCTGATTGAAAATCGTTAGTGATTCCTGTTACCATTTCAGATTTTATATTGGTTTCGGCCAATTGTTCTGAACTAAGAGAAACCTCCGTTGTATTAGTTAGACAAAGACCACCCGAACCACCCGAACATTCTATAATACCTCCTATACTATCACCTGTATTTGTACATGCCCAATTAATAGCACAATCGTTTTTACAAGATTGTAGGCTTATCCCGTTTAAACGACCAATACCTCCAGGATCTCCGACATTACAATCATACGTATCCGTACCCTTTAATTCAAGCCAATCAACACCTTTAGTACCAGATGGTTGAGAAAATATAGCACTGTTCCCATCTCTTATATCATACCTCTTCTTCCCGTTACCTAAATCTATTATTCCTATATAAGTTGTTTGATTACAATTATCATTACAACTATTTTCTGTATAACCATTCTGTGCAGAAATTTCTAAATACGGATTAGTTGGACAGGCTAAACGTCTAGCCCTTCTAATACAAAGATCTTCTACTTCAAACTCGTTCTTATCAGATTGACCTTCGCATATTCCATCATAAGTTAATGCTTCATCCATAGTTCCATACATAATATCACAATTAGATGGATTAGTAGCTATATCATCACCCATTCTTCTACTTGGTGTAGAAAACTGGCATTGGTATGTAGGTAATCTACTATCATACGCACATTGTGATTCACACATTCTTTGTGAACGTTCACTTGATTCACATACGCCTACAGATTCATTCTGTACTGTAATAGTTTGTGTTATGTTAACATTCTGTTGTGATTTATTGGATGCTTTTGCTCTCAATTGTTGACCTATCTTAGTTATTGATTCTTGGTATACATCTAATGACGATCTGGATAAATTTGAAGCTCCAACTCCCATTAATTCTAACAATAGATAAATATATTAAATTTCAAAATAACTACAATTTAAATTTCTAGCTTGAAAAGCTTTAATTTCTATGAAATCCGTGTTTACAACACGGGCTTTGAAAAAGCTTTAATTTCTATGAAATCCGTGTTTACAACACGGGCTTTGAAAAAGCTTTACTTTTTCTTTTTCTTCATATTTAAACAAGCTACTGTAACTCCGAATATTAATAATACTAATAATAACATAAAAGGCCAATATCCAATTGAACCAGAACAGTTTGAATTAATATCTTGTATAATAATTTTACACGTATCCTCGACATCACCTCCACATGTTTTAGAATCTTCGTCACACGGAGCTCTATATCCATCGTATAATTCGTACACATTTTCAAAACTAGGTCTCTCTGACTCTTTAACGTTCGTTTCGTCATTGACTAGGTTGTGTAACTTGTATACCCACAAAGATAGATTACGTCTCGTATCCAAGTAATTTGCGATTGGTAACGATTTTAAATTTTCTTTGTAATGTACTTTACACCAATCACACGGAAGTACAAATTCTAAGCTTTCAAAAAACATTTTATATTTTTGTGCAATTTCTTTATCTTCTAAAGTATTAGTAATTGTTTCGGGATACCCCATAGCAACCGAATGTAAAAAATGCCACGCAGTTGGGCCCCAACATCCGGGTTTAAGTCCGTTATTTGCCATATTTGTTAATACACAATAATTTTTTTTTAGGTTATTAACCGTTTTTTAAATAAAACTAGTTATTAATGAAATACTTAATTTATGGATACACTGGTTGGATTGGGAACAAGTTGTCAACACTTATTCAGGAATCAGACAATATCGTTATTGGATCTGTGGCTAGGATGGAAAACAGGCGTGATTTACTTAATGAGATTAGTATGAAAAAACCCGACCGTGTTATTGTAGCTTCTGGAAAAACAGGGACACCCAATGTTGATTGGTGTGAAGATAATAAAGAGGAGACGTTAGTTACTAATGTAATTGGGATATTAGATATAGTTGATGTTTGTAAAAAGTTTGGAATACATTGTACTGTGTTTGCAACGGGATGTATATTCGAATATGATGAAAAACACAAAGTTGGTGGTATAGGATTTACTGAAGATGATTCACCAAATTTTAAAGATTCGTACTATTCTTATACTAAGGGAGTTGTTGAAGAGTTAATAAGAAATTCTGGTTATTTGGACAATACATTAATTCTTAGAATTCGTATGCCTATATCTGATAAGTTAGAACCAAAAAATTTTATAACAAAGATAGTTGGGTATGAAAAAGTAATTAACATTCCAAATTCTATGTCTGTACTTACCGACCTTTTACCAATAAGTATTAAGATGTCCGAAGTTAAAGAGACTGGTATTTATAATTTTACAAACCCTGGTGTTATTAGTCATAACGATTGTTTGGAATATTACAAAATGTTTGTTGATTCTGAATTTGAGTACACTAATTTTACTGTTGAAGAACAAGACACTATTTTAAAATCTAAAAGATCAAATAATTTTTTAAGTACTACTAAATTACAAACTTTTTGTTCTAAACATAATCTAGAATTACCGGGTATACACACTTCAGTAAGAAAAATATTAAAAAATATTAAAAAATAATTAAAGTTTTTTCAAAGCCAGATCTCACCAACATTACCAAATAAGTTAATTTACTCTACAATTTGGTCCACGTCTATTCTTCCAATTACAACTACATCTTTCAGATTTACTAACATCTAAACATTCAACTTTATTTAATTTACTTTTGCATAATAATTCACAAGGTAAAATAATAGGACTTTGAGTTGGTGAAATTGTAGGACTTTTAGTTGGTAAAGTAGGTGATTGTGTAGGACTAGGTGTTAATAATTTACAATTAGGTTTATTCTTTACTTTTTTCCATATACATCCACAATTATTATTATTACATTTATTTTTATTATTACTGTTTTGTATACACCCTTCACTACAAGTTATTGGCGATTCTGTAGGTTTTAATGTTGGAATTATAGGTGACTGTGTAGGACTAGGTGTTAATAATTTACAATTAGGACCATTTTTTATTTTTTTCCATATACATCCACATTCATCATTATTGCATTGTTTTTTATTTTTATTTATTTCACATTTTGAACTACAAGTTAATGGAGATTGAGTTGGAGATATACTAGGTACATTTGAAGGCCTTCTTGTAAAAACACCATCAGTACATATTAGTTCAGTTAAAGAGTATAATATATCTATAAAATTATTTACATTATTTATATTAAATACAAATGGAGTTATTTCATTTAACAATATTTCATTGTAATTACCTAATCCCATAATAATAATTTTAATATCTGGATATAAACTTTTCGTAATATTTATTTGTTCCATCATATAATCAACAGGAGAAGTTCCTTTTATACCTTTAGTTGGTTTACCATCAGTAAATATAATAACAAATTTATCTGCTATTTCTCTTGAATTTTTTAAATATTTATCTGTAAAAAATTTTATGGCACCTCCTGTAAATGTAGACCCTTTTCCATATTTAATTTCATCAATTGCATTTAATAAATTATTTTTATTATAACTAAATTGAATTAATCCTTTTACTTTACTATTAAATTCTATAATACTCATTTCAGCACCATCTGGAGATAAATCAAAATTATTAACTAAATTATTAAGAAATACTTTTGTTTTTAAAATACCACCTCTAAATATACTATTACTTCTGTCCATAATAATACCTATATCCATAATTTTAGAACACTGAATAGGACTCATTGTAGGTGAAACACTTGGTGACTTAGTGGGTGACTCAGTGGGTGAAACACTTGGTGACTTAGTGGGTGACTCAGTGGGGCTCTTGGTGGGTGAAACACTTGGTGACTCGGTGGGTGAAACACTTGGTGACTCAGTGGGTGAAACACTTGGTGACTCGGTGGGTGACTTAGTGGGGCTCTTGGTGGGTGACTCAGTGGGTGACTCGGTGGGTGACTCGGTGGGTGACTCGGTAGGACTTAGAGTCGGCGAACATGTCTTGTAGATTTTCGTGAGCGCCTCGAGAAACCCTTGGTCGGCCAGGTCGTCGAAACTCGCCGCCGCCACGACGTTCACCGGAGTGCTTGCGGTGTCAAACAGGGTCAGGTCCGTGCTGGAACCGATCGGGATGTAGACCACCGACACACCGATTTCTTCTTGCAGCTTGTTGGCGTACTCGATTGCTTTGGGGCGCTGCGAGCTGGGGTAGGGCTGGCCGTCTGTGATGAGGAATATGAAGCGCAGGCGGCCGCTATTGATAAAGCTGCCCTGGTTGAAGTACCCGAAGATGCGTTCGAGGGCGTCACCGGTGTACGTGCTGCCGCCGCGGCGCGAAAGCGCGTCGACGCGCGTCTCGAAGCTGGTGCGACAGGTCTCGGCGACGCACTGCTCGAGCGGGAAGAAGTCTTCCACGGGGAAGTTGTCGTCGCTTACGGTTGAGCTGAACTCCATGAAACCGAAGCGCGTGTCGGGCAGCCCGAGCTTGAAGCGGTCGTCCTGGGTGTTAAACTTCACTCCGGTGCTGTACTCTATAACCAATTCCTTGGATTGTTGGAATTCATTTGAGCTGATAGAGCCGCTTTCATCTAGAAGCCACATGATGTCTGTGGGTCGGTCTATGATAGAGCAGAACTCATTGGCATGGGTTATTACCGCGAGGCAGACAAAGATGGTTGTACGAATCATTCTCTTGTTGGGGAGTTCAAAATACAGTTTAAATAATTAATATTTAATATTGTTTTGTTGTCTACTTGTTCTCATATACTTATTATATAACCCCATTCTTTAAATGCTTTCAAATTTATTTTTTAGTTTTTAAAACTCAAATTTGTTAGTATTTAAAGAATGATTGACTTAATGGTTTGAATTTTTAAATTGTTTTTAAATTGTATATATAATTAATGTCCACACAATTTCAAAATACAGTTTAAATAATTAATATTTTATATTTTTAAATTGTTTTTAAATTGTAATTTATTTTATCAATAATAGGTCTTAGTATATCTTCATTAATTATTACAATATTTTTAGTAATAACAAATCTTCGTATATATAGAAAAAATCCGAATAGTTTTTTATTTAAACCAACACCTTATAAATATGTAAATTATTTTTATTCGTTTATTGTGTTTTCATACTTAGCAACATACAATTTATTGGTATCAACTGTAAATTATTTTATCAAATTAAATGTTAAAGCAATTGTTGTTATATTAATAGTTTTTTCTATATATATAGCATCAATTATTAGTTTGAGTAAAGTCGGTAATTAAATTATTCAATTTTTTGGTTAATTGGAGTAAAAGGAAATGGACAAACCAAATTGCTTTCAGAATCTTGGCTAACTATTGGACTAATAAGACCAGTTCTATCCATATTATTTATAAGTGGAGCTTCTTCATAGTTAGAATCTGAAGGAACAGTAAATGGTCCATAATCACTTGATTCGTAGTCAGTTATTCTATTATCCAACGATTCAATTTCATTATTTAGATCGAAGATCTGAAAGCAATCTTTGATTGCGTCGCGAAGCTTTCATAGAAATTTATAAGATATCGTTAGTATCAAAAAAGTTAAAGTCACTCTCTAACGCTGAATCTCCAGGAGTATCATTAAATCCGAAATTTTCCTGATCTAAAGGAATACTGTCTGTAAAATCTGGTATATCTGGTATATCAGAAGACCCAGTATCTGTTGGAAAATCATCATCAGTAGATCCAAGAAACCCCAATCCATCATCTGTTACTGGGATCTCTTTGAAATTACCATCCCCTTCATCTAAATTAAGATTATCTAAATTAAGATTATCTAAATTAAAATCATCATCTTTGATTTTATCTTCAAAGGGAGCTGTATCTCCTATAGGAAATATAGGAACATCACTATCATCAATATTTGTATTTGACTCAGGATCTGGTGTAAATAATTCACTTAGATTACTTTTTTCTGATTCATATCCAGAATCTATTTTATTATCCGAAGAAGTAGGAATATCATCCATAATATCACTACCACTTAAAATATCACCAATATCATTGTCATCTTTTTGAATAGGTTCTGGTTGAGCGGATGGTGTTACATGTTCTGTAAACGTGTTACATAGGTATTCCTGAAGTATAGACTGTATGGGTATCATAGCACTAATGGTATTGTCAATGTTAGTATTTATAGTATCTTTTATTTTTTCTGTGTTGTCTCTATCCAAAGAATCCTCAAAAGGTTCAGGACTGTAATAGAAACATTCAGCTCCAGCTACGTATACACTGTGTATAAAGATTTCTGGGGTTGGTATTTTAATTTTAATATTACTATGCTTACCACCCAAACGTACAGATGCTAAAATTTTTACATGAGATACAAAAATAGCAGTAACCATATCCATAAGATAAGGACATTTTTCCTTAATCCTGGTAGTTTCCTGATCTAATATACTTTGGTTCCAGCTAGGTATCTGTTTTAAAAAAATTTGAAATTGTTTCAACGGGTTATATTCATCCTCACTTACGGAGTCTTCGTAAATACTAGAAAAACCTTCTTGTATAAGAGGTTGGAGATGTCTTTTTAATTGGTCTGAATATTCATCTCTTGCCGCAACTAATACACTAACATTCAGTTGGTTTGACATTTATATACTCTCAAGTATTTATTTACTATTTGAAAACGAATTAAAGAATTGAATTAATTATTTAATAAAGAATGTCGATGGAATCCGTATCTAGTATTATAGATGAGTTAAACAGCACAAACAGTACTTTGGAAAAACAAGATATTTTGAAAAAGTATACAGATGACGAATATCTAACTAAAGTGTTAGTCTTTGCTTACGACCCGTTGGTCCAATTTAATGTTTCGTCGACTAACGTTAAAAAATATGTTAGTAATAAAAAATACGAAACTCAAAAGTTTAGAAAATATACCGAATTGTTTGGATTGTTGGATGATTTGAGTAACAGAGTCGTTACTGGTAACGAGGCACTTAAGTCGGTTAACGAATTTGTTAAAGAGTTGAGCGAACCTTTGAAATCGTTGGTATATAATATTTTGGACAAAAACCTAAAAATCAGAATAAGTCACAAAATTATCAATAAAGTTTATCTATCAGAAGGGAAAAAAGGTAATGTGATCGATGTATTCGATCCCGTATTGTCTTATAAATATGATTCAAAGTTCACTGAATTAGACAACAGTTGGTTTATTTCCAGAAAATTAGATGGTGTTAGGTGTTTAATCTTTATTAACCCAAAGACCAAAAAGATTAAAACTTATTCTCGAAACGGCAAAGATTTGTATAACACTGAATGTATTACAAACCAAATTGACATTTCTAAATTCAAAACCAATGTATTTTTAGATGGTGAAGTTGTTTTTATTGACACAGTTAGTGATACAAACCAAATTGACATTTCAGACGGTCAGGAGGATTTTAAGAGTGTTATTGAAATAGTTCGTAAAAAGAGCAAGGTTGAAGATGTGTCCAACATTTATTATAAAATATTCGACATAATTCCAGAAGATGTGTTTTTTGGTAATGCTGAAGGGGTGGAATATTCTAAAAGATATGCACAGATCCAAAAAATATTTCGGAACAATTCGAAAATTAAGATTGTTGAACAAACGGTTCATTCGGACAATACTTTTGACATTATGACTGAGAAATCTAAAACATTAGAGTGGGAGGGGTTAATGGTTCGGAAAGACACGTTGTACAAGAGTGGCAGAACTAGGGATTTGGGGAAAATTAAGAGTTTTGTTGATGATGAATTTACAGTAACCGACGTTATTAATGGCCCTTTTAGAATTATTGATCCAGATACTAAACTCGAACGAACGATTACTTGTTTAGCAGCAGTCATAATAGATTATAAGAAAACCAAGGTTGGTAGTGGATTTAGTATTGAAGAAAGAAAATTATATTATAAAAATCCTGAAAAAATTATTGGTAAAAATATTACAGTTCAATATTTTGAAAAAACACCAGATAGTTTAAGATTTCCAACATTTAAAGGAATTAGGGATTATGAATAAAATTTTGTAGAATATACGTTTATTTGTCCGTTAGGGTTAGGCAAGCCCTTAAAATGAACACTAAATCCTTTAATAATATTATTTGATGTTTTAATTTGATTTATTACACCTTGATCATTACTATAAATTCTTCCATATTTTGTACCCCATTTAGGTGAATCTTTTGCTAATTTTGCAAAAATAAGTCTAGCTGCTATATTTTGTGTATGAGAAATATATCTTATAAATATTTGTTGTCTTTCATATTCCTGTTTAATATGTGAAGGAACATTACAATCTTTATAAATATTATCTTCGTTAGCATAACAGTGAAAATCCCAACTTGGACAATCTCTGATAGGATATATATTATTCGTGTTTGAATATATTATGGACATTTTTATACTTTTGCTTAATGCTTCGTGTTTAACACATTTTATTAATTCTTTAATTTTGTCAATATTTTCTGAATAAAAATTATATATTAAACCAGCTCCTTCAATAGATAACAATACTGGCAAACTTTCCTCACCAATTCCACACTCTTTTAATTTTTTTATAAATGCATTTTCTATTTTCCTTTGTATTTTTAAAAAGATAATATAACCTTGTGTCATTGCTTTATATTGTGAATATATTGATGTAAATTCAACAGAATCATCAGGAATAGAGTCTAAATCTAAATTTAAAAGTGAATTGGCTACATTTATTAATTTTGTAATTGTATCTGATGATATATCATTAATTCCTATTGAATATTCATTTAAATTTAATTCTTTTGTTAAAGATGGATCTTTTTCTTTAGTATCGTTAATTAATCCAAAAAAGAAACACAAAGATAAAGCAACCGATGAAATATCAGAAAACGATTCATCATCTTTATCTTTAACACCAGCTAATATCTCTAATCTTCTTGCTTGCATATATTGGTCATATCCTTGTTTAGTTTCATCCGAACGTAATATTTTGTTTTGAATTATTTCATTAATTTCATTTAAATTTATCATATTTTTTTCTGTATTGCCTAATATTTCTGGTGCAGATGAAATACCTATTCTAACTTTAGGTCTGTTACTATTCTTTTGTGTATAATTTTTTAAAATAAACATAGCTAACCAATACATTTTAACAAAACGTTTTTCTCCCGATATTACTATTTCCCAAGAATCTCCAATTTCATTAAGTTTAAAAATATCATAAGGATTTTGGGTTCCAAATTTGCACATTAATTTATTCATTCCTTGCCTTAAAATAAAATTATGTAAAGAAATTTGTTTTTTCATTTCTTCTTGGTTTTGTGCCCATAAATTAGTTGAATTTTTTAAATCTGTAATCATTATACAACTACCTTCTTTTTGTTTATAATAATTACAATTACCTATATCTTTTGTAACAATAAAAAATTGAAAATCATCATCTGTATCATCGAAACTAATAGCTGGTGGTCTTTTTAAATCCATCGACGTTCTTTTGGCATTATCTAGTTCGTTTTGGTGTAATAAATCTTTACTATGTTCCTGTTTTAGTAATGGATTCATTGAATCTATTAATATAACAATATATTTAAATTTAATATTTAGAAATTTAATATTTAGAAATTGGGGTTAAAACTAGACCTAATAATAGACTGGTTCTCCTTTAATTTTGTCCAATCACCCACCTGTTGGTATACAGGTTTGGGATCTAACATACAAGTACCAGTTTTGTCTGCAGACATTCCTGGAATGAATTCATAACACCCGGTCTGGCTTGATTGACCACCCGCACCTGCTCTAACATTTTGGTATGCATGAAGACCGTGAGCATTAGTATATTTGGAGTTTTCGAGTCCAAAATCTTTATCTCCGAATGATTCGGGAGCAGATAACACACAATTATCTCCACAAGTATCTCTTATTGTGAACGAATCTGGGTAGAAAGCAGATGTGCAGTTATTCGATCCAGAAATTTCATAAGCTTTTGAAATTCCCTTGCCACATTTCTGATAATTGTTAGTTTCATCTTTGATCAACTGACCAATGTTTCCTTGAATTGGCATAGGCCCTTCTTCTCTTTCCATAGGTTTTTCATCTCCTGGAGAATGCGACCAATTCATTAATCCCTGTTTATATGGTACTGTGTTGGGTCCAGAGATAATATTAGATTTTTGATTTGAGAATGTGGGTTTGGCAAAATCTTTATCACTTGGAAATACTGTAAACTTGTTGTCTGAAGCAATCATTATTATAATAGAATTATATTTTATTTTGTATTTTTAAAACTAATTAATGATTTTACAAAAATTTTTGAACTAATGTATTTTACCCTTAAATATTATAAATAATAGAAAAAAGAAAAAGAACAATAATGTTAATCTAGTAATTGAGTCAGATAATATCATTGACATATACTAATATTTTTAATCAAAGATTAATTTTTATTTAAAATTGTTGTTTCTACGGAATAGTGGTCAGATCCAAACGGGTTATTAAATTCAGGTTTTGTAAAAATCTGTTGTGTTGTAAAAATAGCATCTAAACTATTAATACTAGAATATTTGAAATGTTTACTCAATATTTGTATCTCTTCTTCAGATCTAAAATTAAAATCTCCTCCAAATATAATTTGTGAATGTATCCCAGATATTATTCCAGCCATTTGTTCTAACTGTTTCCACCTAACATCCTCGTGCAATCCGTCATCTGGCCAACTGTTTACATACCCTGCTTGAGCATGAGTATTTAATATAACTATTGTATCACCTAAATTATTTAATGTCGTTGCTTTCAAAATTCCTTTCTGTGATACGGAATCTATACTTCCGCCATTATTAAATGGGATAAACTCATAATCAATTATTCTTAATTTAGAAGTATTTACTGCAATTATCAGACCTGAATCTCCCCACTGAGTAGTATTTAAAAAATCAGGAGATGGAGAAACTAATACGTCGTACCCTTCTTGGTTTAGTGATTTTGAAAAATTATTTTTGGCCCCATTTTTAAGTGGGGTATAAAAGGATTCTTGTATCATAATAATATCAAAATCTTTCAAATATTTAACTAATTTGGGATAATCGTTTCCTCTACTAGAGAATGGGAGAACGTTTATATTATAAGTTATTGTTTTAAAACTATTATTTGATAAATCCATATTATTAGGTTCAAATGTTAACAATTCTATTTGTTGTTTACACATATATTTTAAAGAAAGAAGTATAATAGAACTTAATCCAGTATATATAAACATCTTTTTGTTTTTATAATATGTTGAAGATATCAACATTGTCAAACTAATTATTACTATCAACGGAAGTATGTAATTAGCTGGAATAAGTGTAGTTACAGTACTATATGTTGTTTTTAATGGAATTGTAAACAAGTTTTGTGCAAGTTCCATCTTTATTTATTGTATTATATAAAATTTTATTGTTAATATACACAATTAATTATCCCTTTTTTCATATTTTTTAACAAAATCTAATAACTGATTAAATTTCACTGTTACCACAGGAGCATCGTAATTTTGAGCAATATACATCCCAGTTGTTACACCAAACAAAAATGTTGTTAGTTGTTTCATTATATTAATATTAAATAAAATAATTTTCTTTGCAAAGCGCTGTGCGATTATTCCAAAGAAAATGCCTTAACAATACAGGCTGTACAAATTCTTTCATCACAAAAATGATTAAAAATTTTACAATTCATACATTTTATTTCACAAAAACATTGACAAGCATAATAACTCCACATTATGTCTGGAGTAAACATTTCTTTGCAATTTCTACACTGTTCTGTCATTAATACTAACGTTTAATTTTTTATTATGTTTGGACCACAGTTAAATGCATTTAGCATGTTTAAACCAAGCGATTTTGGATATTTATTGTAACGTTTCCATTCGCGAACTGAATGTGAATATACACACTTATTATCCGAACAATTCTCGGGACACCAAAGATATTTATTATTTGATCCACTTTTATTCAACATTTGAAGGTGTTTATTCCAATCTCTATTATAATAATAATCTTTTTCTTCGTAATATTCACGACGTGTTACATCTTTTTCACGACGTGTTACATCTTTTTCACGACGTGTTACATCTTTTTCACGACGTGTTACATCTTTTTCCCTAATTTTCAATTGTTCCTCTAGGTTTTCGCTTTCTTCGATTTCTTCAAATTTGCGCTTCTTAGATTTTGCCGGTCCGCATTTTACCGGGGATTTTACACTTTTAGATTTTCCGAAAATATTAAAGTAATCAATCATTGTTATTACTTTAATAGTTTGTGTATGTTTAAGTTACTTTAAAGACTTTAATCTAGAAGCGCCAGAAGCGATAAGCACTAGCGTTGAAATTTAGTGGGCCTGGGTCACCTCTGTTATAACTAAGACAACTTGGTTGGCTTAATTGATCTAGATACATAGGTACTAACCAGTCAACGTTGTTGTATTTCTGTGGATGCCACCATGGACTTGGTATATTGAACACCAGCCCTGGTGCAGTGAATCCTTCCGTTAAAAATCCAGAATTACAGCATAATAAAGTAGAAACAGCTGCAATTATTGTTACAATTGCTATAAGATTGTTGCTCATGTTCTTGTTACTAAGATACTTATATTTTATTTTTACATACAATCAATTTAAAAGAAAGAATTACTTATTTTATAATAAAGATGAAGAGAATAACTTCAAGTACGCATGGGACCGGGTCTGAAAGACAATCGGATTACGAAGACAAGTCGAGTACGCAACGAAGTTACGAAGACAAGTCGAGTACGCAACGAAGTTACGAAGACAAGTCGAGTACGCAACGAAGTTACGAAGACAAGTCGAGTACGCAACGAAGTTACGAAGACAAGTCGAGTACGCAACGAAGTTACG
>Ga0209533_1002214_pt1 | contig 17828 bp, 7 predicted proteins | sample COG_04_FD_184748 | JGI IMG/M metagenome (GOLD analysis project Ga0209533, IMG submission 184748) | Pelagic Microbial community sample from North Sea - COGITO 998_met_04 (SPAdes) (version 2) | ecosystem: Environmental > Aquatic > Marine > Neritic zone/Coastal water | place: Helgoland, sampling...
CTTCGTGCTCGGCGTATCCCGGTAATCTTCCACCAGCATGGAGATCACCTTCGCAGACGCTCCAGATACGGGGAAGATGATGGACGCTTGCCCCTCCGCTTCATTTGCCACCATGGCCGGGCCACCATTTTGCAGACCCAAAATGCTCGAGCTGGGTGCATACAAAATACGCAGGCGTTGTTGATGGTCTTTGTCCGTGCCAACAAAAACATCCGGAACCTCATAGCCCATCACCCGAGTATCCGGGGAAACCGGAAAGGAAAGCTCCACCACTTCATTCTCGGGCAGGCCTTCGAATTCGTGCAGATACAGCCAGTAGGTATGCTTCCCTTGCACCCGTATCGAGGTCTGGGAGCCTTCCACGCGCACATCGTTAAACCGCTGGACGAAAGTACTACGCGCCGCCTGCGCTAATTTCGCAGACACCGTCAATCGTTGCGGGGAAATATCGGCCTGTCCCACGTGCCCTCCCAGCGTCAAACGTCCGGGCTTGCGCAGCGATTCGGTCAAGGCTGGCTGCGCTTGTACGAGCGGCGCCGTCAGCCCCAAAAGCATTGCGCTCACCAAAAGTTTTAAACATCTGCGTTTCATTGTATGAGGAGTCGCGTTCATTATTTTACCTTGTATAAGTTACTGGTTTCTGGTATTGGGCCGGTTCCGGGTAATGGGGTGTGCTGCACCCGATAGCTTAGTTGCTCTGAACCAATCTTTGCCTCAAAGCGGCTCATGCCCGCTTCATCGACCTGGAAATTAAACTGATCCGTCACGCCGGCCCGATTCACCTGCAAGCGCTGCCCCTGGGCGCTTACGCGGATCGCTGGATCTCCCTCGGCTGCATCGTAGGGGAACAACAAGACTTTCAGGCGGACTCCGGATGCCGGGGTGGAAATCTGCAATTGCCGCGCGGCTTGGGTGCCGGTGATGCCCATGTACATATCCACCAGTCGAGTGGCAAATTTCCGGTCAGGATTTTCGCTGTCGAAGACGAAGATCTTCAACTTTCGCGTGCCCCCCTCTTCGCCCAGCAAAATCTCATTCCCCTTGACCGATTCCAACACCACATCGGGTTCCGTAGTCATATGAAAGGTGTACAAACGCTCTTTGCTATCTTTTTTTAGATCATCAAACACCACCGTATAGGGATGCGCCCCTTTGACCACCCCTACCGTCCGGTAGGCGTACTGCACGGGGAAATGAACGCTCCGCAGATCAGGTCCGGAGGGTTGCCCCGGCTGAAGCCAATGGGGAAATAAACTCAACGAGATCTGTTTGAATGGCATATCATTGCGATGCAGAGGTTGCATGTCTGCCAAAGTCACCGGCGACAAGGCGGTTTGATCGCGCGGGACTTCCCCTTTCCAATCCCAACTATGTTTGATGTCACCGGTGGCAAAACTATACTGTTTGCCATTTTCAAATCCGATCATGCGGGCCTCCTCTCCAAGGGTACTCCGCTTGTCGATGCTCATGACGGAGGTGTTTTGCGCCGCATAGCTGTTCCCCCAGTCATCCCCACCACGACCATACGGGTAGATGCTCCACTGACGTCCATGGGACGCCAGAGTAAACATACCGCGGTCCCTTCGGCAATGACCGTAATTATAGGAACGCACCACAAAGGCCGTCCACAGGGCGTTGGTATCCCAGCTGGACCGCGCGGATAACATGGAGAACTCCGGACAAAAGAAGGTGGTCGGGTTTGCCTCAAACGCAGCCGCTTCCACCTCTTCCATGGTTTTTGTCCGATCATATGTCACCATAGAAATCAACTCCGTCAATGGATGATGAATTCCACCATAATGTAAATTAAAGTTATGGGGTTTCATATTGACGTACTCCTCGCCTTGATAGACCCGCATCAAATAATCCATCTCGGCATCTTCCGGATACAAGTATTTCAGAATCACCGCAACATGGGCGTACTCCGACAACCGGCGATGGGTACTTCCCAGCCCACCCAAGGCTAAAATATTTTCGCGATCGGGAAGCATCGAGTTGATGAGCGTTCGACTCACTGCCCGTCGACCTTTTTGACTGAACGCCAAATCCCAACCCTGATTTGCGGCGACTAAAAGTCCGGCAGAGGCAACGGTTCCCTTTCCCAAGCCTTCATATCCCATCCCCTGCTCGGTAAAATCACCGGCATAATAGGCTTTCATCACTTGCAACAGCCCCGCCTTGGTGTCGGGATCAAAGCCCTCTTCCCCTTCGATGCAAAGCGCCGCCATGCCGCCTTTCCAATGGTGGGGCCCCCAGTTGCCTCCCGTATCGGCAATGCCCATCCCATGAATCCACACATCGGTGGTTAGTTTGGATATCAACGATCTCACATTATCCCGTTCGGTATCGGTCATATACGGATAAAGAAAATCGTAGGTAAAACAGATGCTGTATTCCTGGAAAAAAGATGTGATTTCTTGGTACTGCTTATCCCCCAGCGTTTTTTCTTTCATGTAATCCGGCAGGTTGCGGATTTTTTCATAAAAATATTTCCCATCCACATCCCGTTCTTCGTACACCTGATGAAGAAAGGTGGCATAGTGATCCACTGCTTCGGCGAGCTTTTCTCCCGCCACCCGATCTTCATCCACCAGGATCCGCAGAGACTCCCACATCATATACTGGGCCATGGGAAAGAGATCTTTGGCGTAAAGCTGTTCGATTTTGTCCTTGGAGGTATCCGCCAACAGAGCCTGAAACAGATCTCCGGTTTTGGTGTACAGAAAAGCCGCATTCGTTTTGTAATGCTCAAAATAGCGCTTGGTCGCCGGATCGTTTTGCACCCGGTCGCGCAGGGCCGGCAAGGACTCCGGCCGTAGGTATACCCGGGGATGCACACCTGGTTTTGGAGCCGAAGTAAAAATCAACGCCTTATTAAAATCACTCTTATCGGGTGCATAGTCATTGTTCGGCCCCGGAAAGGCTTTCCAGGTCGTATCCCACCACAGCTTGCGTAGCGCCGGCTGTTCCATGATTTCCGGATACGTGTGCTGCATGAGGACGTCGATATCGCCCTGTAAGTCCTGTCCATTTATCGGTGTGGTTGCCCTCGTTTCCGCCCAACACGTCGACAGTAATATCCCGACACTTGCTATAAGTATTTTTGTTTTTTTCATAATCTCTCCAACTTGTATTGGGTGGTTTGATCTTATATTGATCTCAGGTAGCATTTGCTGAAGGCATAAATACTCGTCTACGGCTTGCGTGCTGTTGGAAGTGGTGGGGCTCTTTAGACCCTATTTACGTTGGGTTGGAGCGGTTGCGTAAGGCCATCGGAACCGAGGCTGAAGCACTCGGCTACGGCCTGCGTGCTGTGTTTTGCATGCTATTATACTGGATCAAATATTTTTGAAAATGGTATGAGTCATCTGCCGATGGTCGTCATTTGGGGATTTATTCTTGATCGAAATCAAATCCCACTAGTGATAAAAAAACTGCCAAGCCTCGAGGAGACTTGGCAGTTTGGTAAAACTCTATTTAACTCTATTTTACTATCCCCGGCGGCGGCGCAGCATGACGAAGCTCAGACCGAAGCAACCAGCGAGCAGAGCATACGTGCCTGGCTCTGGAATCACCGTTAGAGAAAAAGTGTCGACATCGTTGGCTCCTGTACCATTCGCACTAATCCCGACATAGTTGATAGTTGGATTTACAGTATATGCGCCACTTGCAATCGATGTAAATGCACCCGCATCCCCCGCAACACGTGCTGCGTAATCCACGGACCACAATGGGGTGGTTGTATCCAAGGTAATCTGAATATCCCAAACTGTATTTGATGTCCCGGTATCAAGCTCGGTGTTCAGATTTAGGTTATTAAAAAGGGTATTACCGGTTTTTACGCCTAAGAAAGCCGATGCAGATTGACTATTTACTAGTATCGATGCGTAACCATTTGCGCCATTTTGGTTGAACGCTGAATCTCCATTTTTTTCCGCAAATCCAGCGGCGAACCAGTTAAACCCTTGGACAGACCCCAGAGTTAAGACGTACTCCTTACCCGTTTCAATCGCAACCGGTAGCCACACACCAGTTGCATTAGATGAAGTGCCGTTTGCATTGAAATTAGATGAGACAGGACCGGGGTCGGCCGTAGCATTCGACCAAATTGTGCCGGAAAAGTCTTCAGCAGTACCGGCAAGATCACCAGTGCCTCCATCAAAAGTGTGGTCGTAAATCGTCGTTTGGGCAGTCAAGCTGGACATAGCAAAGAGCACTCCAGCTACAGATAAGGAAACAAGTTGTGAGTATTTTTTCATAATGTTTAGGTTGATGGGTAATTTAGATAATTGGTGAGAGGAATAGAAAACCAGTAAGGAATAGTATAATAATTTTGTCAATATTTTTTTTACGTTTATCTACATACTAAATGCGATCATGGATACATCTGCTACGAGTCGATGAGGTCTTCTGTGTTGCAAGCCGCTGAGCGCTTGCGGCGGCGCATGCATACGTATCCCAGACTGGCCAGGCCGACGAGCCAGGCAAAGGTTCCGGGCTCGGGGATTTCGACTTTCTTACCGAGCTTCCGCAGCTCGAAGCTCCCGATGCGATTTAAAAGCGTCTCATCTTTGAGTGAACTAATCCCGACGAATTGAATATCAGCGTCAGCGGGCAACTCGCCGCTGCCCATCAGATTCCACTCATTCGCACTAGATGATTTCACCGAAAAATCAACCGTCCAGGGAAGTTGGAAGGTGTCTATCGAGATCCTAAAGTCTGCACCGCCATTGAAAGGCGAGCGAAAGGCAGGGTCTTGCTCCAAAAGCTCCACCTGGTTTTCCGTCCCAGGACCGAGAAATAGATTTACGCGTTGAGAATCGGCAAACAACCAAGCACTCGACTGCATAGAGGTGTGATAGAAGGTTGCATTCGCATTCGCATCGCTAAAGCCAAGCTGCATCCGAGCTCCTTTGAACTCAAACTCGGACACCGTAAGCTGATAGACCGCATTCGACTCGAGGGAGATCGGCAACCAGGCCCCACCGCCCTCAGCTCCAGGCAAGATAGAGCCCGCCGCACTGAACGGTGAAATACCCCGAGAATTCCCCCAAACCGCAGCGTTAAAGTTGACGGCAGGCGAGGTTCCCCAAAGTGGCTGGGCCGCATCTCCATCGAAATCGTCGAAGTATAATACGGTGCTCTGCGCCGACAGTGTGGATGCCGCGAGTAGCGTCGTCGCCAGCAGTGCGGGTTTCCCCGCGAGGATCCAGTTTTTGGAAAGATTAAGCATAAATATACTGACTAAAGCAAACGGATTAACGGGGATCGGTTGACTTCATGACCGCCTCAAGCAGTTCGGGTGACGGAGTCAGGTTATAGATCCGGATACCCGCGAGCTGCGCGTTTTCCTTAATCTTGTCGGGATCCACCGTGACCGTCTCGTAGTGATGATTGCGGGAAGGCAGATCAAACTTCGACTTGCCAATCCGCTCGCCATTCACGTAAACCTTGATGGCCTCCTCATCTTGACAGACCGCGAGGTGATACCACTCGCCCAGAGGAATGTCGTGCTTGACCTGAATGGACGCTCCTCCCTTGGTGTGGCCGGTCTCAACCGCGCTGCCAAAACGAATACGGGTCGTGGCGTAAATCTCTCGTCCCTCCACATCGAAGAGGTTCTGGACGAACTTTCCCTGCTCAGGATCCTGCCATACCCACATCATCACCGTGCCCACATTCCGTGCCATGGCCAGGTTGGTATGCACGCCGGGGCCCGTGGCCACGAGCCCCTTCTTCAGCAGGGCATCGGCGGACAACGGAGCAACTTCGGTGTCCGCCGAAACCGCTAGCGACACCGGATTGACCGGTTCAAACGAATCGGCTAACGGAGTTTGGACCATCAGCGCCCCCCCACTTTGTGCAAAGCGAAGATCGATGGGATGCCAGCCTGCTTCGAGGTAAACCGCTACCTCACCCAAAGGCGCGGCGTCTACCCGGCTCTGCCAGACTAGGGTATCGTGAACACGAACCTGATTGCAGCCTGCGGGGTCGAGCTTGAAGCGGTACAACCCGGGCACCGCGACACGGTAGAAGCCGGTGTAGCGCGTCAGACTGTGCAAGCTGTAATTAGTTTCGAGCTCTGAGGCGATTTCCCGATGCACCGGCGCTTCATTCGCCACTTCGAAGTAGGCGGGGTTTAAGCCATTGTTCGGCACGGAGAAGTCGCCGCGACTGCCGCGCCCGACCCGATTGTAAACCTCGAGCAGAAAGCCGGGCTTGGTCTCCAATGAAACGGCATCAAACTGACCGATCACTTCCAGCTGCAGTTCCGGCTTGTCACCATGCAGCGTTTCATACCGGACCGGTTGCGCACTGTCCGGACGCAGCACCGACAGCGCGAACGACATCGGCTCCTCCATGGCACCCTTCCAATAGACTGGGTCTGTCACCAGCAAGGTAAACGAATGCAGACCCGCCTCCAGCGGAACCGAGGTGATGTAGTCATGCTGATCCGTGCGGTGCGGCCCAAGGTTTTCAATAATGCGCGTGCCATTTATTTCCAGATAGAGCGGGCCCGGTGCATTGAGCTTGAAGTAATGCACCCCGGAGGATGTGGCTTCAAAACTACCCGTGTAGAGATAACTGGCCTTCGCCATTTCCTCCATGGGCAGGCGGGCTTGGGTGGCAGGAGTATAGAGCCCCTCAACCGAACCGTCAGAGATGGGCTCGATGCGATCGTCCGAAATATCCGAGGTGATCAGATCTGGATGGATCAAGGGATCCTTGCCGGTGAAAAAACCACGTTCGTCATAGATATCTTGACGATATTCGTAAACACGACAGTGCAGCGGCGTAGCCTCACGGTCAGCTTGCACGGCTTCCGTTTTTTCAAAATCCCACTGAAAAAGTGGGCTTTCCTCCACCGCTCCATAAATCCATCGCACTGGAACCGTGCGCGCGGTGATTCGGGCAGATTCCGCAAGAGTGACCGGCCCGGTGTAGAGGGTCCAGTCCCCATCGTTGATCCGGTAATCGATGCGTCGACCATCGCTCGGTGCCTCAAAGTTCAGCTGCGCGGAGTCCGCAAAACGGGTGGTTCCGCCCCCAACCTTGTGGGCATAGTCGTAGCCAATCGTTTCAAATTCACGCGTCACACCATCTGTGGCCATCGATCTCAGGCGCGGCATCGGCGGGGCGGCTTCGCTGCGGGCGACGACCTGGTTCTCGCGCTCCTGGACAAAGACCACACGTTCCCCGGCCGGTGCGTCCGCCTGGCTGCCACCATCCGACTTCGAGAAAGTATAGCGGTCTTCTTGATCGCCGATGGCAATTTTCAATTGGCTGCGATCTTCGTTCCAGGCGGTATCCGGCAGGGGCTCGCCCTGGCGGTGCGGATAAATCAGAATACGGAATTCAGGATCCTCGCTGTAGGCCGGCACACTCACCCGCCCGGCACGGGCAGAGGCCCACACACCGGGGTAGTCGTATTTCAACAAGCGGAAAGAAGGCTGCGGCATCAGGAAATTCGTGTTGCGCCACAGCACACGCACCAAGAGCATGGGGTCGCCCTCTTTGGGCTGTCCATCCCCTGCCCCGTAGGTAAACAACAGGTCGGTGCCCACCTGGTCATCCGGGGCTTCAGGTTCCGGGCGCGTGTTGGACACCATTGACTTGCTGTACATGGAAACCAGACGGGCGCCTTCGGTCAAATGCATCCCCCAGTCGAACTGGTGCTTTTTCCCGTCCACCCGCGCATCATCCATCACCAGCATGTAGGGGTATTCCCCTTTGGCGTAGTGGAAGGTGCGGAAATAGGCATCGATCGGAAAACGTTTTTGATAGCGGATGACACCTCGATTTTCACCGTGCCAGCTCCCGTAATCCTTGTGTGCGTAGCCTTCGTAAAATTCTCGAATCCGCTCGGGGATCGGGACGGTTGTGTAACGGTTCTTTTTAAAGACCAGATCCCGATTAAACAGGAAATGGTTGGTGTCACTGTACATGGGATGCTTCAGGTCGTAGCCCCCGTGTAGCATGGTCCAGGAGAAACCGTTGCTTTGATCCGACACCGCAGTGGTTCCGCCTTCCGTATCGGTCAGGCTCATCATGCGTGCAGTTGCGGCAGCTAGGGTCGTCGGCCCCGTCCCGTCAATCGTCATCATGTTATGGAACCAGGAATTCTGATAGGCCCCGGCGTAGGGAGCCCACTCCACCCCGTCGGCGGATAACATGAAGTCCCCGAAGTCGGCGCTTTCGTGGCCACCGTAGTAGAAGTCGTTGCGAGCGCGGTAGCTGACCAGTGGAGAATCCTTGGACCAATCATTTCGCATGATCGCAAAGCCGCGCATCGGATCCAGCCAACTGGTGTTGAGTTCTTTCACCGCATCCGGCAGGCCGGAAATGTTGTAATTGATCGGCTCCCCGTCCTTGGCGTGGATGCCTTCCCGCATCATAAACAGGTTGAACTCCACATGCCGGGTCAGATCGGCCGGTTCCAGCAGCGAGACATCGTCCTGATCATAATTATGTGTGTAGAGGTGCGATTTATAGACAAAATCCACCAACTTATTTTCGGGATAAAAACGGTGCATCAGGATCACGGCACGGGCCATCAAGGCATCGGCGATCCAGAGCTCGGGCATCACATCCGGCGTGTTGCGTGTCCGACGCGCCCCGTGGCGGCCGAAGCGATCCGGTGTATTTTTCACGTTATACATCCGGGAAGCGGTCGCTTCAATAATCGCCATTAACCGGTCGGCCTTTAAAATGTCGGGATTACGTCGGCCGTAAGCCAGCGCGACATACGCATTCATGAAGCCCTTCACATCCTCATAGCCCATGCCGGACGGAGAGATATTCCAGGCCAGCTGACCGATAAACGCCTCCATGCCCTTCTCCGTGATCCGCGGATCGTAACCTTCCTCCCCCTCGATCGCCAGGGCCAGCCAGAGAAAATTCAGGCCGAGTGAGATGTGATTGTTCATCGAGAATTGCGGGGGCATCTCCATCATGGAGGCATACTTACCGTAGGTTATCTTAGAGATCACCCGACGCACGATCGCACGCTGCGCGTCCGTCATGAAATTGTAGGCATAGTCGTACTCCTGCGCCAGACCGGTGTGCTGGAGCTGCTGCATGCCATATTCAAAGCCGAGTTCGTTGTCAGCGGGCTTGATACTGCGTGACTTATAAAAACTATCAGGAATGCGGTCCAGCTTGTTGATCCCATCCCAGATCGGCTCCAGATAAAGCGCGTGCTCCACCACCTTCGCCGCCACCTCACGGCCCGTGACCTGATCTTCTTCAATCAGCGCCTGCAAGGCCCGTGCTCCGAGAATGCTGACGAAGTCCCAATGGGACTTTTGAAAGTCATCCGGGACCTTGTTCGCCGCCACGTTTTTCAACACCTGCCAGTTGAACATCAATACCCGATCCGGATCCTCCGCCTTCAATTCTGCACGGATTTTTTCGATATCCTCCGGGCTGACGAAGATACGCGGATGCACACCCGGCGCCGGCACTTGGCTCAGCCGGTCGCCCGCAAAACCCTCATTGTCGAATGCGATCGGCATCGGCAGGGGTTCCGGGAACTGCTCCTGCCACTCACCGGACAATACCGATTCCCCTGCGGGCCAAATGGCGCCCTGATATTCGGCTTGCGCGGTTTGACCGGCGCAGAAACTGCCAACCAGCAGGAGATGCAAGGGTTTGAAAAGTCCCCACTCTAAGGTTTTCTGGATGAATTGTATCACAGTCAGTATCTTTTGTATTTTTTAGTATTTAAGGGGAATGAAATGCGTATCGTAGCAGCGACAGAGGCATCAACTTAGGGTGTGTTTGCCTCTGAGGAGAGGGATATCATTGACCGTCTACTAGCGGGCAATGGAGCGCACCCGATAAAATGCGTGGTCGGCGGATTCCACCGAAGGTAGCGTGGCGCTATAGCCGCCGGAACCATTCAAGGGAATAAGCAGCCCATAATCGATCCACTCAGAGAGATCAGAAGAGCATTGCACTTGGTAGCCGCGGATCACCACGGGATCGTTGGACACGCCACGCCACTCCAAGACCATACCCGCGGGATCAGCAACGAAGTTGCTAGTAACCAGTTTCGAGGCCGCATTCAACGGATCCGTCCCGGCCAGATATTCGTCCGCATCGCTCATGCCATCCGCATCACTATCCGCATTGCCATCAGTCAGACCTTGTCGACTCATCCAATCCGGTAAGGTTTCTCGAACAACGGTGCAATCAACCGTCATGAGATGCCCGAAGCCAAAGGGATCCACACAGCGCAGCGCAACCGTGGCTCCGACCGGAAGATCCTGCAAAGTCACCCCATAGGGCGCGGCAGCATCGATCGCTACCTTGTGCCCATCCACAAAGTACTCAATTTGCGGCGCTCCGTCCGGGTGCGTGGCCGTCAGGCTTAGCGGAAGCTCAGCACCGGGAGCCGTCAGTGCGACCGCTGCGGTCGGTGTGCTGATCTGCACATCCGGCGCAATGTCCACAGGAATAATCGCCCTAAACAAATAGGCAGGCTGTATCCCTGGAGTGGGATCAAATTGAACCCCACCACTGTAATACGGATACGTGAAAATATCAGCGTAGAGCGACAAAGCTGAAGGCCCCGTATTATGGAAATATTCAAGTCGCGCATGCATGCGCTGTTGCGCGCTGGTTGTGACCATCTGCGTTACATCCGTCTTCGCATCGTGGCTTACATTCTCCAGCACGAGCTCACCATCAATGTAGAGACGCGCGGCACCTTGAACTTGCAGGTGGAAGGTGAATTCTGCTATTTCATTGGCAGTATTCCAGATCTCAAATTCGTAACAAGCCGCAAAGGTGTCCGCCATCTCAGGGGGGAGCCCCGACCAAGCCGACTCGGTTGCGGCTTGCGACATCTTGGGACTCGTGGTTTCGAGTATGGGCAGCAGTTGCTCAAAATCCGGATAGTCGGTCAACGTTTGATCAAAATCATAAAAACGGCTGCGCATGCCGAAGAATTCATTGCGCACGTTGATGGTAGTGCTGCCCGTGACTTCCCCGTAGAGCCCCGACATCGTACAGACGAAGGAAATGGTGCGTGTGTCAAACACGGCCGGTGGATTGGGATCGGTTCCCAGAATGTACTTCCGGCTGGAGATACCGTACTCCCGGTAATCCGTATACCACCCCCAAACGCCATTCCATCCACAGCCATGCGACTTCCAATTGGTCACAATGGCTCCACCCTCAGAGTTCGTGTATGCGTCAAGACGGCAGCGATTATCGCTGCCGGTTGCACCCGTGGACGAGGGAACCACCGCGCCGCCGATATCGGCATCCCGAATCTGGAAGTCGATGGCTTCCTGATCATAAAGACCATATACATCCCTGGCATAATTGGCCGTCTCGTTGACATGAACTTCCGTTCGCTGGCCAAAGGTAAAGTTGGCGTTTTGCCCCGCCTGTAAGGAGAAACTTCCATTCGCAATCGAGAAGATCGGGTGATACACGAGTTGGTATTCCAGCCCATTATTGCGGACAGAAAATCCGGTAAAGGTGTAATCCGCAGCCGGAATCACCGCTGAACCGCTGCTGAAGTCGAGCTTGGACATGTCAATCTTCCATCCATTCGAAGCAATAAATTCACCACTGGTAAATGTGAAATCGTCGCTCCAGAATTCGCCAATATCGATCGTCATTGTCGCCACTCCATCGATACGACTCACCGTCAACTGCTCGCCACTGACGTTGCTGTCGAAACTATACCAAGCCCCGTCAATTTCTTTCAGGCGAGCCTGACTGGAGTGACGAACCCCGGTGGCCTTGTTGTAGAGCAAAACCCCCACATCTGACCCGTCAAAATAACCGGGATACTCTTGTCGTGAAACATAGACAGGCGAAGCGCCCTGCACCACTTCCACAATATAGGTGGTGCCATTAAGGGTCACTTCACCGGCATAAGCCAAGTCCATCAGTATTAGGTCCAACCAGCCTGAGGATGCGGTATCCGCGTGCATGTAGACAGGAATAATCCGAAGGTCTTTCACCACTCCATTGCCAAAGTCAAAACTGTGCTCATAGGACTCGCGATACTCAGTCACCGTGAAATAATCCGGACCATACATATCCATATACCAAGACGAATCGGTCGGCACCCCATAATCGTAGAGGGGATTATTCTGTCCCATAGGCACTTCAACACCGCCAATTATCGCCTTCCCCCCAGCCGTTCGGGTGCCACGCAGCGCCATCTTCTGCGTTTCTTCCTGAAGGTCGAAAACCGAGCGCTCCGCCAAGGTGAGTTCGGCCAGCGTCACCACCGAAGCATTGGAAGTAGCGGAGTCCACCGAGGACCAAGCGGATGTTCCGGCCGCATTGACTGCGGCGACCCGATAATGATACAATACGCCACTGACTGCGGTGCTATCGCTAAAAGCGGTCGCATTGGCCTGATCCAATTCAAAAGAAACGACATTGATCGTGAAATCTGCCGAAGCGCTCCGCTCAATCACGAAGCCGCTTTCGGAATTAAAATTTTCCTCCCACGTGAGGCGAACCTCATCAAACCCATCACTCACCACCAAAGACTCTGGAGACTGACTCTCGGCAAAAAGTGTACCGAAATTCGCACCTGCTACGCTCCAGCGCTCGATGCCCTCCGAATGGGTGACCTTAAACCTGTAATAATAACGGGTGTCCGGATTCAAGCCAGTAAGATCGACCTGATGCGGACCCGCGGCCAATTCCGTGCCCATCGATCTACTGGACGCCCAGGCAGATGGATCCTCGCCTCCGTCGTTGGGGCCATAGAACAGCGTCAATGCCGCATCGCCCGAGAGTAAGCGCAGATCCGCCTGCAATTGCGCCGTATCGGCGGTGGCCGACAAGGCTTGCTGTCCCATTACCTGGGCAGGAGCGAGAAACAGGGTAATGTCATTGCCATCTCCACCCGCGTAACTCAATTCCCAGTTGCCGCCGAGTGCGCTGGCGATTTGCGCGCCTTCGGAAAGACCTGCGAAGCCACCACTGCGGGTGGCCGATCCATCCAAACGAACAATCTGAATCGGGCCACCGTCGATTCCGGTAAAATTGCTGTCGTCCACCACGAGTTCAACCCGATCATCCAAGGCGAGGTTGCCGCCGCTCACAACTAACTGGCCGAAGCTCACCGTCGATTCCAACCGAACTTGCACTTGTGTCGCGTCACCGAAAGTGGCACCCGCCCCCAGGGTGAATGTCCCAGGCGCTTCGATGCTGCCGGGTGCCAGTACGCCCTCTAACTGCAACTGGGAGCTCAACAATGCGGTTCCGCCAATCAATGCCCCGGATGCGACCGTCACCGGCGAAGCCGACGACAACGTGCCATCCACATACAAACCTCCACTTTCAACGACCGTCGCTCCGGTGTATGTATTGCTACCGGACAATACCCAGTCCCCCGCACCAGCCTTGGTCACCGCAGTGGTGTTGCTGGCAGAATTATTAGGCAAAGCCCCCGAAAATTCCCCGATTGCGCCCTCGGCGGCGACCAGTCGAATCACTTTGCTGCCCGCACCAGTGACTAAATTGTCCCCGGTAAATTTCAACCGACCACTGCCCGCATGCTCAACGGTAACGGTTCCCTTACCGCCCTGAAAATCGATTGCGCGATCCGTCGTCTCCCCGCTGCCAAGGTATTGAATGGCGGGTGTGCTGGTGTTGTAACCGAGACCGACTCTAGCGAAAGTCCCAATGTTTCCGGGAGTGCCGCTTTGATTGAATTCTCTGACCACCAAGACCTTATCCATAATGCGGATGAGGCCCGAGTAGGTATTCGCCCCATTTAACTTTATGATTGAGCCGGGTGTCCCCGTCACGAAGCGAACAAACTGATTGGCCGCGCCTCCGCTGAGGACGGCATCGATCACCAAATCGCCGGCGGCGATTTTAATCACGCTATTGCTGCCTTCGATTTTAAGAACCCCATTCGAAATCCGCGACGAAGTATCCGAGGTGGATTCCAAGATCAGGTTGTTCCCGCTAACCAGGGCGAGTTCCCCGCCCCCTAAATCCAATTCCGCATTGTTCCCCAAATAGAGGGTCTTTATTTGGATGCCGCTTTCGAGATCCACCGTTGCACTTGAACTAAAGGTCGCTGTCTCTCCCAAACCTGGCGCGACACCGCCTGCTGGCACATCCCAATTCTCCGGGTTACTCCATAAGCTATCCGCACCTAATCCAGTCCAGGTGGCACTGTCCGCAGACAACACACTTGAAAAAACCGACAGCAAACACAAAGCCGCAGGCACCCGCAATTTGCGAGAAAACCGACGAGCAAGGCTAGTCTGTGAGTTGAATGTAGAGCGAGCGGCCGTGGGGTATCTTAACATAATGGAGCAAAGCAGAGGGTGATGGGTCAAAAACGCCTTTACTTAAACAATAAAAGCAACTTTGCATTAGTATTATTCAAAATCAATATTTAAAATTATACTATTTATTATTTACCGCTTTCAAGCGGCTCATCCCTTGAGCGTTTCGTGTCAGCGAAAACACATCGAGCTTGTCTCCAGTCTTATGATACAGCTTATCTTTGATTATTCTTGTTTGAGGCAGTGCTTCACCCTCCAAAAATGGAAATAAGAGCACAGTAAAATGACCGACGATATCCGTCACTTCTACTTCTAATCTTTGATGTGTGTGGACTCGCTGATATGTATACTCATAGTTTTTAACACCAATCGTTGCCGCGATGGCAGGGCTCGCAAAGGGTCCCCCTCCCATTTCCAGAATTCTCACCAAGAGGCGCCGATTCTGTTGATCTCCGAGAACCAAATCGATTGCTCCGTCGTTCACCCGGGCTGCTTGAACGATTTCTAAATCGTCCGGTATTTGAAACAGCCATTTGTATTGGTGGGGTTGATCGTCTTTTTTGAGGTCATCCCGAATGATCCAGTAGGGCTTCTCATTTTTAATCAGGGCAACTGTGCGATACGAGTATTCGATCGGGTTATGCTCAAACCAATAGCCGTGCCGCCGCGCACCAATTTTTCCTTCACGCCACCCCGGCAGAAAACTCCAGGGCTTCTCCATCCACGGAAGTTTTGATTTCGTCAGCCTAGAATCATTCGGCGTGTGCTCGACCTTGATACCGGTAGCGGGATTGCCGGATTTAAAGGAATACGCCCAGGTCGCATCTCCGGTGGCGATGGTGGACTGTTCATCATCGACCAAAGAGAGCGTTCTGCCCTGTACACATTGATGCCCCTGTCCGATCCCGTCGATCAGGATACTATTCCGGATCTCCGACGGCCCTTCTCCGTTTCCGCCCTTGGGGCGCTGCGTCCAGGACCGCCCGTGAGAGGCGATCACGAAGTCATTGCGCGCGTCTATGGTATGACCACCCGGAACATTTCGGGGTTCAAACAACAGAAAAGCGGCGTCTTGTTTCCAACTGCTCCGGGTCGTCAGCAGTCCCCGGTAGTCCGAGTAATAGGAGGTGGAACGATCTGAGTGCGACAACGCATCCACCACCTGACTCGCCTGCGCCTGAAAGTCATAGTCGCCCTCCAGGGTGGATCCGATGGGGTCATCATAATACAAAAGATAAGGATAGAAAGGCGCATAGGTGGTGCGGATATTCTCCCATTCAAGTTGTGGATTTTCCCCGAATTGATGCTTCACGATGTTCCCGTAAACTAAATCGATGATGGGATCGTCCGGATAGGCATATTTAAACGGCGCAAAATCCCGGGGAAGCACCCCCGGACCGGACTCTAATTCATAAACATGTTCGGTTCCCCAAGGCAACATCGTTGCCAGATGATAGGCACTTCCGGCATTCTTCACCCATTGGGTAGAGAGAAAATCGGCTTCCCGCTTGGCGAGGGGCAGGAGGTGGTGGGTCGCATAGGAACTCTTATTATAGCCTTCAAACTGCGCCCCTTTGGGCCCCGTGGCCACGTAACACCACTTCCGCATCACTTCGACGCAACCCTGATACACGTATTCATGAAACCCCTCTTCGCCTTCGATCGCGAGGATCAAATTAATGAGATGCATATGGATCGTCGCCCAATTCGAGGTCGTACCCGGATAGGCTGGCAGGTGATCGAATCCAATCGAAATTTTATCTTTCGTGATATCGCTGATAAATTTCCGGACGATTGCCCGATCGGCCTCCGACATAAACGGGTAGGCCCAGTCATAAGTGACCCCGATTGAATCGGAACCCAGAAGCTGATACACCCCCTGCCAATTGTCCGTCGCCTGCCACTGATCCATATGCTGGCCGTAGAGCTTGCAAATCGTCACTAAGGCTTTGCCAATGCGCTCTCCCCCTTCCGCATCCTGGTCGATTAAACACCGCAAAGCTTCGTAGGGCATGAGGTGCATCAGGAATTGACGTGGGTTGGTTTGACTGTTGACGGGTTGATCCCATTTTCCTTTTAAAGCCTCCGGTTCGATCCCCTTCGCCAGATCGTTGACCCAGCCTCCGACCCAGGGTCCGTGATACCCTTTTTTGGGCAAGCGAATGACGGACCAGACCGGGTTGTCCGGATGGCTGCCCGTTTCAGGTGTCCTTATTGGCCCCATCGCCTCCCAGGCATCGGGCGTGCTGCGGATTTGAAAACACCGACTGCGCAGCAACTCCCATTTTTGCTTTCTTAAATAACTGCCGGCGATGTCCTTCCGGATCGCATCCAAATCCGAGGCATTAAAAAAGATGCGGGGATGTTCATAGGGAGCCGGCGGCGGCGAAAAACGCTCCGCCGCATATCCGTCCGCCTTCTTCTGAGGTGTCAGGCTGGAATCATAGTCATTCCACTTTTGCACTTCAGGGAAAAATTCACGAATTTCATTGATGGTATACCCCTTGCTCTCCGAAATTTCCCCGATCGAAAATCGTGCGATGTTCGGTGCGGGATCCTCCCAGCCTTCCGGTCGCGGCGGCGTCTCTTTTTTGATTAGCTCACGAATGTCCGCTTCGCTTAAATTTTTGCTATAGAGATTCACTCGGGAAATTTTTCCAATCAGTTGCTCACCGCCAAAATAAAACCCTTGCGCCAGATGAAGATCCACCGCTTCCATCTGAGCGCGCCCCAGAGACCCTCCGTCTAAAAAGACCTCAAGCGACCTGTCACCAAAATTGATCGAGATATGATGCCATTGATCCCGCTTTAGGGGGTTTCGCCTTTCAATGGTGTCAAGGATCCATTTTCCTTCCCCACTTACAATAAACCGGTTCCAACGGAGATTTACGGTGATTTGCTCCTTCCTATTTGACTGAGGATTGAAGGTGAGCACCGGTTGCCATGTGGCGTCATTGCCCGCCCGGGGGGTTTGAAACCAAAAGCTGATATTCCCCCTGTCCGATTCTGGATCCAGATAGCCCGCTTCCAGCGAAAAATTTCCGCCGGGATCTTTGAATTCCAACACCGGGCCAAACCACTTATCCGTGGTTTCTACGGCATGCTGAAGGTCCAGCGCTTGGCCAACGCTAGCCGGGGTGCGGTTCTGGATGACTTCTTTAAACGCCCAGGCGCCCTGCTGGGCGGTCGCGGGAGCCATCCAACAGAAGAAGCCTACAGAAAGCGCGATTAATGGATTCGGAAAGTTTTTCATATTCAGAAGAAAGACAACTGCTAAGAGATAAGTTATTAGAAGTCCTGGATGGCCAATTAATAGTGATAGGTGAACTGATAGGTGCCGGGGCGGAGTCTGCCCGACCAGACATCGCCGTTTTGTTGCATGTTGGCCACCGGTGAAACCCTAGGGCGTTCGGGTAGTTGCACCGTGGCTACTGTGTTGCCCGGAATGGTCAGGGTCATGTCGATGACTTGTCCTTTCCGCCTCCATTCAACCCGAATGGCGCCGTAGAGGGTTTCATGCTCGGCTTTAATAAAATCCAACCCTGC
>Ga0209533_1002215_pt1 | contig 17826 bp, 17 predicted proteins | sample COG_04_FD_184748 | JGI IMG/M metagenome (GOLD analysis project Ga0209533, IMG submission 184748) | Pelagic Microbial community sample from North Sea - COGITO 998_met_04 (SPAdes) (version 2) | ecosystem: Environmental > Aquatic > Marine > Neritic zone/Coastal water | place: Helgoland, sampling...
TCAACTGAATCTAAATGATTGGCACGACTCCATGCGGTGTCCAAACTATCTGTCGCTTTTTCAAAAGCCGCAAATGTCTGAGCATAAGTGAGCGTAGCATCCGTAGGTAAATTAGCTAAAGTCTCTAAATTGGCTTGGGCTTGAGCTAAGCCTTGCTCAAGTGCCTCTGGCAAAACATCAGGTGTCATCGCCACCCAATTAGGCTGCAAAGTTTTATCTAAATAAGGGTTCATATTTAAATAAAACTTAAGCCAAGCTTTGCAAGATGTAAACTCTTGTTTCTATTTACTGCAGCAAGCGTTTAAACTCCGCAATTTTTGCCTCAATATTGTAAGAGCCTGGTTGACAGCTTGAATTCGATTTAAAATGGATGAACTTTCTAGTTGTGTCTTGCCAACAACTTTTTGTATGAGCTTGGTAAGCACGCATAGCGGCTCCTAGAGCTGCTGAATTAGGTGTTTCTAAACGATTAACTGTCGCTTGAAATATATCTGCTATAATTTGTACGATTTCATCATTCTGTGAAGCACCACCAGTTACAATAATATTATTGATTAATTCTCCCATCCATTGGCTCTGCAAATACATATTGATGAATTGTCCTTCTATCAAAGCACGTACAATACTTGAGTCATTATTACCGACTGCTTGTTCAAGAGCGTCAATTGCTTGTTGGTTTTTGGGCACTTTGGGCGTGATTTCATCATTAAGCCAAGGTAACTCGATAGTGCCTTGCTCGCTATCATGACTTGTTAGAGCTTGGCTAAATTGATTCCAGTCATAGTTGAAACTTTGACAGATTTTTTCACGTGTGAGCGAACCGTTCATAAAGCATATCAACGACATATAACCCCCTGCTGGATTACCAAACACATGGCCAAAACCTTGAGGGTCAAATAACGGTTGTTGCATAGCCGAGAAAAAAGTATCACTAGTACCCAAGCTAATAACAGCTGTACCAGTACTAGCTCCACCACAGCCAATTAAGCTATTGGGATTGTCTCCCGAAAAAGCATAAATTTGGCATTCCTTGCTAAACCCATATTTTTCCACAAAATATGAAGAAATTGAGCCCACTTGCTCGTTAGAAGGCTTCAATAACGGTAATTTATCTATCAAATCTTGAGCCGTAGCTACTATTAGCTCATCATCCCAATTTTGTGCCTCTAAATTCATGAGGTTCATACCTGCTCCATCACCATAATCAATACTCGCATTTTGCCCAACCATGACAGAGCAGCAAAATGAACTAGCTAAATGAATAATAGCCGTCTTAGAATAAGCCTCTGAATGATTCTTAGCAAACTTACGAATTTGAGCTCCTGTAAATCGCTCAATCATAATAGAGCCAGTCTTAGCTAGCACTTGCTCATTGCCTCCTATCGCTGTTGCTATTTCATCGCACTCAATAGTAGTTGAGTTATCCATCCAAATAGGACTTAACTTGCGAGAAAAACAGTTACTTAGATTAGATTTTAGATCTTGATTGGCATCTAAGTTCAATAACTTCTTCTCAAAATTTTGATTAAGGTAAACGCTAGCGTGCTGTTGACCAGAACCCGAAATTGCCACTATATTTTTCAATGATACCTTTTTGCTTAAGCGCTCTAAAACTAAATTTAAAGCATCAAGCCACATGCAAGGGTCACTAAACACCTCTCCATCTACTGGCCCTTGGATAAATCCACTAGGGGCTTTATACTCTGGTAAGTCTTTCCCAAAATTAACTGTTTGTTCAGCAATAGAATGACCACTTAAAGCGTCAATAACTAGCGCACTCATGCTCTGAGTACTCAAATCAAGCCCTAAGTATAATGGAGTTTTGGACATCATCAATTTTTTAAAAACCTCTCTAGCTGATGTTAATCCTTAAGGACATCGAACCAACTAAAGAGATTAAGTAGTAATTAACTAATAATAAAAATTAAATATATTCGTTAACTATATTTTCTAGCATTTCTTGCCTACCTGAATCTAGCTGTGGCGGATCAATTTTTTGTGCGTATTCATCAAGCATATCAAAATCAGCAGTGCCAGCTTCAATTTGAGCACCAATACCTGAATCATAAGAGGCATATCTAGCTTTCTTAAACTCATCAATACGGCCATCTTCAATCATAGCCGCTGCAATTTTAAGACCACGAGCAAAAGCATCCATCCCACCAATATGTGAATAAAACAAATCATCTGGCTGATGTGATTCGCGACGACGCTTAGCATCAAAATTAAGTCCACCAGTAGTAAATCCACCACTTGCAAGCAATCTAAGCATAACATTAGTTGTGCCGTAAATATCAGTAGGAAACTGATCAGTGTCCCAACCTAATAACTCATCACCGCGGTTAGCATCTATAGACCCCAAGGCACCAGCATTAATAGCTACCTCCATTTCATGCTCCATGGTATGACCCGCAAGTGTGGCATGGTTAGTCTCCAAATTAAGCTTGAAGTGATCAAGTAAATTGTACTCACGAAGGAAGTTTAAACAAGCTGCCGCATCTGAATCATATTGATGTGTAGAAGGCTCGCGCGGTTTAGGCTCAATATAAAACTGACCTTGATAACCAATTTTTTTTGCGTAATCAACAGCGCCTTGCAGAAGCTGGGCTAAATGATCAAGCTCACGCTTCATATCCGTATTTAGCAATGTTGCATAGCCCTCACGACCGCCCCAAAATGTGTAGCCCTCACCTCCTAATTGATGCGTAGCATCTAAAGCATGTTTAATTTGGCTCGCTGAATAAGCAAAAACATCAGCATTAGGAGAAGTTCCTCCTCCTTGAGCATAACGTGGGTGAGCAAATAAACAAGCTGTACCCCAAAGCAACTTTTTACCTGTTTGTTTTTGGTATTTCTCTAGCTCATTAGTTATAGCTATCAAATTAGCATGTGTTTCTGCTAATGTAGCTCCCTCCGGTGAAATATCACGATCATGAAAACAGTAATAATCGATACCTATTTTATCAAGGAATTCAAAGAATACAGGTATACGGTCAAGAGCATTTTGCAAACTCTGAGAATTGTCATCCCAAGGCATTAGGGCTGTACCAGCTCCAAATGGGTCGCCAAGCTCATTACGCATAACATGCCAATAAGCAGCGCCAAAACGCATATGCTCTTTCATCGTCTTGCCAGCCACAACCTCCTCAGGGTTGTAATGCTTAAACGCAAGTTGATTTTTAGATTTAGGACCTTCGTATTGAATTTTTGGTATATTAGGGAAGTACTGATTCATAATTTAATTATTAATTGGTGTTCAATATAGCATATATTAAAATATATGCTATAGACTATATCCTAATATATTAGCACAATATACTAACTTATGCTTAGTTGCTAAGAAATAGCCTTGATTAAGGCTATCAATAACTTATATGGTTGAGTAAAATTATTACTTATGAACTCAATCATAGCAAAAGGCTCCCACTACTTTGGCTTGTCTGGCTTTCCTATCACTGTAAGGCGCAGTAAAACTAAAAAAAGTGAAGAATGTTCGCACCCTCATGACCTAACAAAAGTAGAGCACAGTCATGATTTTTGTGAATTAGTAATCGTTATGAAAGGCCAAGGTATTCAGTCCCTAGAAGGAGTTGACTTACCTATTACTGCTGGGGATGTTTTTCTTCTTCAAGGCAATCAAAAACATTATTTTCATAGTTTTCAAGATCTCGAACTTATTAATATCATGTACAACCCAAAAGAGCTGGGCCTATCAGAAAATGAATTGCGTCGGATGCCTGGCTATTCTGCTATGTTTGTATTAGAGCCAAACTACCGTAATGAGCATAAGTTTAATAGTCGCCTACATATTGATCAAATAGCTTTAGCTTATCTCAATAAAATAAGCAGTGAAATGGAGCTAGAATGTTCACAAAAAAATGTAGGGTATGAAACAGCGCTTAGAGCTAAACTACTTGAGCTCATCACCTATTTTTCTCGAGCGTACACACAAGGAATAAGTATAGAGTCTCGAGCTCTTATCAAAGTGGGAAATGTTATCGGAGCAATGGAAAATAACTATGCTAAAGATTGGAAACTCGAAGAGCTTGCCTTTATTGCTCATATGTCTAAAAGCAGTCTCTTAACCACTTTTCGCAAAGCAACTAATCAATCTCCTATCGAATATCTTATCTGCTTACGTATACAGCGAGCCCTGGAAATGATGCGTAGTACTGATATGACTATTACAGAAATTGCCTTTTCTGTTGGCTTCAATGACAGTAATTATTTTAGTCGTCAGTTTCGTAAAAACACAGGAATGACCCCAAGCCAATATAAACGGCAACAATTTTTATAAAATTCATAAGTGAGCCTGCTCCTTATCTAGAGTGCCTATTTATTTAATAAAATAGCCTTCTTGCTTCTTAGATATGGGTAATTTAAGAGCATTCATCACTTCTAGCATACTGACCCAAAATTGACGCTTAACTCCTAAATCTTGGTCCGCCGCTATTAAGGCCTCAAGATCTATCGATGTACATTTGAAGGGCGTCGCGATATGATGTTCAGCAGATAATTTATGGAGTTGCTTTTCTAGGCTTTCTCCTAATCCTAAAATAAGGCTATGTGAATAAGCTTTTAATTCTTGCGCCAACAATCCTACGCTAAGCCTTGTGTACTCCTCGTTAATCATTGCTTGAGGTTGTTTGTAGAGCGATGCAATGCTCATTTGCTCAAGATCGAGCCCCATCGCAGTTAAAATTTGAGTGAGCTTTTGATTTTGCTGAGCTGTTTGAGGTTTTTCTGTAATAATGACTAATGAAGCATCATTCCGATAGATTGAGTCTACCCATTTCAAATTAGGTTGTTCTGCTTGCAGAGAAAACAAGTAATTAATAGATTTTGCCTTAATATTTGATACCTGTTCAAACTCATTCTCCGGCTTCGCAACCTTTGCGGGTTTCGATTTCTCTTCAAATAGAGGTTTTTCTAACTCTAATTGAGTTATGTTTTTTTGCTGTTTGAGTGCTGTTTTGTTAGTCTTTTTACCAGCTTTATACCATTGCATGAGAATTTCTCGAGCTTCAGGCTCAATACTAACATGCGTTTGACCTTGCTCTTGTAGCTCCTGGAGATAATTGATAAGTATTTCTTTGGCTGCAACCATGATTTGACTTTAGAACGGTAGGCTATCGCTAGTCAATATTGCATTGTCGTTTTTAACAGGTCTCATTTTGACTTTTTAGGCAGGCTTTGCTATAGCTATCGCAGAAAAAATATTATGTTTAATCAATTAGGAGATCAACTAGAGGGGGTATTTAAAACTTTGCGCGGGCAAGGTAAGCTCTCAGAAAAAAATATTGCAGACGCCATGCAGCAAATTCGAGTGGCTTTACTCGAAGCTGATGTTGCCTACAGCGTGGTTAAAACTCTCATTGCGAGCATCAAAGAACAAGCTCTAGGAGAAAAAGTTCTCAAAAGCATTAAGCCCGGTGAACAAATTGTTAAAATATTTAGTGATGAGCTAATTGAGCTTTTGACTCATGACAGCAAGGAAATCAGCCTTGCTCCACCTGCGCATTTCTTGATCTGTGGTCTCAACGGTGCTGGTAAAACTACCACTGCAGCTAAGCTTGCTAATTTCTATAAAAAACAAGGCAAAAAACCTCTGCTCGTTGCTTGTGATTTATACCGTCCAGCAGCTATTGAACAGCTTGCTACACTTGCAAGGCAAATCGATGTGCCTTGCTTCTGCCCTCCTGCAGGAATGACTGATGTAGCCCAAGCCGTTAAATTAGCTCTAGATTGGAGTAAGCAACAATCAAGTAGCTTAGTTATTTTTGATACGGCTGGTCGCCAAGAAATTGATGGAAGCCTCATCATGGAATTGCAAAATATTCATGGACTTATTCAACCACAAGAAACGTTGCTAGTCGTTGATGGGGCTACAGGTCAACAAGCTGTTTCTGTTGCTGAATCTTTTGACAAAGCTGTCAAAGTCACTGGTCTTGTGCTTACAAAACTTGATGGTGATGCTCGCGGTGGCGCAGCGCTTTCTGTTACTCAAGTCACACAAAAACCTATTCAATTCATTGGTGAAGGTGAAAAAATAGGTGATTTACAGGCCTTTGACGCTAAACGATTAGTAGATCGAATCCTTGGCATGGGAGATATGGTCTCACTCGTAGAAAAAGCAGCAGAAGCCATCACTGAGGAGCAAGCCGAAAAAACAGCCAAACGCCTCGAATCAGGTCAATTTGATTTTAATGATTTTCTAGAGCAGCTAAAAATGATGCAAAATATGGGCCCTCTCGAAGGTCTCATGGGCATGATCCCAGGCATGAGCAAAATGAAAGCTCAAATGCCTGCTGCCGGCATGGATGATAAAAAAATTAAACACATGGAAGCCATTGTGCTCTCCATGACTAAGCAAGAGCGTAGTCAGCCAGAAATACTCAAACCTTCACGCCGTGAGCGCATTGCCAAAGGTTCAGGCACAACTCTCATGCAAGTTAATCAATTGCTTAAACAGTTTAATCAAATGAAACAAATGTTTGGTTCACAAACTAAAATGAAACAAATGATGGGAGCTATGGGTGGAGGCATGCCAGATATGGCCAATATGGACCCCGCTCAACTACAAACTCTCATGGGAGGCATGGGAAAAAAGAGCAAGAAACGCGCACCTGGCAGAAGGTTTTAATATAGCTCTAAGTAAACGGCAGAAATATCTGCGCAGCTCTACTTATTATTACTCATTCCTGAGCCGCATACTCTTGCTTGAGAAAGGCATGCTCGCCTTCTTCAAGCAGTCCTTTGATAAACACTTCAAAAGACTTAAGTGATTTCTCCTCTAAAATGTGTCCCTCATCATGAGGTGCCCACGTAACGGGGTATTTTTTGCCTTCTAAATAACGTTTGATGGCTAAACTCTCACTGAACTGCAAGACCTTATCCTTACGGCCATGCGTCATAAATACTGGCTTAAGCTTAATTCCTTTAGGTTTATCTAACATCATATTTGCAGGAGCAAAAAGAGCATAACCCTTGATAAAATCTAACTCTTTTGCCATGAGGTTAAGCGTCATAATCGCTCCTTGTGAGAAACCACCAACTATAATTTTAGCTGAAGGGTTAATCTCATGGACCTTAGTAACAAATGATGTGAGCTTAGCCTGCGATTGTACAAAGCCTTCACCATTTAATTCACTCCATGCCAAGCCACCCTCGTATGCTTCTATCGGGCCTGCAGGGTATAGACAGCTCATAAAATGAGCCATATATCTAGCATCTTGATTATAAAATAACTTTTTACCTACAGGTAGCAACGCATTAGATGGAGCTGCGTAACCGTGTAATAAAATAAGAATAATCTTCGCATCTTCAATTTTAGAGCCCGATTTATAATAATTTAATCCTGCTAATTGAGTTTTTTTGTTGTTCACTTTATTTTGAGATTGCTCACTAGAGTTAACATTTTCTTGAGCTACTATCATTGATAGAAGTAAACTTAATACGTATATAATATATTTTAGCATCTATTTTTTGTGTGATTCTTGCGCATGTAAAACTTCATCGATACTCAAGCCTGTTAGCTTTTTGAGCTGCTGAATTAAATACCATAAAGCCAAACAAGAAATAATAATTGCTGGAACGCCTATCACTACGAACCCCCAACCCGTAATTTTTGCAATAGCGGCATTATATAAAGCCAAGCTATCTGAAGCAGTATAATCAATGTCACTTAGAAAATACTGTGCCACAAACCAATTGAGCGTCGCACTAATAAAGAAAGACCCTGCAAATATCATCACACTTATTTTAAGCGCACGATTATAACCTACTTGCTTTTTCTTTTCTGCCACTTGCTCTTCGATAAGCTTAATATTAAACAATGCTGGTTGATAAAATAAACTCTTAAATAACTGAGAGTTTAATAAAATAGCTGAACCTAAAATAAATGGAATAATAGCCTCTTTAACACCAAATAATAGTGGAGCTTCTGGCTTAATTGAACCGTCTTCATTCCATAAATAAATAGTGATTAACCCTGTTGCTAATACAGAAACCAAACCTAACATACTCATCATACTCAACTTGCGAGTTTTTATAAAATGATAAACACCATAGCCAATAGGTAGAGCTAGAGCTACAGCTAAACCTACTTCAGGGCCTAGATGCCAAATTTCATCTCCAGTTTGACTCAGCTTAGTAAGCGCAACTATAGGCAGCAAAAGACTGAAAATTAGCTCTTGTAAGTTTTGTGAAGGATTATTTGAGTTTTCCATACTTTTCTTGTATGAATGCATTCAGCTAACATTTCAAGCTTTATCACTTTTCTAAACTATGGCTCATATTAATTTACTCTTTTTTGGCGATGTCGTGGGTCAGCCTGGTAGGCGCGCTCTACGCCAAGAATTAAGCAAGCTCCAAGAACAATTCAAAGCTGATGTAACCATTGTTAATGGCGAAAATTCTGCTGGAGGCAGAGGCATCACCCCCAAAATAGCCAAAAGCCTCTTTGCTGCTGGCACAGACGTGATTACTACCGGTGACCATGTTTGGGATCAACACGAGCTCATGGCCTACTTAGACAAGGAACCACGTATATTGAGACCTCTTAATTATCCTGCAGGCACAGTGGGCAGCGGCTGTGTGATTTTAGATTACCCATTTGGCAAGGTTGCAATACTCAATGCTCAAGGTCGTACTTTTATGCAACCACCTCTAGAAAACCCTTTTGTACTCGTAAGTCAGCAGGTCGAAGCATTAAGAGCACAAGGCATCCATATTATTTTCTTAGACTTTCATGCAGAAACGACTAGTGAAATGATTGGAATGGGACGCTGTTTAGATGGCTTAGCCTCTGGAGTGGTCGGCACCCATACCCATGTTCAGACAGCCGATGAAAGTATTTTCCCTAATGGAACCGGCTATCTTACAGACGCAGGAATGTGTGGGCCCATTGAATCAATTTTAGGGCGAGAAATAAAGCCTGTTGTGAGACGATTCAAGACGGCTCTACATGAAAAATTTCCTGTCGCAAAAGGTCCTGTTCTCCTATGCGGTGTCTGTATTACTGTTGATAGCCAAACAGGAAAAGCAGTAGCTATTGAGCGTATTCAGCATCGAGTTGAAAATTGGCATTTACAGCCTTAATCACTCAATATAAGTAAAATCATTAGATTAAAGCTTGGCAGTGAATGCCTGCCACACTTCACTAAATCCACCTGCAAAATCTATTTTTCCATGTTCCGTATTTAACCATTCGTTAACAGTTTCAATATCAAACCAGCGTCCAGCTTCTATCTCATAGCTATTCCACACTGGCTGCCCCGTATATTGCACTGCATAGATTCTCAATTCTTCTGAACCCGTTGCTCCAGAGGCTGGTAAATGAGCAATTTGAGTTAAACTACTTTGCTCAATTTGCAATGATAATTCTTCTTCTAATTCGCGTATAGCAGCTGACTCATACCCCTCACCTGAGTCAATATGACCAGAGGCGCTCGATGTCCAAGCTAATGGGTGCGTATCCTTAAACTTTGATCTTTGTTGCAAATAAACTCTTTTATATTTATCAAAAACTAAAATATGAACTGAACGATGAGCTAAATTTTTAGCGTGTATTTCTGCTCGTGTAGCTTGCCCTATAACCTCGTCATTGATATCGACAACATCTAATATCTCATCATCTTTTTGTGCTTGTGGTCTTTCAACTAAATTAGCTGTACTTACATACTGTGTTAGTTTTAACCATTCCTCTAAGCTTAGCTCCTCAGCTCTTACTGTAGCCTCATGGCCTAAACTCTTCATCAAACCTGACCAATCTGCTATGTCCTCGTTTTTAAGCTGTTTTTTGAGTTGCTTGCGACGCTGAGCGAAACCCACACGAATAAGTCTATCAAAATCAAAACGATTCAATCCATCATAAAGCTCATTCTTATCTTGGCGAGGAGTGAATCTCACTACGGTTGAATCAATTACAGGTTCCGGCAAAAAACATTCTGGAGGCAACACTTTAAGCTCTTCAATATCCCAGTCTAATTGCATACGTAAACTTAAGACTCCATAAGCCTTAGTTCTCATATCTGCAGTCGCCTTCATTCTGTCAACAAATTCTTTTTGAAACATTAGTATCGCAACTTTAATAGGTGTTGGATGATTTAAAAATCTTTTAACAATAGCCCCCCCTGCACTGTAAGGCAAATTACCTATAAATTTAAGATTAGGATAAGCATATAGCTTGCCTATATCAAAACGTGCTGCATCTATATGTATGACGGTGACGTGAGCTTCATCTTCAAAACGTGTGGTCAAGTACTCAGCCAAGCGCGCATCAAATTCAATGAGTATAAGTCGACCGACTTTAGTCACTATATGCTCTGTTAATGCTCCTGTTCCCGGCCCAACTTCAACGACTGTATCATTTAGTGTTGGGTTTAATTGATCTACTATCCAAGCTGCAGCTTCTTTATCTGCCAAAAAGTTTTGCCCTAGTTTGCGACTAGGGACAACCCCTTTTTCGTCTAAAATAGACTGAATTTTTGATGGGGTCATTTCAGACATGACCTTACTTATTTAAAAGTTCTAATACTTGGTTTAAATGCTCTTTAGGTTTCACTTTCTCAAGGATAGCCTCCAGCTTTCCCTGCTCATCTATGAGAAATGAGCTGCGTTCAACACCAAAATAAAATTTACCATACATAGATTTCTCTACCCAGACCCCGTAATCTGTAGCTAGGGTTTTTTCTGGATCACTAATCAAAGGGAATGGCAAAGACTGTTTAGCAATGAATTTCTCATGGCTAGCAATTTTATCTGGACTAACTCCAAAGACTTTAAGCCCTGCAGCTTCAACTTGGCTCCAATCATCTCGCAATGCGCAAGCTTGAGTGGTGCAACCTGGTGTACTGTCTTTAGGATAGAAATAGATTAAAACTTTTGATCCTCTAAAGTCTTTGAGACTAATTTGAGTTTCTTCTTTATATTCGCCTCCAATTACAGAGAGCTTAAATTCAGGAGCTAACTCTCCAATCGTTGGTTTTACTGCTTTTTTGCTCATAGTAATCTTAGTTGAAAATTATTTAGCTATATTAACTAAAACCATACAACGTTAGGAACGTAAGTTATTTTAGAAGAAAATTAGCTAGCAATAAAATGTGGTGCACAGTGTAGACAAGGCTACTCGAGCACTACAAAAATTTAGAACCTCTAATTTTTATCTAAAAGCGTTACTTTATCTCATTTTATTAGTCACAACCACAACCGCCGCCACAACAGCCTGTTTGCTCAATAAAGTCTTCTTTTGTCGGAAGCTTTCCTAATTGCAATGTTAACTCTACGTGTTGAGCTACATTTTGATGAAAAGCTTTGAGACTACTTTGAGCTTCAAAAAACTCTGTAATAGCTGGTGTGTCTTCTAGTTTATCACGCAAAATTTCAAACTCTTTGACTGCCTCTGGATCGAGTTGCATACCTGCTTGTTGTTGTTGCTCAAGCTCTGTACCCTTTCTCTGAACTTCTTCAAATTGAGAGCGAGCAGCATCATCATTAAGAAATGCATCAATTTTTGATGAGCAAGCTTTGTAACCTTCAGTCTCTAAGATTGCTGAACATAGTTGAGTTACTTTATCTACAATTTCAGGGTCATTTTTGTCAATTAAGGTATTCATAGTAGGTGTGTTTAAAATATAATAAATCAATCACTTAATAAATTGGCAAGATTAGCAACAACCTCTTTTTTGAGCTCATTAACAGCTCTCTTACCTTTATTTGTGATGTGAACACAGATTTTTCTCCTGTCTTCTATGGCGTTAAAGCGTTTGACGTATGCAAATTTTTCTAATCGATCAATTAAACCTGTTGTCGCGGCTGTTGTATGATTCATTTTTTTAGCAATCTTACTCATAGTTAAGTAATCTTCATTAGCTAAATAAGTAAGCAAAAAGAACTGAGGGTAAGATAAGCTTTTTTCATGAAGCGACTTACTCAAATCTAACATACATGAGCGCTCAGCAAACAGCATGCTATCCACTAGCTTTTCTGCCCTGTGTAGTGCTGTTTTTGGTTTACTAGTATCTGAAGACGCCATTGTAAATAAAAAATAAAGTAAGATGAATTAAAACTCAATCATTTTCTATCATTTTTCTTATAAAAGCTAGTCTAGCCTTTATATTTTAGGGTATTCATACACCTTGTTTTCATAATTTTTGAGCTGATAATGGGTGTCTGTTTCACCTAAAAAATAAGAAGGATTAATCAGGATTTTGCCCCCACCTCCTGGCCCATCAACTACATAGTTAGGCACAGCATAACCTGTGGTGTGCCCTCGAAGCTCTTGCATAATATCCATACCCTTGAGCATATCCACTCTAAAATGTTTAGAGCCTTCAATCAGGTCACATTGATATAAATAATACGGGCGAACTCTAAATTTAAGTAAGCTATGAATAAGTTCTTTTTGTATTGTGGCATCATCATTAACCCCCTTAAGTAAAACACTCTGATTACCTAGCACTACACCTGCTTCGACTAGCCTATCTAAACCTTGCTTAACCTCTGATGTTAGTTCTTTTGGATGATTAGCATGAATAGAAATAAAGAGCGGCTGTATTTTCTTAAGCTCTTGTGCAAATTCCGCAGTAATACGCTGTGGCAAAAAAATGGGTATACGACTACCTATACGTATAAATTCAATATGCTCAATATCTTGTAAGCGATGTAAAATTTTTAATAATTTAGCATCAGAAAGCAGTAGCGGATCACCACCAGAAAGCAAAACATCTCTGACCTCGGTATGCTCTTCTAGATACTTAAAAGCTTGTTCCCACTGAAGCTCTAACTTTTGCTGACCTACTCCTGATACTACTCGACTACGAGTGCAATAACGACAATACGAAGCGCATCTATCCGTAACCAAAAACAAAACTCTGTCAGGGTAACGATGAACCAAACCAGGAACAGGCATATCTCCATCTTCTCCACAAGGATCAGTCAACTCTTCCGCTGAATATTGGGTTTCTTGAATCCTAGGAATAACCTGCTTACGAATGGGGCAATGAATATTTTCTTTATCGATAAGATTAAAAAAATATGGCGTGATGGCCATAGCTAGCTTTCCACCTGTTTCTAGCACACCTTGCCTTTCATCACTAGTTAGCTCCATAAGCGCTGCTAATGACTTATAATCCTTGATGCTATTCTTAAGTTGCCAAACATGACTGTTCCAGTCTTGTTCATCAATATGCACCCAAGGGTTTGCTGTTAGAGCTGGAGAAACTTGTGTGTTCACTAATTATTTTGGGCTAATTCTATGTCTTTTTCTGGTAACGGGATAGGTGAGAATTGTAGTTGTGTGACTTTTTTACCATCTGTTCCATTTACAATAACTGCGTAACTTTGAACCTCAACTTGGTCTCCAATATCAGGTAATTTTCCTAAAGTCTGAGTAATATAGCCTCCTATGGTGCTTACTTCTTTGCTCTCTAAAACAATATCGCTCAAAGCTTGTGTTACTTCATCAAGTGAAGCAGAGCCAGCAATAAGGTACTCACCATTTTTTAATTCAGTAATTTCTTCCTCATTATTATCAAATTCATCTTGAATATCATCACCGACTAGCTCTTCCATCACATTTGTCAAAAAGACTAATCCCGTCGTATTACCAAATTCATCGACAGCCAAAGCCAATTGTGTCTTATGTTTTAACATAAAATCTAATAAAGCATCCAACGGCATCATCTCCGATACCAAGCGTAATTGATGCGCTATTTTTTGAAAGTGAACTTCTTTTTTCTCATTAGCTAAGCGTAGCAAGTCTTTGACATGCACAAACCCAAGACTGTTATCTAAATGTCCTCTAACTAAAGGAAATCGTGTGTGCTCTTGCTTAGTAACTAGCTGAATACTATGCTCTAATGGAGCCTCAATATTAATGGTCATTACCTCACTCTTAGGCACCATAATATCTCTAACTGTTCGATCATTCAATTTTAACGTCTTATGTAGGATTCTGCTCTCCATCTCTGTAAGCTCCTCCTGCTCTTGACTCTCAGCTACTAAATGAGCCAATTCTCGTGAGCTATGCGCTCTTTCATGACCTGTATTAGCAACCTTAAAGAACACAAGGAGAATCCAATCTGTAATTTGGTTTAATACATTTAAAAAACGATAAGTTGACTTATAAAAAATATACAAAAATTGAGTGCAACCTAGGATCGTCTTTACAGGTTTGCGAATTGCCAATGATTTAGGTACTAATTCACCTAACACAACATGCAACATAGTAAAGATAAACATTGCTAGAGTGAATGAAGTAATGTGAACTACCTTATCTGGTAAGCCAAGCTGACTTAATGGCGGAGCAACCAGCTTAAAAACCAATGGTTCACCCAACATACCTAAAACAATTGAAGAAATGGTAATTCCTAATTGTGTTGCAGATAGATAGCCATCTAATTCTCTTTTAAAGGATAATGCTTTGTTTGCCAACTTTCGTTGAGAATCACTAGCCTCTTTTAGTTGACTATCTCTTACCTGAACCAAAGAAAATTCAGAAGCAACAAACATAGCGTTAAAGTACAAAAACAATATAATACCTAATGTATACCATATAATTGTCTTTATAGCTGGCCCTTCTGTAGGGATTTCGCTGGCAGCTAAAACCTGTAAAAATAAATCATTCATTTAATTTGAAAAGCTAATTCGCTTTTGTGGCATTGGGGGTTAAAGTTTTTCATAAACTCCTTCATCTCTTTTTTCGAGAATAGTGAAACCCTTTGATTTTGCATCAGCCACGCATAAAGGCTTGGCGATTTTAGGGCTACTAACTCGACTAATGAGTCTCTTTACTGCATGTTTGCACAGCGGGCACTTATCTAGAGGGCTTTGATTAAGTTGCCTTCTAATTTCAAAACCCTGCCTACAAGCAGGGCAACTTCGACTTACGTCGTCACTTTCTTCGGAAATATATTCGTAAAGTGGCATCTATTTTAAAATAGCAAAAATTTTGTGCTTGAAACAAGCACAAAATTTTAGGTTTAGATTATTATTTATCACCTAAGTGATAAATCAGCTATCAAATAATTACCAACTAGATTTAGTCACACCAGGAATCATACCTGATGATGCTAACTCTCTAAACGTAATCCTAGACATTTTGAAACGACGTAAATAACCGTGTCTACGACCGGTAATTTCACAACGATTCACTAAACGTGTAGGACTCGAGTCACGTGGTAACATGCTCAAACCAATATAATCTTTATCTTCTTTAAGCTGACGACGAAGCTCAGCATATTTCGCTACTGTTGCTTCCTTGCGCTTATTTCTTGCTATCCAACTTTTTTTAGCCATGGGACGAAGTTTCTAGTCTATGTTTTCTTAAGAAGCAAGTATTTTTTATTATTTTTCTCACTTTTTTATCTTAACAACTATTTTATTTGATTTTTTCAATATTAGACGTGTGCATAGCTTTAAGGAAAAAACTCCCATAACGCTTAGTAACAACCCTGCTATCTAGTATCGTAATAATACCTTTATCACTCTTTGCTCTGATAAGCCTACCAATTCCCTGACTAAATTTTAAAACCGCTTCAGGCACTGAATAATTCATGAATGGATTTTTGCCATCTGCCTCCATAGCTTGCAATTTAGCCTCTGTGATTGGATGACTCGGTGGAGTAAATGGTAGTTGCGTCACAATCACCTGACTTAGCGCCTCTCCTGGCACATCCACTCCTGTCCAAAAACTATCTGTACCCAAAAGAACACTATTAATATCAGACTTAAAATCCTCAAGCAATTGACGGCGATTAGCATGATAATCTTGATGTAGCAGATTCCAGCCCTTCTTCTTGCAATAAGGCTCTAATTCTTTTTGAACCTTATTCATCATAGCGTAACTCGTAAACAAAACGAGCGTCTTGCCCTGCGTCCAATCTAAAGCTTCTTTAATCCAATGCAGCATTTTATCAAAATGCTCTCGATCACTGCGCTCTGGCATAGACTGAATAACCTTAACCTGCATATTAGCCTCATAATCAAACGGGCTACCCACTTTGAGCTGTTTGACATCGTAAGCGCCTACACGTTGAGCAAAATAATTCAGATTATCTGGCTCCGTACTAAGTGTTGCACTAGTTAGTATAGATGTTTTATCTTCGCCAAAGAGTAATTGACCTAAAATAGGACTCATATCAATGGGTGATGCCTCTAATGACAAGCTTGCAGCTTCTCCAGAGCCAGGGTTTACCCAATAGACCCAATTAACCCTGTCTTGCTCAAGAAAAGCTTCAACATTATTTGCCATTGATTGTATTTTTCGCGCTAACTCTAGCACCTCCAATTTCCATGGATGCTCCTTGGCATTGAGAGGTCGTTGAATTTTATCAAGCTCTACTACAAGGGCATTTAAATTATTACTTAAAATATCAGGAACCCAGGCAGCCTCTTGCACTCTAAACTCACGCTGAAAACTATTGGCATTTTTAGGCAGCTTCTCTTTTACACTCTCAAAAAAAGCATCCACATCCTTGTCTAGCTCATCTACTAAATTAAAAGCACTTGATGACGCCTCACAGGTCTTAAGTAAGCCTTTCTTACTCTTACCCTGCACAAGGCGCTGGAGCTGATACTTAATAGCGCCTTGAGATACCCTAATGCCGAGATGATTTGAAGCAACCTGCTCAATTGTATGAGCCTCATCAATAACTAAGAAATCATTAGGCGAGAGGAACCCTTCTTGCGGAGCATCCACATCTAACTCAGCCATAAGACTAAAAAGTAAAGCATGATTTAAGATCACCACATCAGCTTGCAGCACATGCTTTTTAGCTTCTTGATAAAAACAATGACTATGCTTACCACAGGTTTGGGCTGTGCAAACGCCTGGCTCACTACAAATTTGTTGCCATAACTGCCATGAAGGAGAGAAATCTAATTCAGAGCGAGTCCCAGTCTTAGTATCAGCTGCCCACTCCCAAATACGCTCTACCTCTGCTCGTGCTTCAGCCTTGCTAAATAAATCTGAACCTTGCTGATAAATCTTAGCTAAGCGCTGAGGACACAGGTAATTTTGCCTGCCTTTGAGTAACGCTACATGTAAATCATCTGCTTTAAGAATCTTTTGTGCTAACACAATATCCTTAGACATCAGTTGCTCTTGCAAATTAATCGTATGCGTCGAAATCAAGCATTTACGACCTGTCTCCTTTGCATAGGTAATGGCAGGTAATAAGTAAGCTAGAGACTTACCCACTCCTGTGCCTGCTTCTACGATTAATGACTCGCCCGCAATGAGCTGCTCCGTAATGGTTTTAGCCATTTCTTGCTGCTGCGGGCGGAATTCAAAATCTTTAGATGCCGATAAAGGCCCTGAATCAGAAAGCAGGTCTGAAACCTCTTTTACTAAATGAGCTAATGACTCTTTATCTCCCCATGTATCTAGGTTGTCTTCCTCATTACTCACATAAAACATCATGATGCAGCTACTCTTCAAAAAAGCTCACTACAATGCAAGCTAATTTAAAAAATATCCGCAGCAAATAGCCTAAATTTAAGCTCAACGATATACTATAAATTTTAAAAAAATAGATTACTGCCCTAACTCAATTAAAACTGATGAAATAGCATGCCCACGGCTGTCTTTTAAATTCACGTAGTAGGTCTGTGCAGACTCGGGTAGCTTAGCTTGTACAGCTCTGCTCTTTTTATCTATTGTTGCTGGGAGCTTAAGCCAAGTACCTGGACCTGAATGCTTTGCTTTTTCATTAGGTTTCCTATAAGTAATAGGTTCATTTAGATAATAAACCGTTGCTTCTATAATAGGGAATTCTGACTCATAATTCAGCTCTATGTTATACCCATCTTGAACACTAGGTTGTT
>Ga0209533_1002232_pt1 | contig 17725 bp, 24 predicted proteins | sample COG_04_FD_184748 | JGI IMG/M metagenome (GOLD analysis project Ga0209533, IMG submission 184748) | Pelagic Microbial community sample from North Sea - COGITO 998_met_04 (SPAdes) (version 2) | ecosystem: Environmental > Aquatic > Marine > Neritic zone/Coastal water | place: Helgoland, sampling...
GGCGGCCGGCGGCTTCTTTTTTCTGACGACCGGTGGCTTCTTTTTTCTTCCCATGGGTGGTGGCGTCACAGCCGGTGGTGGTGACTTCTTTTTTATGGCGGCCGGCGGCTTCTTTTTTCTGGAGGCCGGTGCTTTTACTACAGCCGCTGGCGCTGCCCCAATAGGTCCCAAAAGTCTTTCGCCTTTATCCAATAACTCTTGATCCACAAATGAGTTGTCTTTCATGTATTTTTCCACGATCCTTTCTGTAAGGTCATTCTCAAATCTATAGTGGCGCAATTGTCTCGCAAAATGCCAAAGAGTCAAATTTACATTCGGTTGGGAACCACGTTTCTTTTTGACAGCAGCCGTTATCTTCTTCGCAAACCCATAGTCAATAATGTACAAACGTCCATTCCCGTCTAACATCAGGTTCAGGGGATTCCCATCGTTTTGAACCACGCCGGCGGCATCTAACCGCTTACAAAGGGCATACAATTGAGCGGCGTATGCTTCTGGCAATTTGGTCCAGTTTTCCCGCTTACCCTTGTCAACGATCGTTTGTGACAAGGCGTCCATAACAATGAACTTTTGTTTTTCAGAGACATAGTGAACCACTGGGGCGACCCCGTAACGAGCAGCCAAATTTTGGAGATCGGCTTCTAAAACTAATTTGGCTTTTGATTTTGTAGATTTGAAGAGTTTGACTGCGTATTTCTCTTCCCCTTCTTCGGCTAAGAATGTCGTACCTTCTTTGCCCTTTTTGCCTGATATTTTGAAGGAAGTTTCGATCTCCCCGCGCGGCATTTTTTTGAGTTTCGCCAACATATTTCAATTATAAAAAATAAATCATTTAAATAGAGTAAAAAAACTATTCTACATTCTTTTAACTGACGCATCTACTTTATCTTTTAAAGTCTTGAACACAGTCAATAACTTTCTTATTTTTTGCCGGAGTTTCTTGTTTTCTAAGGCGAGATCGCTTTGGTCGCTTTTTTTATCCATACAGTTCTTTAGTTTTACCTGAAGAACCTCGTATCCTTCGCGCACCCTTTCTTTCAATTCTTTCTTCTGTTCGTCTAATTTTTTATTCAACTTTTTCTCGAATTTTTTCTCGAATTCTTTCTTCTGTTCGTCTAACTCTTGCTTTAACTTTCTTCTGAAATTTTCTCTCACATTCCTATACTTTTCCTTCTGCTCAGCTAGTCCTTGCTTTAACCTTTCAATCTCGTCAGAATCACCGTCAGAATCACTTTCTTCTGAAGCACTTTCTTCTGAAGCACTTTCTTCTGAAGCTGGCCGTCTGCGGCGAGCAGTCGTACTACGACTGCGGCGAGCAACCTTAGGCTGTCCCGAGGCATTGACCGGAGTTGTTTGAAAGGGTACATCCCCAGTGACTTTTAACAACTCTTTTTGCCACGACGTCCACTTTTTTCTTGTGTTCACTACAACATTGTTTGCGCTATTGATAAATACGTGGAATTTACACGGGCGATAGCCAGCACACTGGCCGCCATGTTCGACGTAAAGAAACCCGTAATATGAACTCGAATCTCTTCTTGTAATATGGGCGTCTGCATAAGCGATCGCGGCTTGCTGTGTACCAAAAGCATTGTCTGAATCTCCTCTGGCTTCCGCAGGAGCAAATAAATGTTTCGGGACCAATTCTCGAACAGACATAATAATACGCCCTGAGTCATATTTATAGTGATAATTCTTTAAAGGTTGATCAATTGAAAAGAATATTGGCCTAAATGAATGACAAGTTCTTCGAATATCGAACCCCAAAGTGCTCCATGCAATCCCTCGAAGAGTTTCTTGTAATATGCGTCCCTCAGATTCATTTTATATTCGCTATCACAGCACCACATTTCCCTTAAAGATAGCCAGTCTTGGGGTATTTTAAGAACGATCTTGTTGGGCGGCATGTCCGACGAGAATGCAAAATGACAACGTACGATATCGGTCTCCTTCCTTACAACGCCCATCATTTCTAAAAACAGTTCGCTTTTTGGATTGCCCGCGATTTTTGGAACCTTGAGAGCTGGCCCATTTTTCGGATGCGTCCAAAATACAGCCTGAAATCCGTTGGATCCTATTTCAGGAATAATATGGGCAGGGCCACCGGCCAAATATTTAGTACTCATTCACTAAATATTTAGTGAATTATTTAAATACCAAAACATCAAAGCAACATGCCCAAAAGATCACGCTCTCCAGACGAAGCATCTCAACGCCTGATCGAAGAATTGCAGACAGCTGACGAGCTAGAGTCCGCCGAAACACGCTTTAAAAATGAATTGGCAACGATTGAGCAGCTCCACAAAGAAGAATTGGCCGATATTGCGAAAGAATTTAAGACTTTGGATCCCGAAAGGTTGAAAGGTAGGAAGGCTCTTCGACTCAAACAAAAATTAGAATTCACTACTGGTCTTCACACTGACCGTCTGAAAGCTCACGAGGATTCCAAGGCGCAACAACGGGCACAAATGAAAGAAACCCAACATTCTCGCAAAAAGCGCCGCCATATTGATTCTAAACTAAGAGAATGTGAAGAAATAGCAGAGACAACTGTCAAGGAATCGGAATGGAAAATGATTGGCAAAAATCGCCATCTTCAGCACGTTTTAAAAGAACTGAACGATGGCATGTCAGAGGAACAAAAGGAGGCGTACAAGACATTGATGGAAGATTTAAAGAAGAACGGTTGGAAAGTTTTTAAATAAATGAATTATATAAAGATACATTGGTCAGACTAAATGGAAAGAAGACCTCCGGTTCCAGAATCCCCAAGTAAAGCGGCCAACGCAGACGTCCTGGACGATACAACTCTAATGACACTAGTTACATTTCTATACGCTTTTGTTCAGTTCATGACACATTATAACCTTGATCCATGCACATGTTAAGCTTCTTCGACAGTAGGAACGGCGGCGGCAGACGGCTTTTTATATTTGTCCTTCATGGCCAGAGAAACGGCCAAACAATTGGCACCTATAGTAATAACAAATCCAACGATTTCAGTCACACCTCCAAAAAATGTAGCGGCTGTTCCAGTCAAAGAGAGTAGAGCTAATGACCCATACACTTTAGATGACATTTAACCAAAAAACTACCAACTTATATACTCGGACGGAATTTTTTAATAACAACACCTATCCGATTTAGGCGCATTCTTCAGTTTTATTTTTTCTTTTCGAACCTTGGGCAAACGATTCAACTGAGACACTACCGTAGAAAATGCCTCGTGGACTCCAGCGCTATTCTTTGCAGATGCTGTTGCGTATACCATATCATGCGATACCGCAAAGGCTTTCGCTCGTTCAGAGGAAACGACGGATTCCAAATCAATCTTATTTCCCACCAAAATTTTGATACAATCTCTATCGCAATAGGTTAAATATTCACGCCACCAAGACTCTAAACTTAAAAACGAATCCTCGGATGTGACGTCGTACACAAACATCACCACATCGGCTCCTCTATAAAAAGCACCTGTCACAGATCTAAACCTTTCTTGGCCCGCTGTATCCCAAATAGACAGATTTGTTTCATCGCCAAGTTCTTTATGGGTGAATTCCACGCCAATCGTACTCCTCATATGGTCAGTGAACTTATTGGCGGTGTATCTGTTGACAAGAGACGTCTTACCAGTGTTGGCATCTCCTATGATCACTAGCTTGTAAGTTGTCTGATCCATTTCTGTATATCACTGTATATTTTATAGTCCGTCTCATTTGACCAAAATTTTAGTCATCCACTAAAATTTTAGTCTATATTTTTTTTAATATGTCGTTTAATGCTTTTAAAACTTCCCGTTGTTCCGGTAAAACTTTTCCGATGAAACGCAAAAGAGTTTGTTTCCAATATCCTTCTACATAATCTTCCTTTATTTTTTCAACGACGTTGGCTGCATATTTAGCACATTCTTCGGCACCTTTTGGACATAATTGTCCGTTTAGTATGTGTATATACTCGCGAAGGCCTGGAGAAAGTTGTTCTAAAGATTTAGAAACAAACTTTCTAAAACTCATTTAAAAGATATATCTCATTTATATACAAAATGAACCTATAAAGTGCGGACTCTTCCATCAAAATGTTTTTCACCACTCCGGAATCTATCGATACATTTTTTAAATATGTTCATAAAGGGAAAAAAGATCTTGAAAAGGCATATAAGAAGGCCGACCTCATTAAAATAGCTGCAAACCTCGGCGTTTCAGACCTTACAGGTACTAAGAATCAATTAGTCGATAAAATTTCAAGCCGTATCGGGCCCGCCACCCAAGCAAATCTACGAAAGGATATTTTAGCGAGAGATCGAGAGCAGAAATCAGAACCCAAACAAACAGAGAATGGAACCAATACGTCCATCAAACAATATACAAAGCCATATGACGATTGCTCACTCAAGGAATTGAAAGAAGAGGCCGAATCCGAAGGAATCATTACAAGTGGAACCCGAGACGATATTATTGACCGTTTGAAGGCGCTTGATGCGGGTAGAGGTAAGTGGGAAGATTGTACGACAGAATTCCTGCGAGAAGAACTCGACAAACACGGGTTCATTTCTACAGGCAACCGACCCAGATTATTAGCGAGAGTGGAAAGATGCGACGATAATTTTAACGGGCCGGTTGAAGACAGAACGAACGTATGGTTAAAAGACTACCTTGCATCAAATGCTCGTTTAACCACTGGTTCTAGGGATGACCTGCTAAAAAGAGCCAAAAGAGTGTCGGGCGTGCATATTTTGGCAGATTATGATGACGAATGGCTCAAAGAATCTTTATTGGAAAATAATTTACCAACGACTGGAACCAGAAAAGACTGGCTTCTGACCATGTATCCCATTGAAATTGACGCATTACAAAAAATCGTAAAGAGATTTGATAAACAACTTCAAAAAAAGCCAGCGGTAGTCTATAGGACACATTACCGGAGCCATAAAAAGTCAAGCGGTCCGACAATGTTGGGCTCGATGGCAAGGGGTGCGGCATGGGGAGCTGGTCTGAGTTTAGGCGCCAGAATACTCAGTGGGCGCAGAAGATTACACGAACGAACCACACTAAAATTTTAAAGATCCTTAGAATACAATATATTAAAAAATGTTCCTGACCATTCCGTACCACCATTCTCTATGTAATCGTCGTAAACTGTTCTATCGCCTATAACTCTGTGCCACCTTTCCTCTCTGAACACAAATGCATCCTGAATTTGGCGTCGCCAATAATAATGTGAATGGCCCAACAAAAATACTTTGTATGTGGTCGATCGGTGGGTGGAATATCCGCCTATAATGTTCCGTCCATCCTTAAAAATAATCCGGACCAAACTCGCATGTTCCATGTATATATATAAACACCGACCTTTTAAATAACATGTTTTACATCCTATTAGTATTCATAAACTTTTATATGGTGTCGGCTGTCAAAGATCCCAATCATAAATGTGAAGTGTGTTTGAAAGTCATGACAGATATCCACGCAGATGTCAAACAATTACCCAACCCAAAAGACAAAATTGCCATCGAATCTTTGATTGAGAAATATTGCTCCAAAAAGAACAAGAAAGCTGGCCCAAGAGAAAGGAAGTTATGCTATTATATTTTGCCGATCAAACGCACGATCTCAACACCGATGTCTTTTGGCGTTCCACCCGCCGGCATCTGCAAGAAATTAGATCGGACATCCGCCGAAATTTGTGCCGTCAAATACCCGATCAAGATCGAAGCCAATGGCACGACGAATTACAAAAAGATGCGGGTCAAACAATTAAAGCAAATACTGCACGAACGTGGTGTCTCATGTCGCGGATGTGTTGACAAGGGACAGTTCGTTAAAAAATGCGAGAATACAGAACATTTACAACCAGAATTATAATATTTTGATCATATGTGTTTTTTTTATACCTTAGGCTAATATACTTACCAATCCCTATGGATATAGCCATTGAGGTTATGGCATCCAAGAAATGCAGTCAACACAGCTGCACGCACATGCACACTACCAAATACAAGACATGTCCAACCTGCCGTTCGGTAGCCCGAAAATCTCGCAAAAAGCGCAGGCGCTTGGCCGCCGAACAAATAATCCCGGATGGGCATAGACTGTGTACTGACTGCTCACATATCAAGCCCGAAGATCAGTTTATATCGAGGTACGCCCGCCGAAAAAAGCCCACGACCACGTGCCAACTCTGCCGGGACATTCAGTATCGCTCTAAAATGAACCCGGAGACTTTGATGGGCCAGTGCCGGCAAGTCTGGCTCGACTGGAAAAAGGACAAGACATGTGCCCACTGTGGCTGCTCTGACGCGATTGAAGCCGATCACTACTTGGGGAAAAAAGTCCGCAAATGTAGTGACTATTCTTGGTGGGCGTGGCACGGTGGTCCAGAAGCTCTGAAGGAGGAACTGGCCAAGTGTCAGCCTTTGTGTGCGCCGTGCCACCGCATTAAGTCCAAAAAAGAGAGAAACGCTTGGACAGCCCCGCACATCTTACGCCGGCGAAAGATCATCAACGACGAAAAACTTCGAGTGGGTGCCTGTGAGTGTGGGGGCGCGTGGGGCGTGTGTGGCCGCAAAGTCACTCTCGAAAACGTTTGCACGTTCGACTGGGCCCACAAGGATCGCGCCACATGGACCATTGAGATCTCAACGCTCGTCTACAAATCCGAGGCGTATTTCCAAAAGCAGTGGCCGCTCGAAAGAGCCAAGTGCAGATTGTTACATACTATTTGCCATAAGGCTGAAACCGCTGAAGAAAATAAAAGATAGATTATTTATTTGAATATCTACGACTGCCAATGCCCGATACCGGACCAAGCGTGGTTCATAATGCCGTAATATTGTTCAGGGACGTACTCATGTACAAATTGAATCATGTCTTCAAGGTCTGGCGTCAATATGTGAACCATTTGACCGGCTTTTCTTAGTTTAGCATTCGCAGAGTTTATATAATCCATCGTTTTGTGTTCTTCAGTTGTTGGATTATCGATGTTGTGTATCATGGCCAATCCCTCGGCTAACATTTTTTTAATGGTTTCGATTTCAGACATTATATTTCAGTCTTTAATATTGTTATGAATTTAGAAATCTATTATATTTAACATGTGTGAACTTTATAAACAAATGGTCTCGATGTGATCATTCGAATGCCATTCGTAGATCCCACGAACTTTATTGGTACAATCTATATGGGCGTAATATACAGTGAAGCCGGCAGTGGATAATATCGGGGCGACGAGATCAGCGGTTATTTTCGCCGCCTCTTTTCCACGTATCGTTTCAAGTATGAATATACACGCGTTTTTTCGGAAGATGAGGTCTCCGCGCCAATTCATGCGGATGTTGGGACGTCTAGCACAGAGATGCCACCCCAGAGAATACAACTGGTTCATGTATACCATTTAGAAAAGAATGTAAATACATTTATTTTACAAGACCATATCAGGATCACTTTGTACAAAATCTAATTTTAATATTTTATCTTCAATGGCCTGTACAGCATAGTGCCAACAACGGCTGTTGTATTTGATATCATTATACATTTCCGCAAAAATTTCATTGTATCCACATGTATTTGTTCGATGCGTGTCCAAGGCGGACGCACCAGTCGCGTGATTGTTGTAGCCATTCGAACTTATGAATTTGGATACGGAGACGCGCTGAGACACGTTCCATCGGTTCCACATGAAACTAAAAAAACAAATTTCGTCCAGAGGGTGAAAGCCACCCAGCCGTACGCCTATATTGAACAATGCGCCGTTTGAAAATGTATTTTTACCAATGTGTTCAATAAAAAAGATATAAGCAGATGGATTCGCCTCCGAAATGGCCTTTACCAAATCGGGTAACTTTGAACCAGATATATTATCGAACGCTATGATACAAGACACCATAATTCACCAGAAACAGACACATTTATAGTCTCGTTTAGTTAAAAATTTAATTTCGGGGCGCCCGTTTCATTGGTCGGCGCTACCACCGATACTGACTTTACTACAGTCACATTACCCTCCGGATAATCGATAGGACACAATAATATGGGCCAGAATCCCGTTAAAAACACACTAGCATTGTTTTAAAACCAATCTCGGGCTTTGTCAATTGACGCTCGACCTGATAGACAGTTGCCATTTTATATGCCACGAGTCTACTTATAGGGCTAATCGGGCAATGGTGGAACAGTCGGCTCTAGGCTTGCCACAGGCGAGACAAAATTCTGAAAACGTTTCCATTCTTTTTTTGCTTGACGAATGGCAGAACATCGCTCGTGCAAGCTACGAGAGTCATCCGCGCCGCGTTCAGTCCAATACATGGCTTTCCAATAAGCATCTCGATCAGGCTCTTTCCAGAACCAATCGGTCCAACACGTATATCGACCATGCGTGTACAAATATTGGCACGCTTCCTCACGAGAAGCCTTTACAATATCATCGCCTTTAAATCTTAAGAAATCATCATAGGACATTCCGATAAAATGACTCGCTATTTATATCTACTTATTTTCTTCAAGTACCAACCACCAGGAATACCGTCATAGGTATAAGAATAACACAAATCGTATTTGAGGTCGAAATTAGGATCCGAAGCCATCCAGCGTCGGTAATTTGTGTTCCATACCCGCCGTTTTTCCTTACGAATGATCTCCTTTTTGGAAAGTTCCCGTTGCATGTGTTGTGTTTTTCATACCAGTATTTATAAGTATATATGACATAAAAAAAAGAAAAAAAACTTATTTTATATAATCTCTACGTTTACAGACATTTTCTGAGCACTCTCTCGGGTCTTTGGTCCAGTATTTGACTAAAGGCCAGGCTGCATCGGGTATTCCGGTGTATTTGGCACGCATTGCCGCTATATCGACCTCTGAAACGTTGGCCAATGGTAAGTTTTCAAAGTAAGTCTGGTCAAATTCCGGGCAATTGGCCACTAATTCCGGAGTAATGACTTCGTAGTTGAATTTGCCATTGGAATCAAAGCAGAACGGTAAGAGCTTCGGTTTAAAGGCATTGAAGGCTCTCATGTGCATCAGGAAGAAGGTTGATTTTCCAGAAGGCCAACAGTAACCAGTACTGTGAAAAAGAGAGCCGAATATCTCTGTATCTCTTTGTGACATACCGGCGAATTGTTTGGGTTGACCGCGGACCCAACCAGGTGTTCTAAAGTGACTGGGGAGCGGTGGTGCACTCGTAGACTGTTTCTGCTTCGCAATAGCCTTCTTACGGTCCAATCCTTGGTAAAAATCCATTTCTGAAATGACTCGGGCAGGATCGTAAGGAGATAAGAACAAAGACATACTGTTCTTACCAAGACGGCTGATTTCATGAGTTACAGAGTCCGCAAAGAGGATGATTTGGCCCGGTTTGGTCGTACGAATCGTTGTACGAGGCCATTGCTCCAATTGAGCTTGGGAAGGCTGAACAAAGAGACTCGTTGGTCCGCCAAGTTCGCAAAATAATTTTCTGGTTTCTGGGTCATTGTTAGACCCCTTGTAATAAGTAAAGGTACGACCAGCAGTCATACAAAGGATGGCAGAGATACCGCTTTCTTGTTTAAGGACGTTTAAACCCTCTGAATGAGCTGCTTTATAGCCGTCGTCGCTATGAACGCCATTGAAACGCATACGATTAGGATGAATTTTCCAATTGGGAGTTCCCACCATTTCCGTAAAGATGGCATCGACTACAGGGGAATCCAAGGCTTGGTCATGAGCAGAGGTCGCATAAGCATGCCACATGCCCCCAGCAATCCCCGGAAGCGTTTTATAGCCTTTCAAAGTGATATCTTCAAACGATTCGGGGACTTTAACCTGGTATTGTTTTTTGGAGCGTGTATTCCAGTATTGTACCATTTCAATACCGGGACATTCGGTTTCAATGGCACTGTCAATGATGATAACTTCTTCCTGACCACACGTAAGGGTACCAATTGCCTCTCTGATGCGTTCTGGAGGGTAGATGAGGGCGTCCTCCATGTGGTTGTGGTTACCCTGGGATAATTTTCTTTTAGACATGATAATTTTCCAAAAGAAAATTCTTAGATTATGACTAAATATTGAAAAAAATAATTAAATTCAGACCTGATTACTTTTTAGAAGCTACAGCTCGTCTCAACATTTCTTGCACCACTGGATGTTCACGATTGTCGCGAAACTCTTTCATATCCTTCACCATAATGTCGATGCATCCGTGTGCCTCTTTTAGGTATGCTGGGACCACTTCTACCATCGTTGTCCCCGAAGCCAAGACTCTGGCCTTGGCCGCTTCCGTAGCCGAATCTCTCAAAGGCATTTGCATGTTATGGATCCAAGCGAAGGTCGTTTGCACGAGAGACGCCATCGAATTGCCGTCAAAAGCATCGTGGCGCAATCTTTGTTCAAAGAATGGGACGTCAAAGTCGTCCATCAGTCTTTTGTGTGTAGGACCGTTTGGCTTTAGCATATTGGCCAAACGATCGCGTATTTCTGTGTACAAGCGAATAATATGTTCATGGTTTTTATTTACTATAGATTCTTTTATCACGTCATAAAAGGCTCTGTGAAATTGTTCTTGGAGCTGTTCTTGGATCTTTTCGGCCATCTTTGTTTATGGTCCTAACACTTTTATACTCATTACACCAGTACAACTACAGAGCAAAACGTTGCCTCGTGCCCATACCGCCTGCAAGTCGTACATCTTGGCTGACCACGTTGAATGTCAATATGGGCAAATGATTTGTAGTCGTCACATCCGCACTTATCTTTGTGGGCATCACAGGTGCGAACGGTATGGCCTAGATGCCCGCAAAAACTACACCGGTTGCCGCTCTCTGGCTGTAGGGAGATAACTGGGCCAGGGCGGCGTCGCGGTTCCGGACCAGAGTGTTTTCTCTTTTTACTTTTCTTCTTTTTCTTTTTCTTTTTGTCAGCAACATATATTCCCAATTTTTTAAGGTCTTCCTCGCAGAATTGATGGCCGCAAGGTAGCGCAATCATCTTACCGGGCTTTTCTAGACATATTGCGCACTCATTTTCGGAGTGGAATAGCTCTAGGCCACATTTCGGCCTTTTCTTGTAGGATCTTTTACACAATGGGCATTTGCACTCCATGGTCAATGTCTGGCCAAATTTTTAGCAAATGAAAGCGACCTTTGGCAAATGAAAGACCAAAATTTTAGTAATATCTCTGAGTCGGGCCAAAATTTTAGTAATCAGTCTGGCCAAAATTTTAGTAATGAAAGACCAAAATTTTGGTAATCAGTCTGGCCAAAATTTTAGTAATGAAAGACCAAAATTTTGGTAAATCAATGTTCAGGACTCTGAAGAATCAATGACCAAAATTTTAGTAATGAAAGCGACCTTTAGTAATGAAAGGCCAAAATTTTGGTAAATCAATGTTCAGGACTCTGAAGAATCAATGACCAAAATTTTAGTAATGAAAGCGACCTTTAGTAATCAGTCTGGCCAAATTTTTGGTAACTCAATGGCCAATTTTTTGGTGAATGTCGGACCAATTTTTTGGTCACGACAAATGAAAGACCAAAAATTTGGTACTTAACAAAACATTTGGTAATCAAATGGAAACGGAATATTTTACGATCTTTCATTTGCCCGATGTCTCTGAAGCCACTGCCGAGATGAAAGAGTTGTTTCCGAGCAATGTGGCGTGTCCAGTGCAAGATTTCGGTTCCAACGGCAAAGGCGAATTCCCCTGTGGTCCGGGGCTCGACCAGATAAGCTTGCATCCAATGTTATTGGCAAAATCCCGCGAATTATTGGGGACAAAACATATCCGTTTGGTTCAGAGTATTGCTTGGGCAAAGTATGGTGTCCCTTCGAATGGAGAGCAGTCTAATAGCGATCAAAGAATGCACATGGATTATGGGAATAATTGTTATGGTATGCCTTTGCCCGGGGAGCCTTTACAAGCCGTGTCCATGATTGTGTATTTTTCGGATACGGATATGACTGGCGGTGGTACTGCGGTGGTACCTAGGCGTGGAGTTATGGATCCCGTGTATCAATGGCCCTATGTACACATGCCGGGCATCGCGGGGATTCCATTTAAGAATGATAGAAAATCTGCAGAAAAGTTGATGGATCCGGTCGCGCGGAAAATTCGCCAAAGTTGTTATGCAAGAGAATTAAGACCAAAATTTAGTAAAGGTGATGTCTTAATGTATCGACTAAATACTTGGCATAGAGGCACACCTGTTCTTCCTGGTCAAGTTCGCTATACACTCAACCTCATGTTTAAACGTGCAGACAACGAGGATATTCAAGTTTGGAACCGTGGTTTCACTCAAAAAATGTATTCTGGACGTCTTGAGCGGTTTATAGGCTCGTTGGATCCCGAACAATTAGAGACGTTGGGTTTTCCTGCGCGAGATTCTGCAAAATGGCGTTGTACTAAATTTTGCAGGGCGATTCGTGAACGTTATGGTTGGGCTGGCTTTGACTTGCAAACATATGTTTTAACGCCGGAATCCCCTCCCACTGTGCCGGCATATTGGCCATTTTCGAATTTCACGCTGACTGGCACTACTGGATCCCGGTTGCGCGCCGACCTGTTTGCGAAATTGTCTGAAGAAAATGTGCATATTTCGTTGTGGGCTTCTGATTGGACATATCGTTTGGAATTTGTGAAAGGTGTCCACTACTTGGAGATTGACTGTCGATTCTTTCAGCGCGAATCGGATGCTATTGTGGACATTAACCTTCTTTCTGGAGATAGGTGGACATGGATTCGTCTAGTGAATCGAATAAAGTCTGAGAATATTGTCTCTTCTGTAACGACAAGGTTTGTTCCTCTGACAACACCTTTCTATGTGAAAAGCGCATTAGCAGACAAGACGGTGACAGAAGATTATATTTTCTTAATTGGTGCTGATGTTTCCGAATGCCATTTCCTTCAATTTTTGACCAGTTCTGACTTGAATGTCGTGCGAATTGCGGCCGCGCGTTTGACTAAAATTCATAAAGACGAACGTTTTGAATTTTGGCGTTCTCGTCATCCTCGAAATTTCCTGGAAGAAAAAATTTGTGAGCATATTCGCGGGCTCGGCGTGTCTTCGTCGTGTTTATAGCAATCAACTCTGTAGTTCAATATCGGTCAAACTTAATCCACAGAAACAAAAGTTTGATCGTATTTAAGTTCTCTAACATTAAAGAATAAAATGATATTTCTATTGTTATTATTGTTTTCCACTAGAGTTTTTTCTATTCAATTAACAAAGCGTGATAATTGTGGGACGGGCCAATGTGGCCAATGTGAAGGACATTGTACTTCCGACTCAGATTGTTCGGGCACTCTGAAATGTTGGAAACGCAAATATACACATTCAAATGTGCTCGGCTGTGAAATGGGTGGCGGGGGCGACCAGGTGGACACGAACTATTGTTATGAACCATGTCCTATAGTTTCATCTGGCGAAAATGGAAAGCCGATAAACCGCTGCAAGAACACTCTCGTTTCATTTGATTTTGGCGCTCAAAAGCCCCTAACGAATAAAGCTTGTACCGCGAGTAACATATGTGGTGAATGTGAGGGTGGACAAAGTGGTTGCTCGATCTCAGCAAATGGTGTAGTTGTTGGATGCGCGGCAGGTAAAAAATGCTGGCGACGCAATTATAAGCACTCAAACGTACCTGGTTGTGCTGCTTCTGCCAACGATGATAATGAGATGGCAGAGAGTTATTGTTATACACCATGTCCAACTATTAAAACTTCTGACGGGGATATACATCTTACGGATTATCATCATGGGTGTAAAAATAACCTTAAACACGTTTTAAAATCAAGTTCGGGTTGTTCTGTCACAGATGGTACGATTGACATTTGGGTCAATGCTGCAATTGCCGCCAATGAAAATTATGATATTTTGTCGTCATCGAGTATGCAGCTTGGAGGCGATATTAATATGCCTAGTCACGATATCATTGCGAAGGATATCGTTACATCAGGCTTGACGGTTACAGGGAGTGTGGCGGGATCTAATATAATTAGTGCGGATAATATTGCCCCCAATGCGGTGACAACAGCGTCCATCGGTGTGGGCCAAGTCAATTCCGCATGTATTAAGAATGGAGCCGTGACAACAACGGCAATCAGATCGAACGCAGTCACTAGCGGTACAATTAAGGATGGGGCCGTGACCACTGCGAAGATTGCGACAAATGCGGTAACCCCGGCGACTTTGCAAAATAGTGGTCATTTTACTATGGGGCGCGTCAAGGCCGATTATATTAGCGCCGGAAACCCGAGCTGGAATTCTAATTGGAGAGTTAATCTGGACCAAAACGTTTGGATTCATCATACGCTAGAAGTCGATGGAAAAAGTGATTTACAAGGCGGTTTAAAGGTGTGGGGGAAAAGTGAATTAACCGGCGGCTTAAAAGTGACTGGATATTGGGGAACCACCTCTTCGGCTGGATATAAATCAATTTGGTCCTACCACGCCGGTGCCAGTTGGGGGGGCCAAAAATTCTATCATGGTGTGAGCAACTACGATTATGTATACATATATGGTGATCGTGCAGCCAGAGGGGTCACCGCGGAATTCCGCGGTTATATTGCGGTTGAATACGGAATGTATGGCCAATCAGACAGAAGAATTAAAACAAACATCGTCGATCTAAACGATATAAGTTCTTTACAGAAAGTTCTTCAAATACCGGCTCGCAACTATCAATACAAAGACAAACTAAAACGCGGGTTTGGGAATGTTACGGGCTTCATTGCTCAAGAAGTGAACGAAACATTCCCAGAAGCTTGTCGAGAGGGTACAGAATTTATTCCTTATATCGATGACGTTTATTCGGTTATTTCATTTAAAGATAATAAGGTTATCATTCCTACTATTCAGGGAGATGAAAAACTAGTGCCCGATGACGTCATTGAAGCCATGATACATATCGATGACGAATCTGGACCAATACGTCAATTTTCAGTGACGGATGTTACTACAGACACGGTTGTTTTGGAATGTATCGAATGTAAAGAAGGAGACGATAAGGCAGATAGAATCTTGATTCGATCAAAACAGATACACGATTTCCTTCATATCGACAAACAGCGTATCTTCACTCTTCATCACGGGGCTATTCAGGAAATTCACAGAGAACAAGAAGTTCTTATTGCCAGAGTCGCCTCTCTCGAAGAAACCATCGCCAAACTTTCGGAAAGATTGGCGGCTCTCGATGGTCAATCTTAAATAGACCAATGTTCGGAATATTCCGGCAAATGTAAGCGTCTAAAGGGGGTTTTGTGAGAAAAATGTTGCGGACGTAAGCGTCCCAAGGCTAATTCGTCCAATGATGCAAGTCCCAATATCCCGAGGACGGTGCCAATGCAATAACCTTCGCGATAATGCAGATCAATTTCTCCGCGAAGAAGTATGTCGGCTGTTCTTGAACAGGCATTTAAGACGGCTGTGTCGAATCCAGCAGGGCGAATGGCCTCACAATGACGAACAATGACTTCCTCGTGTCGATAGATCCAATCTTGAACATCCGCAAACTCTCCATTCGAAAAAACTTGAAAGCCATGGTTTGAATAAACAACGATACCTACATGCGCCCACAACTCACTATCGAGCGCGATTTCAAACTCAGACGCATATGCAAGCAAAATGTCACCAGTGCGTAGAATGAACGATGGTTCCGTATTCAGTAAAGATTCTTTTAAAGGAGATGCAGGTGCAGACCAAATAAATCCCATATTATACAAAAAAGAAACGTTATTTATATATTACTACTCGTTTAAAAATGACTACAGATTTGTACAAATGTTGTTTCTGTTTAGAGACTGTGAAAAATCCAGTTGTTATGTGCTACCAAACACATGTGGGTTGCTTTGATTGTGTTTGTGCACAGCTTAGGAACTCTGATAATGGCGAATCAAGTTGTGCCATGTGCAGACAACCATTGCATATACGTTTCGATCGTCTCATCACCGAATCTGCTAAAACCATGCACAGAGCCAAACGCAAAAGAACAAACGAAGAATCAGCTTATGAAGTTTTCCTAAAATTGCTCGCACTCAAAAAGAAAGACAGATATAGAATGTTTACGAGAACCATAAAACGATTTGCAACTGCCGCGACAGACGAAGAGGCTGTCTCACAGATGTCCACAGATATGAAAAACATTATATCTGCCAGAATTTCCGGACAAAGGCTATTAGAACAGAAATTATACGACCCAACACTATATGCACACATCTAAAATATAAGTTTGTGGTATTTGATAGAAACTTCGTGCCCGCTTAAGTCCTCAAAACTTTTCAAGGACATACTCTTTAGTTTTTTATTTTGTCCTTTCTGAAGCATGACATACACCTTTTGGCCCCCTAATTTGATCAACCGCATCACGACAGATTGACCTTTCCTTTTAAGATACACATCATTTGGCATAATACGGTCGAATTTCTCGGAAATGTTATTGCGAATGGGAAACCAATCTTTTATGGGTAAATATCGTAACAAACGACCCAAAAAATTTTCGGGGTACCAATTCACACAAGGGAATTCAATCATATTGTACGTCCAAAAATGCTGTTGGGACTTGCTGCCAATAAGATTTCCAATATGCCATCGGCCACGCATAAGTGTAAAAAATCCACTGTTACGATCTTCAAAAGGAGCGCGTTTATGTCTGGGCGCCGACATTAAAATCCTTTCAAACGTATGCGTCATATTTTGATATTCTGCTGTCAAGACATCGTTCCTTTTCGAACATTCCAGACTAGCTATGAGACACATGACGTCCATTGATCTGTTCGTACACGCAGCAGCCATGGCCCCATCATTTATATGATAGAAATCGGGCGCATTGGATTGCCAGGCGACTGACGCGTGATTAGGATTGACACACGCCATGCCAAAATCAATGATACCCACTTCCAAAGTATCTTGAGCAAATGACACGTTACCACCATGGAAATCGCGATGCATAAATTGCTCCTCCAACTGCAACGTCCATAAATGCTTCATAACGTGCGCCAATGCCAATAATATGTTGCCGCGATAAGACGCCAAAAATACACCAGGGGCGCGCTGCATAAATGCGTCCAACGTATTTGCACGGGTTCGGCGCACCCAATAGATCCTAGGTACCATAAGACCAGCATACTTTCTTTTTTGGGCAATAACACGCATAGAAATATACACTTGGATCACAAGCTCATATATAGACTGGGTAAAAAATAACAACTTGCCATACTTTCGTTTGCGTCTCATGACCTCCAACCTTGGAATATTCGGCGTATATTTGCCGTCATCCTTTTCAATCAACTCGTCTACAGGCCTTTCGTCGATTAAATGCTTAATCACACCGCGAATACCATTGAAAAATATAGATAAGTCTATTTCTGCCCATGATCCAGACGCGCTAGCCGCCGGAGCCTTGTAGATCACATTACGAGTATATTGCACTGACCCCTCGGGTATACTATCTATATGCTCCAAACGATAGCTTAACTCTCGAGTATGATGAAATAAATATTCGGACACGTCAAAGAACATTTTTTCAAATGGGTACCTTGACGTGTCTGGAATTGTATGAGATTGGCGAATGTCAATTCTATTAAAGAGTGTCACAGCTGTCTCAATGTTCTCCGGCGACCAACCGAAAACAGCTAAAAGTACATCCGGCGAAATACTTTGAAGAACCTCCATTGTTGAAGTACAGAGAATCATATTTATACGTATATTTTCTATTTAGATCTAAAAGTTTTTTTTATATTGGGCGGGGCGCGTATAGTC
>Ga0209533_1002234_pt1 | contig 17709 bp, 12 predicted proteins | sample COG_04_FD_184748 | JGI IMG/M metagenome (GOLD analysis project Ga0209533, IMG submission 184748) | Pelagic Microbial community sample from North Sea - COGITO 998_met_04 (SPAdes) (version 2) | ecosystem: Environmental > Aquatic > Marine > Neritic zone/Coastal water | place: Helgoland, sampling...
AAGCCACTCCCAGCCGAAATCCCCTACGGCACCGCAACCTTCCGCATCGGCGATAAAGTCATTCAGACCCGCAACAACTACGACAAAAACGTCTTCAACGGCGACATGGGCATCATCCGCGCCATCGCCGCAGACAGCTCTGGCCTCACCATCGAATTTTCAGGCGAAACGATTGAATACACCAAAGGCGAACTCTCCGAAGTCCAGCTCGCCTACTGCATCTCCATCCACAAGAGCCAGGGCAGCGAATATCCCGTCGTCATCATCCCGCTCCTCAAGCAACACTTCATGCTTCTGCAGCGAAATCTGGTTTACACCGGCATCACCCGCGCCCGCCAAAAGGTCTACCTCGTCGGCTCACTCGACGCCTACTCCATGGCCGTTAAAAACAACGACCAACAAATCCGCCGCACTCACCTACGCCGCCGACTGCGCAAAGCCGTTGAAGACAGCCAAATTATCTCCGAAGAAAAGTAGTCGAGTTCCTTTAGGTCGTAGACCCTGAGCGTGTCAAATGGGTGCTCAACCGGCACTTCAAGTCGACAGATCACGGCCAATCGGGTGACCAGCTAAAGCAAGCCACCTACCCCAGAGCGCCCACTGAACAAACAAGCACTATTCTTTTCTTTTCAGGAATAGTCTGAGCTGTAAGGTATCTCAGCCTATAGCGTTTAAGCCTTCTACCACTTTCGAATTTCCGCACGCTCACGCGTCACACACATGGCCTCCAAAGAATACATCCACCTTCGCGGCGTCCGCCAAAACAACCTCAAAGGCTTCGACCTCGACCTGCCCATCGGTCAACTCACCGTCGTCACCGGTCTTAGTGGCGCGGGTAAATCCTCTCTGGTATTTGAGACCCTCCACGCGGAAGGCCAGCGCCGCTACGTCGAGACCTTCTCGCCCTACACTCGCCAGTTCATGGATCTGATGGATCGCCCCAAAGTCGATTCGGTCGAGAACATCCGCCCCTCCATTGCGATTCAGCAGTCCAACACCGTCAAAACCTCGCGCTCCACCGTCGGTACCATCACCGAACTCTGCGACTTCTTTAAAGCCTGGTTCCCCAATGTCGCCACACTGATCGATCCCGCCACTGGCCAACCAATCACCGACGACAATCCGCAATCCATCTGGAAGGCACTGCTCAAAGACCACCGCGATGCCAACCGCATCATCGCCTTCCCAATCACACGCCCCGAAAAGTTTGAATGGAGCGAGATTCTACAACCACTCTCCGCACAAGGCTACACCCGCGTCGCGCCGTGCTGCGCACGGAGTGATAATGCGCCTTCGGCGAGTGAGAGTGGCAGTGAGGAAGTGAACAGTGGGGAAAATCAAATCATGCGCATTGATGAGCTACTCAGCTCGAACGCTTCACCCCTCACTCCTCACTCTTCACTCCTTGTTATCCAAGATCGCATCGCGATCTTGGATAACAAGGCCCGGTCGCGCTTCATCGAAGCCGCGCAGACCGCACTCACCTTTGGCAAAGGGCGCATCCATATTTTGGATACAGAGGGCACCACGGTCGCAGAATTCACCCACGGCTTACACTCCCCTGAAACGAGCATCACCTATCGCCCTGCCACACCACCACTTTTTTCCTTCAACTCCCCCATCGGCGCCTGCGACAAATGCCGTGGCTTTGGTCGAGTCATCGAGATCGATTACAACCTAGTCACCCCCGACAAAACCCTGTCCGTCGACGACGGTGTCATCCGCGCCTTCCAAGGCGCGGTTTACAGCGAAAGCCTACGCGACCTACAACGCGCCGCGAAGAAGCACAAGATACGCACCGACGTGCCATGGTCGAAGCTACGCAAAAAGGAGATCGCCTTCATCATGGAGGGCGAACCGAACTACAAAGAAGACAACAATCAATGGTATGGCATCTATCGATTCTTCGACTGGTTGCAGACCAAAATCTACAAGATGCACGTCCGCGTCTTTCTATCCAAGTTCAGAAGTTATTCAACCTGCCCCGACTGCAACGGAGCACGCCTTAAATCCGAAGCACTCAACTGGAAATGGCAAGGCCACACACTCCCCGACCTCTACCAAAAGAGCGTCAGCGAGTTGATCTCACTCCTCACCCCTCACTCTCACTCTCACTCTCACTCTCACTCTCACTCTCACTCTCACTCTCACTCTCACTCTCACTCTCACTCTAAAGACGCCGCCCTCACCGGCGTCCTCACACGCCTCAACTTCCTCGACCAAGTCGGCCTCGGCTATCTCACACTCGACCGCACCTCGCGCACACTCTCTGGCGGCGAAACCATGCGCGTCAACCTCACCTCCTGCCTCGGCTCTGCCCTGGTCGACACACTTTTCGTGCTCGATGAGCCCTCAGTCGGCTTGCACGCCCGCGACATGGATCGCCTCATTGCGATCCTCCGCCGCCTCACTGACCAGGGCAATACCGTCGTTGTCGTCGAGCACGACGAAGCAGTCATGCGCGCGGCCGACAACCTCATCGAGATCGGACCCAAGCCAGGCATCCACGGCGGACAACTCATCTTCAACGGCGACTACAACAGCATCCTATTTTCGGATACAACCACTGGACGCTTCCTTTCCGGTCGCGAAACCATTGAACCCACGGCCAAACGTAAGATCCTCAAGGGAAAACACTCAACGTTCAACGCTCAACGCTCAACGTTCAACGTCCCCCTCCTTCACATACACGGCGCGACGAAGCACAACTTGTCTGATGTCAGCATCGACATCCCGCAGCAATCCTTCGTCTGCCTGAGCGGCGTGTCGGGCTCCGGAAAAAGCACACTACTCAACAATGTCATCTACCAAAATTTGCTCGCTCAAAAAGGGCTCATTGCTGACGACCCCGCACCACTCAAAGACATTGAGTCCACATTACCGCTCTCCGACGTCGTGCTCATCGACCAAAGCCCCGTCAGTAAGACACCACGCTCCAACCCCGCCAGCTACTCCGATGCGTGGACTGAGATCCGTAAACTCTTCTCGAAATTAGAGTCCGCACAGTCCGCAGGGATGATGCCTGGGCACTTCTCCTTCAATAGCGGCGAAGGTCGTTGCGACACCTGCTCCGGACTCGGTTTCGAGCGCATCGAGATGCAGTTTGTCTCCGATCTATTCGTGCCTTGCCAAACCTGCGAAGGCCAGCGCTTCAAGCCCGAAGTCCTTGAGATCGAGTTCAACGGCAAGTCCATCGCCGACATCCTCGACCTCGATGTCGATGACGCACTCACCTTCTTTGCCGACCATCCCAAAGTCACACGCTGCCTCAAGCCTTTGATCGATGTCGGCCTCGGCTATTTAAAACTCGGGCAACCGCTCAACACCCTCTCCGGCGGAGAATCCCAACGCCTGAAGCTCGTCCGCTACCTAGGTAAAATCACTCCTTCTCAGTCTCACTCTCACTCGCCGCAGGCGCACGCCTTAATCCTAATCGACGAGCCCACCACCGGCCTCCACCGCGCCGACGTAAAACGCCTCATCGGCGTGCTTCAAAACCTCGTCAACGCCGGGCACTCACTCATCGTCATCGAGCACAACATCGACATCCTCAAAGTCGCCGACTGGATCATAGAGCTCGGCCCCGAAGCCGGCGCTGCCGGCGGGAAAATCACCGCACAAGGCACCCCCGAACAAATCGCAAAAACCAAATGCGAAACCGCCAGCTACCTACGCGAAGCGCTGGGGGAACATCCAAGGTCCAACGTCCAACACTCAACATCAAATAAAGAACTAATCGCCGCCGAATCCAAGGGAACTTACAACACTTCTCACTCTCACTCCGCGCAAAGCGCGGCCTCACTCACCGTCCGCGGTGCCCGGGAGCACAACCTAAAAAGCATCAACTGCGAAATCCCGCACAACAAGATCAGCGTCGTTACCGGCGTCTCTGGTTCAGGTAAATCATCGCTCGCATTTGATATTATTTTTGCCGAAGGCCAGCGCCGTTTCATGGAGTCGATGTCGGCCTACGCGCGCCAGTTCGTCGAGCAAATGCCACGCGCTGATGTGGACGAACTCAGCGGCATCGCGCCCACCGTCGCCATTGAGCAACGTGTCACCAAAGGCACGCGCAAATCTACGGTCGCCACGATCACCGAAGTCGCTCAACACTTACGCCTACTGTTCGCCAGAATCGGGATCCAACATTCCCCTACAACTGGCGAAGCCGTCGTCAGTCAAAGCGAAGGCGCACTACTCAAACGCCTGCAAACGATCCGTAAGGAACACCCAAAGTCTAAAGCACTCACGCTCTGCGCGCCATTGATCCGAGGCCGTAAAGGACACCACGAACCACTCGCAAATTGGGCACGCGACCACGGCTACGAAACCTTGCGCATCGATGGCCAACTCGTGCCGATTAAGCACTTCAAAAAGCTCGACCGCTATAGTGAGCATGACATCGAACTCGTCATTGCTGACCTCAAACAACCAACAACCTTCAACAAACAACTCACGCTCGCCCTAAAACTCGGCAAAGGCACCGCCTTTGTGCTCAACGCAAACAACGAGATCGTCTCCTGGCTCTCGACCCGCCGCACCGATCCCACCACAGGCGAAGCCTTTCCCGAGCTCGACCCGAAGCACTTTTCGTGGAATAGCCCACGCGGTTGGTGCCCAAGTTGCCGCGGCTATGGTCAAATCTTCGACTGGATGAACAAAGACGAAGAAGCCGCAATCGACCTACCCGATGGCGTCGAGCATGGCGACACTTGCCCCGACTGCCAAGGCGCACGCCTCAATCCATTGAGTAGCGCAGTGCGACTCCATCTCAAAAAACGTCAAACGCTCAACACTCAACGCTCAACATCGAATAAGAAGCAAACTCATTCAACGTTCGACGTTCAAGGATCAGTCAATTTACCCGAGCTACTCTCGCTCGCACCGAGCCAACTCATATCGACCCTAAAGTCTATAAAGACGAATGCCCGATCAAAGCCCGTCCTCGCAGAGCTCATGCCCGAGATCGAAGAGCGGCTCCGCTTCATGGATCGCGTCGGACTCGACTATCTCGGGCTCGATCGCGCAACTGCCACGCTCTCCGGCGGCGAAGCGCAACGCATCCGCCTCGCCGCGCAGCTCGGCTCCAATCTATCCGGCGTGCTTTACGTATTAGACGAACCGTCCATCGGCCTACACGCCCGCGATAACGCACAGCTCATCACCGCCCTCGAGCAACTCCGCGACCGAGGCAACACCCTGCTAGTCGTCGAACATGACGAGGATACGATGAAGCACGCCGATCAGATCATCGACATCGGCCCCGCCGCAGGCATCCACGGCGGCGAGATCGTCGCCTCTGGCACGCTCGCACAACTGCGCAAGAACAAGGCCTCGATTACCGGCAAATATTTACGCAAAAGTATGCCCCATCCCTTACGCGGCACACATCGCGAACTCCCAGCAGCATGGAGTCCGCGCAAAAAGAAAAGCAATGAACAATGGATCAGTCTGCAAGGCGCAGCCCTGAGAAACCTCAAGGGCTTTGATGTGCAAATCCCCAAGCAACGCCTCACCGCAATCTGCGGCGTCTCCGGCGCAGGTAAATCCACCCTCACCCGCGACTTACTCAAGCCACTGGTAGAGGCCGCGATTGAGGCGAAGTCTGATAAGTTTACGCCGAAAGCACTGGGAGCCAAAAAACGTTCAACATCCAACGCTCAACGTTCAACGCTCAAGGATCAGTCAGTTGATAGTTTAAAGTTGGGCGTTGAGCGTTTAGCGTTCAAATCCTTATCCCACGCCAATGACATTCGAAAGGTCATCGAGGTCGACCAGTCCCCCATCGGCAAAACGCCACGCTCCACGCCAGCGACCTACATCGGCGCGTTCGATATCATTCGCGACATCTACGCCAACCTCCCCGAAGCACGCTTCCGAGGTTACAAGGCCGGCACATTCTCGTTTAATACCAAAGGTGGGCGCTGCGAAACCTGCAAAGGCGCAGGTCGCGTGAAGCTCGAAATGAACTTCATGCCCGACACCTACGTGACTTGTGATGATTGCAACGGCCGCCGCTACGGCGCCGAACTCGACGAGCTTCGTTGGAACGGTAAGAGTATTGCCGACGCCCTTGCCATGAGTTTCGAAGAAGCCGCAGAGTTCTTCAGCTTCCACACTGGGCTCAAAGGCCTACTCGACGCCATGGTCGAAACCGGTCTCGGCTACATCGAGCTCGGCCAATACTCGCCGACACTTTCCGGTGGCGAAGCCCAACGCCTCAAGCTAGTCAGCGAACTCGCCAAAGGCATGCCCACCTTCAAAGAGCGCCAATACAACAAAGGCCAAGGCAACCTCTACATCCTCGAAGAGCCCACCATCGGCCTGCACTTAAGCGACGTCGAGCGTCTCATCGAACTCCTGCACCGTCTCGTCGACAAAGGCCACACAGTAATCGTCATCGAGCACCATCTCGACGTGATCGCCGATGCGGACTACACCATCGAGATCGGCCCCAACGGCGGTGATGCCGGAGGTGAGTTGCTCTATCAAGGCGACGTCGCGGGACTGAAGAAAACCAAAGGCAGTGTCACCGCGAAGTTCTTGTGAGTGATACAGACATTGCTGTCTGTCCTCAACGTCATAGAGACATTGCTACGCCATTTCCGGCAGACCTACGTCCTGTCTGTTCCCAGCGTGATAGCACCATTGCTACGCCATCTCCCCCCTTCGCTCTCGGAGCGACAAAGAACAGGCAAGAATGCCTGTATCACGGCATAATACCAATCCCGTAAATACTGAAAGCCTCAAGCCTCAGCCCTCAGCTCTCCCCCCTCATTGGGCCGATAGCGCTGAGTGAGCCCTTTGAGGAAATTACGTAAGAATTGTTCACCACACTCCATATAATGCCTATGGTTTGGTGCTCGAAAGAGTGCGGTTATTTCACTTTTTGAGACTGAAAACCCCACGTTCCTCAGTGTGTCGACCACATCGTTATCTCTCATTTCAAAGGCAATACGCAACTTCCGAAGGATCATGTTATTATTGATGGTAGAAGTTGATATTTTTTTAGCAGGACTATCGCTAGGCCCGCGACATTCAAAAATCAGTCCATCTAAAAATGCGTGAATGGTTTCGGCAGGGCACTCAACAAATCCTTCATCCTCTTCGTTTTTAAAGAGATCAACCACATCGAGAACAGACAATTCAAGGCCACCTGCTCTGAACATTGCGACCACTTCTCTGTTTTTAATTTCAAGTGTGTAGCGCACGCTTTTGATCACTTCGTTATTTGTCATTCTATTACTTGTTGTTGGATCAGTCGTTTACAGAGAGTTGCGAAGGAGTCATTTCGTAAATCTTTGAATAGTGTCATGGTATCCATGATTCTTGTCAATTTCCTCTATCCTCCAGAGTGATACAGACATTGCTACGCCATCTCCGGCAGACCGACGTCCTGTCTGAAGCAAAAAAGAGTGTATTACGCGTGAGAATCCGAACAGTTGCCTAACTTGAATCTCAAGATCTCGGCGTCCTCGGCGTTCTCAAGCGGAGCGGGCGGTTAATGTTACGTATCCTAAGTTAGAGGCTAGAAATGTGTATAAAGAACAGGCAGAAATGCCTGTGTCACGTTTGAGCAGAAGCATAATACCCCCAAATACTCGATCAGATCACACGGAATAGAATCCTCCCCCAACCACTCTCCTATCCATTATGACACCATCAACGATACACGCACTCGACCTCAGTAACACATTCCCACGCAGCCCTCGCGCAACACTCGGCGGCTACGTGATCGCAGGGCGCACGCTCGACAAGTGCCGCGCGGTGCTTGCTGGCACAGCAGGTGACTATCACTTCGATTGTCCACTCGACCAGCTTTTCCTTACTTTCGCCGGAATCACTGCGGAAGACTTTAAGGCCTTTGTAGCAACAGGAGCGGATGATGCCGCCGTGGCCGAATGGATACAATCCAACGCAACCGAGCACACTCAAGAAGAGCTGGTGCAATGGAACAACGATCTACGCTACAAGCGGATCAGTGAGATGCCGATTCACCTGCAGGTCTTTCTCGAAGGCTACATTGCAGAGTTCATTCCATCCAATAAAATCGTTTACAACTGGTTCGACGTCTATGACATCGAAGAGCAGCGTATCTAGCGCTACGAACCGAAATGCACCGCCCACTGAAATCAACCAACGCACCAGTGCCAAGCCCATGCACTGATAAGTGCGCGACGAACCGTCAGAACATCTGCACGGGTTGCTATCGAACGATCGACGAGATTATCGATTGGGCACGACTCAGTGAATCCCGTAAGCGTGCAATCTTGGTGCACTGCCAGCAGCGAAAAGCGAAAGCCTAAACGCTCAAACCTCACACATTCACAACCGAGTATGCCTGCTTCAATGCTGCGAACGCATCGCTCTTAGGCATAAACTCGTGACCGACGTAGAGGTCATAACCGGTGGCGGCAATCGCCTGAGCGACACCCTTATAGTTGATCTCTTGCAAGTCATCTAGGTCGTGCCGTCCCGGAACGCCTGCGGTGTGATAATGACCGATCCATTTGGCCGCACGCTGGAGATTGCGAATCAAGTGTCCCTCCATGATCTGCATGTGGTAAATATCGTAAAGGATCTTGCAGCGGGGACTATTGACGCGCTCACAAAGCTCCAGAGCCCAATCAGTCTTGTCGCAAATATAATGCGGGTGATCGACTGTGGAATTAAGTAACTCCATATTGAGATTCACGCCCTGTTCTTCGGCATAGGGCGCGATGCGACGTAGGCCTTCGGCGCAAATGTCGAGTGTTTCAGCGTCACTCTGACCGGGGTTGCGATGGCCACTCAAAGTGATGACGCCGGGCATATTATATTTGACCGCAATCTCGATGGATTCGCGCAGTTCAGCCTCCAAGCGGTCGTGATTGCTGCGACGGGAAAAACCTTCGGCATGCGAACCATCGGTCGGCGATTCGTGGACATGCCCCACCATTGAGACCACGCGTAAATCGCGCGCACACGCGGCCTCGACGATCGCCTCGAAATCGTCTCCTCGATTCCAGAGTTCGACTGCGGGAAAGCCAATGACCTTGAGTTCATCAAGAAAATCGCCGAGACTCAATGAGTCCGGCTGCAACATAGGGATGACGACGCTTTGATTAATTGGCATAACGCAGACAACACAAAGAATGCTTCACTGAGAAGGCCTAAAGAGATCAGGCTGGATCCTTCACGAACGCTGCCGCATAAAATCCGTCATAGCCGGTTGCTGCTGGCGAGACGGTGCATTCTTCTACCAGCGAAAAGCCACCCGCACTCAAAAGACGATCCACATTGGCTCGGTTCTCCGAAGGCAACACCGAACAAGTCGCGAAGACCAAGCGGCCACCGGGCTTGAGCAGCGCGGTGTATGCATCCAACAACTCGGCCTGAATCGTGCGCACGCGATCCAATTGCGCGGGCTTGAGCCGCCACTTGAGATCGGGCTGACGCTTTAATGTGCCCAAGCCCGAGCATGGGGCATCAATCAACACACGGTCGGCCACCCCAGCGAGACTTGCCAATGCCTTAGGCGTGATGAGCTTGGTTTCGATACATGGCGAGCGATGCGCACGCTTCGCTCGGCGTTCGAGTTCCTTGAGTTTCCTCGGGACAATATCCATACCGATGATACGCCCCTTGTTTTGCATCAACGCTGCGAGATGGAGCGACTTCCCTCCGGCACCAGCACAGGTATCGACAATACACTCACCCGGTTGCGGATCCAGCAGCGGCGCGATCATTTGCGAGCCCGCATCCTGAATCTCCACGCGCCCATCTAAACGCAACGATTTGGCCAGAGTTTTACCGGGATTGAGCGAGAGCGCATCCGGCAATCTGGGCACTTCATTGGCGACAATGTTGTAGCCGGCCAACCACGCCAGCGCTTCGGCGCGGGTGGACTTCAAGGTATTGACGCGCAGGTAAACACAAGTGCGTTGATTGAGCGCGGCCAATTCGCCATCCCACGCGCCGCCCAATTCTTCAGCCCCAAGCGCATCCAGCCAATCGGGGATCGATTCACGCACCGCGCGGGGCTGCTCAGCCAACTCAGACTCACGCGCCTTGATCGTATCTACGTCGGCACCTTCATAGCTCCACCATTCAGGCAGCTCAAAGCCCATACGTAACCATTGCGCAGCACAGAGCGCATTCGTATCCTCGCTACCAGTCAGAAAACTCAACGCACGCCGCCAACGCACGACCTCGAAGACTGTTTCAGCAATAAAACTGCGATCACGCTTCCCCCACTTCGGGTGTGACTCAAAAGCCTTAGCCAGCTCACGATCGAGCACTTTCTGCTCGCTGAAGACGGCATTGATAATTTCGGAAGCGGCGACAGCCAAGATACGGTGCATTTTCATGAACGCGCACTTTTTCGGAAAGCTCGTCGTATTGCAAATGAAACGAGCCACCCATTCAGAGGAAATCGCCGACTCCCAACAATAACGTTCCACGGTTGAGATCGCCGCAGACTTATGCCACTATTGAACGATGAAAACTTTAGCTGCTCTACTTACCTGCACACTGTTGGCACTGCCGACTTTCGCGAATGTTGTAAAAATCACTTATCCCGACTGGCCTGAAGGCGTGGCATTGACGCACCTGGCTGCTGTCGTGCTGGAAGAAAAGATGGGCCATACCGTCGAGCTGACACTCGCAGAGCCAGAAACTATCTACGATACGGTCGCCGCTGGCGAGCAGGATGTCTATCTGGATGCTTGGCTCCCCTTCACCCATGCATCGTATTGGAAGGAGCATTCGTTCAGCCTAGAGCGCCTCGGCACGATCATCGAGCGAACTCGCATCGGTCTGACAGTGCCCGCCTATGTGGATGTCACCAACATCAACCAACTCAATGACAATCGGGCACTGTTTGATGGTCAAATCATCGGCATCGAGCTGGACTCTGGCACCACCAAGATGACCAATGCTGTGATCGAAGAATATGGCCTCAAGTTCACACAGATCAACTCTGGCACGGAGGCGATGACCACGGCGCTGGAGAAGGCAATCGCAGCGAAGCAGCCGATCGTGGTTACCGGATGGACGCCGCACTGGATGTTCGCCCGCTACGATCTAAAGATGCTGGTGGATACCAAAAATGTCTATCAACCCGACGGCATTCGGAAATTTGCCCGTCCCGGCTTTGCTGAAGACCTGCCCGACGCGAATCGCTTCCTCAAACGCTTTGCGCTGACCGAAGATCAACTCAATGCACTGCTACTGGAAGTCCATGATGGTCAAAGCACCGTGAAGGAGGTCACCCGCAAGTGGATGCTGGATCACCCCAAGATCATCGAGGCATGGATCGCCCCTGAGAAGAAGTGGTGGCAAAAAGTATTCTAGAGGGTTTTCCAGCGATTCGATAAGTTTCTTAGAATTCCCCGTAAATAAGGGTTGATCTTACTGAAAAGGCCGCTTTCTTCGTCTCCATTGGTATGGAGACGTGGCTGAGTGGCCGAAAGCGCTTCTTTGCTAAAGAAGTGAGCCTCAAAAGGGTTCCATGGGTTCAAATCCCATCGTCTCCGCCATCCATTTTAAAACCCGCTCTCAGGAGCGGGTTTTCTTTTGTCCACACCGCTAGACGTGGTGGTATTTCGAGCCGGCGTTGATCGATACCGCGCGGTAGAGCTGCTCGCAGAGCAACATGCGGGCGATTTCGTGCGTGAAAGTGAGCGGTGACAGGGCAAACAGGACATCGGCCTTGGCTTTGACAGCGGGGCTCAGCCCATACGCTCCGCCGATGATGAACACGGCGGGTTGCCCTTGCAGCTTGAGCAATTCTTTGGCGAGGCCGGCGGACGTGCGAGTCTTGCCCTCCTCGGCCATTGCGTAGATGCGGGCACCTTTACGCTTGGCTAGAGCGTCGAGAATGCGTTCGCCCTCGCTCTCGACCGTGCCGTCGTTGAGCTCGATCAGCTCAAAGTTGCCGGATCGCTTGAGGCGCTTCGAAAAGTCGTCTGTGAGCGCCAGCAGTGGCTTGTTCTTCATTCGGCCGACGGCGATGATGGTGTAACGATACATTACTAGTGAGAACCGTGCTGCGCACGGAGTGGTAGTGAGAGTGAGAGTGGTAGTGAGAACCGTACTGCGCACGGAGTGAAGAGTGGTAGTGAGTAGTGGTTCGACGCGCAAGCGGCAGGATACCGCTTCTACTCGATTTAATCAGAAATCTCTAGATCGACTAGGACGGGGCAATGGTCGCTCACATAGGAGCGGAGAATCTCGCAATGCAGCACCTTATAGCTGGGCGGCACGAGGATAAAGTCCAAGCCGTGAATCGGCATGAGTGAGGGAAAGGTGCGGCCTTTGATCGGATAGAGCTGATAGGCACAGTGGTCTTCCAAATAATTAAACAGGTGCGCGACAGCGTCGTTGGGTTTGCCGGAGCGGCTATTAAAATCGCCACACACGATCGGCGATAAATATGTTTCGCCGCCCGTTTGCGCATGGCGCTCTTCTAAAAACACGATGAGCCGCTCGATTTGCTCAATCCGACGCAGTCGTGATTTATAGTCGAGGTGCAGGTTAACGATCGGGAGATGCCCGTGCGGCATCGCATGCTCGGTGTAAAGAAAGCCCTTTTCGCCGAGCTCTGCGGTGCCAAAGGCTTGATGATCCGCATGCTCGATGGGGAAGCGCGACAGCACGCCATTGCCATACGCTAGCGGCAAGCGCCCCCCTCGACGGTTATGCACGCCGAGATGACTGTGCGGATAGCCGACTTCCGCCTTTAAAAAGTCGAGCAGATGAATGCGCTTGTTCCAATGGGAGTCCTCGTCGACTTCCTGCATTGCCACGATGTCTGCCCCCTCGCGCTGGAGCAGCCGAGCGATCCGCATCAGGTTTCGCTCGATGCCCCGCGCGCCATGAAAGCCTTGATACGTCGAAAGCCCACGTCCATGCGCTATATTAAGCGTAAGGATGCGGAGCAATCGAGTAGACATGAGCTATGAGGTGGTCACTACGCGCCTTCTTGAACGGAGCGCGCGTATTCGGCGACAGATTTAAATAACGAATCGGCAAAGGATGCGACGGAAACCAGCACGAGCTGCAGCTCGACATCGCTGAATACCACGGCCTCTGCCTCGCGGAAGACTTTACGCAGATCAACGAGCTTCCCCTGAGGCTGCCCTTCGGCAACTGCTGCGTCTTGGATCTCGACGGACTTCAACTCGATGGCGAGTTCACCCTGCTCATCGACTTGCGCCTCTTTAACGACACCGCCCTGCTGCATGAGAATCTGCATGACGAAGCCAAGTGAAGTGATGCTGTCCTCCAGCTCACACATGATGCCGTAATCCTTCTCCAGACGGTTGAATTTCTCGTCGAGTTGAGCAGGAATGAAGGCTTGCTGAGACTCTTGCGCGGCCTTTTGTGCATCTGGTGTCACATCCTTATTCGCATTTGTGGCTTTCACCAGCGCGAGGAAGAAGTGCGCGTTGTTCATCGCAGTCACGGTCAAATTCAAGGAATCGCCGATCACCTGACGCACGAGAAGGTCGCGCGCATAGGCCTGCATTTGCTCAAAATTCTGGTGACGCGGAGCGGCCGGCATGATACGTGGGGCATTCACACGCTGATTGTAACAGTCTTCCTGCACCGCCTCGCGCGAAGCGAGGTTGAACGCCAACATGTCGAAATGGCGCTGTAGCCCAGACATGAATTGTTGGGCGATTTGCTGGAGATTAACTTGCTGCGGTTGCCCGCCGTTGGGATTGGATTCAGCTGTCATAAAAATTATTTTTAATAATGTAACTCGGGGAAAAGCACTCCACTCAACAAATTCTGGCAGCCGGGACAACCTCGTATTCAATTTATGCGAAAAATGATTGGAAGCAACTCGCGTAAAGGCTCGTCTGCCTCAAATTATTGATTACAGTAACGCTTATGTGGGCATGGCTCAACGAACAGCTAATCATCCCCCTCACCTCATGGTTGGGCGGTGCGCTCGCATTTTTCATCGCCAATGCCACGACCGTGGTGGGCTTTATCCTCGCCCTGCTAATTATCCGCCGCGTACTGACGGAAAAGCGTAACCCCAGCAACTTCTTCGCCTGGTTCTTCCTCGTCCTGTTTTTTCCACTGGTAGGCGTGCCACTGTATTTCATGTTCGGTGGACGCAAGAGCCGCAAAACCTCGCGCATCAAACGCGAAATCGCCGACGCCGCCCGATCACTGATCGACGAATCCCACGAGCACCAACCACTCCCCCATGACATGCTCGCCTACGAAGGCGGCAACACCGTGACCACTGGCAACCACTTCGAGCTACTGCCCGACGGCCAGAGCGCCTTTCATCGTATTTGTGCCGAGATCGAAAAGGCGGAGCACACCATCCACATCGCCACCTACATTCTGAGTCGCGATGCCACGGGTAATAAAATCGTCGACCTTCTGGCAAAACGCGCCGCCGATGGCGTGAGTGTGCGTCTCCTGCTCGACTCTCTCGGCAGTTGGAATCAGACCCGCGCCGCACGCTACAAAATACGCAAGGCTGGTGGCTACGTAGCAATGTTTATGCCCGTGCTGCCGCTCCAGACGCAGATCTCCTCCAATTTACGCAACCACCGCAAGATCGCCATTTTCGACAACTACCGCGCCATCACCGGCGGTCAAAACCTCGACACGCGCTTTCTCGGAGCAACACCGACGCCCGAGCGCTTCACCGATTTCAGCGTCATTACCCAAGGCCCCGCAGTCGCCCATCTCACCCGCACCTTTCTGGCGGACTGGGCATTTGCCGCCAAAGAGTCGCCCGCTAAATACAGCGATCTGCTCTGCCAAATCCCCGAAGAAGCCGGCGACAGCACGATCGAAGTCATCGCCAGCGGCCCCGACGTCGTCAATGATCCACTCTGGGAGCAAATCATCCGCATCATCCAAGAGTTCAAACAGAGCCTGACGATCATCACGCCTTACTTCATCCCCGATGAAGTGCTCTTTCAATCACTCATCGTCAAAGCACATACAGGTCGCTACATACGCCTCGTCCTGCCGCTCACTTCGAATCACTCGATCGCTGACATCGCCCGCCACCACTACCTGCGCCAGTTAAACGCAGCGGGCGTCGAGATTCTCTTCTACACACCGCGCATGCTGCATGGTAAAGTGATCCTAGCCGACGGCAAAGTCGCGCTGGTCGGCTCTGCCAATATCGACATGCGCTCGTTATTCGTCAATTTCGAGATCGCGCTGCTCCACTATAGCGCCCCCGACATCGCCAAGCTCGACCAATGGGCGCAAAACATCATCGACAATAGTATTTCCTACGAAGAGGCCACCGCCGACAAACAACTGATGCCCGCCAAATTCACCGAAAGCTTGGTGCACTTACTAGTGCCGCTGCTTTGAATATTTCGATAATCCGATTAAGGTATGGAGACACTCAACAATAACCATACGAAAGGCATTACCATGACGGATCATATCTACAAAAAAGTCGAACTCGTCGGCACCTCCCCCACCTCCATCGAACAAGCCGTTCAAAACGCCCTGCACACCGCGGGCGAGAGCATACGCAATATCCGCTGGGTAGAGGTCAATGAAATCCGCGGCCATGTCGTCGATGCCAAAGTCGACCACTGGCAAGTCGGCGTGAAACTAGGCTTCACTCTAGAGTCCAAAGATTCTCCCGAAACGCTCGAAGAAAAACATCGGCACGAAAAAAGCGAGGACGCTGTGATCCGCGCGACAGGTGGCGCGGCGCTGCACTAGAGAAATCGCGACTCAACAAATCCGATGTAGCGGATCCGGGAGCCGACTTCGACCCTCGCCAATCCAGAGCACAGCACGAAGCGCACGCGTAGCAACTGCTTCGCCGATGCTCGACTAGACGCACAACTCGAGAATCTACGCCGTTTCGCCTTGCTCGAATGCCGCAGGCCACATATCGAAAAGGCCACCATGGTCTTCTCGAATACTCATCGAATTTACGCCCTACTGCTTAGCATCAGCCTGCTCGGCATTTTCGCGGGTTGCGCTCGTCAAACCACCAACGTCGAAGCGGGCAACCGAGACCAAGAACTCTTCATCGGCCTTGGCACCGAACCCGCCGCTCTGGACCCTCACATCACCACAGGACTCACCGAATACTCAGTGATGGTCGCCTTCCTTGAAGGCCTCACCACATTAAATGCCAAGACGATGGCCCCCGAACCGGGCGCCGCACAATCGTGGACCATATCAGAAGACGGCCTCACCTATACCTTTCAGCTCGATCCGAAAGGGCGTTGGTCCAACGGCGATCCAGTGACCGCTCAAGACTTCCTGTTCTCCTTCGAACGTATCCTCACCCCACTGCTCGGAGCTCCGTATGCTTACATGCTCTACCCGATGCGCGGAGCAGAGGCGTTTAATACCGACGAGCTCACCGACTTTTCAGAAGTCGGCGCACACGCACCAGACGCCCACACGCTCGTCTTAGAGCTTTCAACACCGACGCCCTACTTCCTCAGCCTGCTCGCACATAACACATGGTGGCCCGTGCACCCACCAACGATTCTGAAGCATGGCACAATGACCGACCGTATCTCCAAGTGGACAAAAGCCGGAAATTTCGTCGGCAACGGCCCCTTTCAGCTAACCAGCTGGAAACTCAACAACGAGATCTACGCCACCCGAAACCCGCACTACCGAGATCCAGAGAGTGTGCAGCTCAATGGCATACATTTCCTACCGATCAATCCACAAGCCGAAGAGCGCTCCTTCCGAAAAGGACATCTTCACGTCTCCAGCACTGTGCCGATTCATCGACTCGACTGGTATCGCGAGCATCAACCCGACAGCCTCCGTTTCGATACCACGCTAGGCGTCTACTACTACATGCTCAACACCGCGCATGGCCCACTCGCCGATGTTCGCGTGCGCAAAGCGCTCGCCTACTGCATCAATCGCGAGCAAATCACCGAACATATTTTGCGCGCTGGCCAACAACCGGCCTACCACTTCACCCCGCCCAATACCGGCGGCTACAATGCCGAAGCCCGCCTGCCCTACGACCCCGAACTCGCACGCAGACTGCTCGCCGAAGCAGGCTTCCCCGAAGGAAAAGGTTTCCCAAAGTTCGAACTACTCTACAACACCAGCGAATCACACCGCGCCCTCGCCGTCGCGATTCAACAAATGTGGAAGAGTGAATTGGGCATCGAGATCGAACTGCACAACCAAGAATGGAAGGCCTACCTCTCCACCCGTGAAGCAGGCGAGTTTGATATTCTGCGGGCCTCATGGTTTGGCGATTACGACGACCCCAACACCTTCCTCAGCTTAGGCGAAACCGAGAACGGCAACAATCACACCAACTGGAGCAGCGCCGAATATGACCGCCTGATCAAGCTAGCCGCTCACACACCAGACATCGAAGCACGCAAAGCCATCTTTCAAAAAGCCGAAGCACTGCTGCTCGAAGAGATGCCAGTCATCCCGCTCTACTTTTATGTCACCAGCCGCTTAATCGCACCGTCCGTGCAAGGCTGGTATCCCAGCCTACTCGACAACCACCCCTACCAAGCGATCTCATTGAACGTCCAACGTCCAACGTCGAACGCACAACGTCAGAATTAATTCGCCCTTTCAGCTTTCACGTTTTCAGCTTTCCTAATTCCTAATTCCTAATTCCTAATTCTCATCGTGCTCACCCTACTCGCCAGACGTTGTCTACAAGCCATCCCCACCTTATGGTTGGTGGCCACGGTGACGTTTGTGCTACTGCGTTTCGCT
>Ga0209533_1002240_pt1 | contig 17664 bp, 15 predicted proteins | sample COG_04_FD_184748 | JGI IMG/M metagenome (GOLD analysis project Ga0209533, IMG submission 184748) | Pelagic Microbial community sample from North Sea - COGITO 998_met_04 (SPAdes) (version 2) | ecosystem: Environmental > Aquatic > Marine > Neritic zone/Coastal water | place: Helgoland, sampling...
AATTCGGTAACAATGGCAAGGCCAATTCCTCTGGCTCCGCCGGTAACAACAGCAACTTTATTTTTGAAACTCATATATCTAACTTTGAATTTTTAAGTATCTGAATGAATAATGCATTTCAGATAAGATTGATGGTGCAGGAAGAGGGATTTGAACCCCCGACCGCCTCGGTGTAAACGAGATGCTCTACCGCTGAGCTATTCCTGCATAAGGTTTTTTCTAGTGAGCAAATGCTCAAAAGCGTGGAGAGAAAAAAACATAGTTTAAAACTAAACGCAAGATTAAAAGGATAGATATTTTATGAAAAGCATTTTTTTTAATAAAAACTTCAACTGACAATACTTGACTATAGATAAATTGAGTTTATGAATGATTATTATGATAAAGGTTCTCGTGCTCTGTACAGGTAATTCATGCCGTTCTATTATGGCAGAAATGCTAATCAATGATTTAGGTCAAGGAACTTATAAAGCAGTGAGCGCTGGTAGTCAGCCTGCAGGCTATGTGCACCCTAAATCTATTGAAACTTTGGAGCGCCATGGTATTGCTGTGACTCAGAGCTCTAGTCAGTCTTGGGATGCTTATGCAGGTGAAAAATTTGATTATATTATTACAGTTTGCGATGAAGCAGCCAAAGAATCATGTCCAGTTTTCTTAGGTGAAGGCAAAAAATTACACTGGAGCACCCCAGATCCCGCCAAAGTTGTCGGCACAGAAGCTCAAATAGAAGACGCTTTTGATGAGGCTTTTGGCATGCTACATGCTAGAGTGACTCAATTAGTAGCAGGAACTAGATAAGTAAGATGAAGATATTTTTAATAATCATGTTAGCACTTGGTTGCATAGCTCAAGCTAAAGATGGAGATTGGCGCTCCAATTATGCCTATATACTTAATAAGTATGTCAAAGAATCTGGGTTTGATTATGCCACTCTTAAGAAAAATAAAGCTGATACAGAGATTTTACTCTTAGTAACTAAGGCGCTTGAGCACCATACTCCGGAGCATATCCAACAATTTTCCAAAGATGAGCAATTTGCGATTTATGTGAATGCGTACAATGCATGGATGTTAGTGAAAGCGTTGGAGTTGTATCCTATAGAGAGTATTTTAAATAAATACCCTAATTTTTATAAAGAATCCAAAATTATCGTGGGCCGAGAAATGACATTTGATGAGTTAGAGCATGAAATTTTGCGTAAGCAGTATTTTGATGCGCGTGTGCACTTTGCGGTGAATTGTGCTAGCAAGGGATGTCCTCTCTTACTCAATGAGCCTTACGCTGGACATAAACTAGAGCAGCAATTGGAACAAGTGACGAAAAATTTCATTAATAGTCAACATGGCGTGCAATTAACCGCGCCTGAGTCTCCAGTAGCTCAAGTGTCGCAACTCTTTGAATGGTTTTCCCAAGATTTTGTTAAGCAAGAGGGCTCTGTAGTAGCTTTTATTAATAAATATTTAGAGTTCCCTATTAAATCAGTCTCAGGTTATATTAATTATGACTGGGCTTTAAATCAGAGCTACTAATACTTTCTTAAGTCATGAATCAACACATTGAATCCACTATTTTAAAAGCCGCCACCCTTATTGAGGCCTTGCCTTACTTACAACAGTTTAGAGGCAAGACATTCCTTATTAAGTTAGGAGGTAGCGTGATGGAGAATGAGCTCAAGATGCAGGCTCTTATGGAGGATTTGGTTTTTCTTGAGGTAGCAGGGATTAACCCTGTTTTAGTGCATGGAGGAGGCAAGGCTATTTCAGCTAAAATGCAACAGCAGGGAATTGCAGCTGAATTTGAGCAAGGTTATCGTGTCACTTGTGAAAAAAGCATTAAAATTGTCGATCAAGTATTAGGGCAGGAATTGTCGCCACAATTAGCTAGCTGGATTAACGAAAAAGGCGGAGCAGCCACCTGCGTACAAGGTCAAAAAGTATTCGTAGGCACCCCAAAACAACTAACAGATGACAATGGACAATCTGTAGACTTAGGCCGTGTTGGTAATGTCACACAGGTTAATATAGCAGAGGTTAAGTCTATTATAGCTCAAGAAAAAATTCCTGTAGTTACACCGTTAGCCCAAGAGATTAACCATGAATTACCACTTAATATTAATGCTGATTTAGCCGCAGCAGCCTTAGCTCAAGAATTACAAGTGACCAAACTCATCTACCTCTCAGACGTACCAGGTGTGTTAGCGGATGTGTCTGATCGTGGCAGTCTTATCCATTCAATTAACGAGACTCAAGCACAAGAGCTCATTAACAGCGGTGTGATTGCAGGGGGGATGCTACCTAAAATTAATTCAGCCTTAGAAACCCTTAAGTCAGGTGTAGAAAAAATTCACTTTATTGATGCGTTGATGCCGCATTCGTTACTCCTAGAAATTTTCACTAAGGAAGGTATAGGAACACAAATTATTCATTAGCCTTAGTATTATTTGTTTGTAAGCAGAGGTCTTAATAGGACTGTTACAAGTCTATCAATCATGACCATGTTAATGACAGTGTTAAAGTTTCTTCAAGTCAGTTCTATCGAATTGAAATTGAACAAAGATAGCCGTTGTTAGTTTTATCATCAGCTTTGTCACTTCCCGCTTCCTTAGCGGTATGCTTATACACGCTTGCAGTCGCTCCATAACTTATGGCAAAATGAACTAACGGGCTGATAATCGCTAGATTTTCAACAGCCCCTTTAACAGTTCTTGAATATATGTAATTATTAAAACTCACAAAAAAAAGCCTACTTCATTATTTTGAAGTAGGCTTTTTTATCTATATAAAATTTATCTATTATATCTTACGTCTTCTCGCAAAAATTAGGCTAGTTAAACCCAAAGCAAGTAACGCCATGCTAGATGGCTCAGGCACCGCTGCCACTGTAGAATCATCTAAATCAACAGAGAATTGAAGACTACGAAAAAATGTATTTGTTGCTGGTGTGTCACTTGGTACAGTTGTAGCAGTACTATCACTCGTAATATAAAGCGTTCCTGTCTCATTAGGTACGCTGATTTGATTGCCATGCACTCCTGACCAACTAATTGTTTTAGCTGCATCTCTATAACCAAAATGTGTAGCCCCACCTTGAGTTCCTAACATTGTCAAACCCTGAAATCCATTAAACGTTGTTGTATTAGTAAATCCCTCACCTCTGCTATAGCTAATACTATCAATAGAAAACAAAAATGTTTCCCCATCAGCTAAGCTACCACCTATTGAAGCAGTAGTACCTGCAAGAGTCAAGTTCCCTCCTAATGCATTTTGTCTTTGCTGTCTTACAATGACCTGCAGAGTGTCATCTGATGTGCCTAAACCATCTAGATTGCCAGCAAAATCAAGAGTGTATATGTAACCATTAACACCATCATTAACAAAAGAAGCACTTCTAGTAGTTGCGCCTAGCAGAGGACCAGTTAATGTACTTTGATTAGATAAATTGACATTAAAAGTTACAGCTAATGCTACCTTAGACGTAATCACCAAACCAACTAACAGTAAGTATTTATTAAATTTCATAATTCATATGTATTTTTTTTCACAGAAAAAGTCAACTACTTTTTTTATGGAAACTAATCTTGATACGTTTCTGGTAGAGTTTCTTGCGTAGATTTCTCAATCTCTGACTCTAGAGTACTTCATTCTTAGTTGCTTTCAAACTGAGCTTTAAGGGACTGTTACAAGTCTATCAATCATGACCATGTTAATGACAGTGTTAAAGTTTCTTCAAGTCAGTTCTATTGACTTGAAATTGAACAAAGATAGCCGTTGTTAGTTTTATCATCAGCTTTGTCACTTCCCGCTTCCTTAGAGCTATGCTTATACACGCTTGCAGTCGCTCCATAACTTATGGCAAAATGAACTAACGGGCTGATAATCGCTAGATTTTCAGCAATCCCTTAAGCTATGAAAATCATAAAAAATAGAAAAACTTTAAAATAAGCTTGGCAAGATTTATAAAAGGTGGTAACTAATCCCTCCCTAATCGTATTTAGGAACTTAGATTTATTATTATGGTAGCACTCAGATTAACCAGACAAGGAACAAAAGATAGACCTTACTACAAGGTTGTAGCCATCGACAGCCGCAAGCGTCGTGATGGTCGTTATATTGAGCAAGTAGGTATTTACAATCCTATGCTCAAAGAAGAAACAAACTTTGAATTAGACCTTGAAAAAGTGGATGCATGGTTAGAAAAAGGAGCTAAGCCTTCAGAGACTGTAGCAGACCTTATTAAAAAGTCTAAAGCAGCTAAATAAGTTTAGTTACTAAAACTTCTTTTAAAAAAAACCTGAGGATTTTTCCTCAGGTTTTTTTGTGCTTAAATTTGATTCGCTTGTCCAGTTTCTAGTTTTCAGTTTCACATAGGTGCAGATACAAAAAAGCCCAGTCTAGTAATTAATCAGACTGGGCTTTTGTTATTTAAGCTAGCTCACTTATAAACCAGGAACAATGAGTACCTGACCAATAGCAATATTACTACCTACAATATTATTGAGCTGTTGAAGTTCAGCTACTGTTGTTTGGAACTGACGACTGAGTTTCCAGAGAGTGTCACCTTTTTGTACGGTATAAGTTGAGGTTTCGCCAGTGTAACCAGGATTGATAACGCTGCTATCTGTATTGTATTGATTAATATTATAAGCAGTTGGTTCCTCTAAACTTGAATCATTATAATAACTATCTGATGGGTAACGGCTAGCAACGCTCGTGACTTGCTCTTGTTGCATGCGTTCTTTCTCAGCTTTATAAGCCTGATAATCAGGGTCAAATGCAGTACATGAAATAAGGGATAGGAGAACAGAGGCTGAAAGAAGGGATGTTTTAATCATAATATTCTAGGTAAGATATATTTTAAAGTTCTCTGTTTAAAGCGGTCTTGTCAATATTTTTTATCTTAAAAACTTAGTGAAACACTTAGTTTTTAAGGGTTTATATAGAACTATACAGGCTTTTTAAAACTTTCAGTTACAATGTTACAAAATAGTCACCCTAAACAGGGTTGTGTAATTTAGATTTTTGGTTCATATCATAAACGTCTTAAGACAAAATTCTATACAAAATATTATGATTAAAAAATCGTTATTAGTTAGCACATGTGTACTTGGTCTTTCTTCTGTTTTTGCAGTTGATGTTGAAGAGTATAACAAAGTGAGTGGTGTTTCAGGTAGTGTTACTTCAATTGGTTCAGATACATTGAATAACCTTATGGCATTGTGGAGTGAATCATTCCAAGCTCTTTACCCAAATGTTAAATTTGAAATCGAAGGCAAAGGTTCTTCAACAGCTCCTCCAGCACTCATTGAAGGTACTTCACAGTTAGGGCCGATGAGTCGTGCTATGAAGGACTCAGAAATTGATGCTTTTGAAAAAGCTTACGGTTACAAGCCAACTCCTATTCGTGTAGCGATTGATGCATTAGCTGTATTTGCTCACAAAGACAACCCAATCAAAGGTCTTACTATGGAGCAAGTTGACGGTATTTTCTCATCAACGCTCAAGTCAGGTTCAGAAGATATTAAAACTTGGGGTGCAGTAGGTCTCGAAGGAGAGTGGGGCATCAAGCCGATTTCCCTTTACGGTCGTAACTCTGCTTCAGGTACTTATGGTTTCTTCAAAAAAGTATCTCTACTCAAAGGTGACTTCAAAAAAACAGTTAAAGAACAACCAGGTTCATCAGCTGTTATTCAAGGTATCGCGAGTGATATTTCAGGTTTAGGATACTCAGGTATTGGTTACATCACTTCAGGTGTTAGAGCTTTACCTCTTGGTGAATCAGAAGACGAGCTACATGAGCCTAGCTTTGAAAACTGCCTCAATGGTAATTACCCACTTGCACGTTTCCTCTATGTTTACATTAACAAGAAGCCAAGTGAACCAGTAGACGCAGCAACTGCTGAGTTCCTCAAGTTTGTCTTATCTAAAGAGGGTCAAGAAATCGTAGCTAAAGACGGTTACTTCCCATTAACTGATGCTGTATGTAAAGAAGATAAAGCTAAGCTTTAATAATTCAAAACGTTAGTTATTCTTATATTGCCGGCACTGGGGTTTTACCTAGTGCCGGTTTTTTTATGCCCCTTTTTATAATCTCTAAATTTAATGGCTTGGTATGAGAGTTATTCATCACGATATTGTGACACAAAATTAGCCTAATAATGCTTGTAAAAAAAATGTAGTATTTTATATGTAAGCAGTAACTGTTACAAGCCACTCTTTTAAATAAGCAAATGTCTTCTTCAATCAAAGTTCCAAAGCGCTTTATCGTTTCCAACAAGGTTTTGTGGTTCGATCGCTTTATGAATTGGTCTATTATTTTAGGCGGTATCTTAGTGATGCTTGCTGTATTTGGTATATTTGTTTTTATTCTAGGGGAAATTGTACCTCTTTTCAAAAAAGCCAAAGTTGACCTAGATAATGGTGTCAAAATAGAAGCCCTAGCTACCAAGGACATGCAGGCTTACCCAGCCATAGGTGTGGATGAATGGGGGGAAATGCCATTTATTTACTACGGAGGTAAGACTATTCGATTTGCAGATATCACCAAAGGTAATCAATTTACCGAAGTAGCGTTACCTATCACAGAGGGACAAGAGGTCACCAGTTATAATTATAATGCTGTACTCAACACCATGGCTATTGCACAGGCTAACGGTGACTTTCATATCTTAAAAGTCAAGCATGCTGTAGATTTTGAAACAGGAGTACGTAGACTCACTCCAAAAGTTGAAAAAGTATTTTCAGGCTCATTAGGCGCTCATCCAGCACAACTCATGGCGTTTGGCTTGAGTGATAAGGAAGCCTTGATTGTGGCTGTTATGGATGTAGCAGGTAAGCAAAATGTAACCGCTTTCTATTACAAACAATCCTTTGGCCTTATGGGTGGAGGCGGCTTTAAGCTCAAAGAGTCTATAGACATGGGGAATGACCTCGACGGTTTAGAGGTCAGTTCACTACTCGTGCAGCAAAATGCCAAAGGATTCTTACTAGGTACGCAAACAGGTGAAATCCTAGCCTTTAAACTCAAAAGCTCAAAACTTGTTCAGACACAGAGGTTTCATCCATTTGAAAAAGCGATTACTGACGGTATTCGCATCGATGCTGTTTTAGGTAGTGATTCAATTGTCGTATCAGATGAACGAGGAGACCAAGTAGGTTACAGCCTCTATAAACAAGTAGGCAACTCTGACCGTGCTTATATTCAGACAAAAACGTTTGAAAGTTTTGATCATCATGTTGGTTTTTTCTCTCCTAGTACTCGTAACAAGAGTTTTATCACAGGAGCTAACGATCATGTAGTGATTCGTTACTTCACGACAGAAGCCCAACGCTGGGAAGCCAAGCTACCTTACAATGTCGTCGCAACTGCTATAGATGATAAGGCCTATTACCTCTTTTTCCTCAGTGACCAAGGTGACCTCTACCGTTACGAACTAGATGATCCGCATCCAGAGGCTGGGTTCAAAGCTTTCTTTGGCAAGGTTTGGTACGAGGGCAAGTCTGAGCCAGTGTATGACTGGCAATCAACAGGTGGTTCTAATGAATTTGAATCAAAACTTTCGCTAGTGCCATTATTCTTTGGTTCTATAAAAGGTACTTTTTATTCACTAATTTTCGCCATCCCGATTGCTCTGCTAGCTGCTATTTACAGTGCTAGTTTCCTTGATCCACGTGTCAAAAAAGTCGTCAAGCCAACTATGGAGATTATGGCTTCACTGCCTTCGGTAGTGTTAGGTTTCTTGGCAGCCTTATGGTTAGCTCCTATTATTGAGCATAAGGTACCCTCGATTATCCTCGTGATTGTCGGTTGGCCATTACTATCTATTCTCTTTGGTTTTGTTTGGTTCTATTTTGTCCCTATTCAAGTGAGAAACAAGCTCAATGGTTGGGAGTGGTTAGTGCTCGTGCCATTTATGATGTTTGTGGCTTGGGCTTTATGGAGCTTAGGTGGGGTTTGGGAGCAAAGCGCCTTTATTGTACAACAATATAACGTCCTTGATGCTCAAGGGCAGGTTGTACAGAATATCATTGGACGTCACGAGGCATTAGAGTTCATTAAGATGAGTCAAGTCGTGAATCCTGATGTGCAGCTCACGATGGTACATCTAGGCGAGGCTATTACAACAACTGGTGTCAAAATGGCTGATTTCTCACTCTGGTGGACACGTGAAATGGGTTGGGGCAATTATGATCAGCGTAACTCTTTGGTCGTCGGCTTCATGATGGGCTTTGCTGTTATTCCTATCATATTCACCATCTCTGAAGATGCATTAAGCAATGTGCCAACTTCACTTAAATCAGCATCAGCAGCCTTAGGTGCTACACGTTGGCAAACCGTCAGAACTGTAGTTATGCCTATCGCATCAGCTGGGATATTCTCAGCGATTATGATTGGTTTTGGACGAGCCGTAGGTGAGACCATGATTGTAGTCATGGCGACAGGTAATACGCCTATTATGGAATGGAATATATTTAATGGGATGCGTACTCTGTCTGCTAATATTGCGGTGGAACTACCAGAAGCTGCTAAACAATCCACTCACTACAGAGCTTTATTCTTAGGAGCGTTTCTCCTCTTTGTGCTTACCTTTATAGTGAACACCATTGCAGAAGTCCTGCGTCAGCATTTACGTAACAAATACAAACTTGTTTAATGAAAAAATTCTTTAAAAAAGCTAGTTTAGGCGAGTCAATGGTTTCCATGACTTCGCTAGGCCTTGCCATCGGCGTTATGATGACAGTAGGTTTACTACTACTGATCTTGGTCAAAGGTTTTGAGAGTTTCTGGCCTAAACCTATTTACGAAATCAGTTTAAAACAACCAGACGCTAATGTCTCTATAGGTAGCTCATTATTCGGGCAAAAAGTCAGTTTAAAAGAAAACAAAAGCTTTGAAAACAAGCAGACAGAATGGCAATTCTTCCTCGGTAACCGTGAGCTCTACGGGGCGTCATTTAAATACATCCCCGAGGATGATATTGTTAAGCTAGAGCGTGCTGTAGATACCATTAACCTTGAACGTTTAGAGTATGGTCGTTTACTAGGTGTTCCTCTGTATCTAGAGTGGCATGATGGTAAAAAATTAGAATACGCCTCTGCTGATTTTGCCAAAACATTCAAACAAGAATTACACCACGTTGAAGACCTGCGCAAGAAGCTCCTCAAAATTGAAAAGAAAGAAATGGGCTATCTCAGTGAAGGGATCACCCATAACAAAGACGAGATCAAGCGTTTAGAATACCTCCAAGAGAAAGAAGGCATTGATTACAGTTCTCAAATCACTGCCCTTAAAGAAGGTATTCAATATAACCAAGACCAGTTCTTAGGCTTAGAAGAACAAACAGCCAAACTTAGAGAACAGCAAAAACGTAGCACTTTGCATTATGCCTTAGCTTCTGGGGAACAACATGAAATCGAATTAGCGGAAATCATCCGTTACTACTACCCTAACCAAATGAATGTCTTTGAAAAAATAGGGCACTTCTGCATTTCATTCTGGTACTTCCTCTCTGAAAATCCACGCGAAGCCAATACCGAGGGCGGCGTATTTCCTGCTATCTTTGGTACCTTCCTTATGACGATTCTTATGAGTATCTTGGTGATGCCATTTGGAGTGATTGCCGCTATCTACCTACGTGAATATGCCAAGCAAGGTTTCCTTGTAAGAGCGGTGCGTATTAGCGTGAACAACCTTGCTGGTGTGCCATCTATTGTCTTTGGTCTCTTTGGTGTAGGATTCTTTATTTACGGTTTAGGCGGTAATCTCGATGATTTGCTCTACCCATGGCGCTCAGGTGTGCCAACTTGGGGTAAGGGAGGTATTATGTGGGCAGCGCTCACCTTGGCATTGATGACGCTACCAGTAGTGATTGTCGCTACTGAAGAAGCCCTCTCAGCAGTACCACGTGGCGTCAGAGAAGCCGCACTTGCCTGTGGTGCTTCTAAGTGGCAAACCATCCAACGTATTGTATTACCATCCGCAGCACCAGGTATTATGACTGGACTCATTCTTGCTATGGCAAGAGGAGCAGGGGAAGTTGCCCCACTCATGCTCGTAGGTGTGGTTAAATTTGCTCCAGAACTACCGATAGGCACAGAATGGCCATTTGGTTTGAATCAGAGTTTCATGCACCTTGGTTTCCATATTTATGACTTAGGCTTCCAATCACCTGATTCAGAGGCAGCTAAACCGATGGTATTTGCCACCACCTTCTTACTTATCATGCTAGTAGTGATACTCAACCTATTTGCTATTAAAATCCGTAGTCATCTCAGCAAAAAATATGGCTCATCTGGTTTCTAATTGATAGCTTATTGATAACCTACTTGAATCGCTTTTCTTTTTCTTAACACTATGTCAACCGTTACTAAAAACTCTTTTATCAAAGTTAATGACTTTAACTTTTGGTACGGCAAATCGCAGGCTCTTTTTGATATTAACCTAGATATCAAAGAAAAAGAAATCCTAGCTCTCATCGGACCTTCTGGTTGTGGTAAATCAACCTTACTACGCAACCTCAACCGTATGAACGACCTCATCGAAGGCGTGCACCATACAGGCGATATCGTACTAGACGGGCAAAGCCTCTATGATCCAAAAGTAGAGGTCATATCACTACGTAAGCGTGTAGGTATGGTCTTCCAAAAATACAACCCATTTGCGAAATCTATTTATGAAAATGTCGTATTTTCTCTAAGAGTGGCAGGGCGCAACAACAAAGCAGAGCTCAACGAAGTCGTAGAAAGAGCGCTCATCGGCGCAGGTCTCTGGGACGAAGTCAAAGACCGTGTGCACGACTCAGCCTACAGCCTCTCAGGTGGACAGATGCAACGCCTATGTATTGCGCGTGCGATAGCTAACAGACCACAGGTACTCCTCATGGATGAGCCTTGTGCCGCCCTCGACCCCATAGCCACACTCAAAATCGAAGAGCTCATGATGGAGCTCAAAAAAGATTTTACCATAGTGATAGTGACCCATAACCTCCAACAAGGAGCTCGCTGCTCAGACAAAACCGCCTTCCTTTACGAAGGCAAAGTCATCGAACACGGCGAGACTAAGCAGATTTATAATCAGCCGACACAGCAAAAGACAATCGACTATATCACCGGCCGCTTCTCTTAGTATAAGGGGTGGTTTGGCGAGGTAGATATCACTTCATCTGCGTTGTTGTTTAAGGCTCGCAGTAGCTCTTCTACAGCATCACCTTAAACGCCTAGCATCTAAAGCAATCTACACCTCTACAAGGTTAAGTTCTTAAGTCTCAAGAGTCCGCAAAATAAAAGTAAAAGACTGATACCTTTTACACCTGAAATATTATGAAAGGTATATTTTTAGTATTTATTATTTTTATAAGTTTAACATTTAATTCATGTAATACAGAATTACGTGAAATGTATCCTACAGAAGATGTTTTTGTAACATTAATAACTCAACCTTTAAAAGCAGAAAAAATTTCTTACTATATGGCTGCTTTAGATTTTGATTTAGAAGAAATGAGAGGTAAAGGATATAAGACTTTTTTTGTTGAGTACGAAAAAGGCTTAATTACTAAAGTAAATTTCTTTTTTAAAAAAGATTCTTCAAATAAAGAATTAAAAGAAGATTTAATAAAATTTAGAGATGTATATTTACAAAAAGATAAAGAAACTAAGATTTTTTATTCTTGGATAAAAGAATTCGAAATAAAAAATAAAAAAAGTTTAAAGGAAAAAGAATTTAAAAAAGTTCAAAAAGGGTTAAGCTGGTAAAGTTAAAAAGGGGTAGTTCTTTGATTGATAGCTATACGCCACCTTAATAATTGGGGTCGGTAATTGGGGTCGTAATTGGGGTCGGTTCTTTGATTTTTGATTCGCCCGCTCTTATTCAGAGCGTCGCTCGCCCTTCGGGCAAAATCATGAATGATTTTCTCTTATCAGTTACGCTATTCGCTTACTGATTTCATTCTTTATAACTAACCAGAATTTCCACCTATACCTAAACTAGCAAAAGAAAAGCAAGTGCTAGCTAGCTGGATAAGTAGTCAAACATTAGTCAACGCAGAATGGCTTGCACGAAAACTACACATGGGACATAGCAGTTAAGTAAGTAATGTAAAGCGATAGATAAAAGAAAGCAAAGAAGGACAAAAATTATTTAGGAAACTCAATGAGAAAGCATGAAGTTATAAAAGATAAAAGGACCGACTCCAATTACTAAGGACCGACTCCAATTACTAAGTTGCTTTGTGCATAGGGATGGTTCCGTTGAAGTTAGGGTTGATTTTGTTGGTAGGGCTATTGGTATCTTTTAGCCATTGATGCAGCATGCCTTGCATTTCTCGAGCAATTTCAGGCAATTTCTTGGACAGATCGTTGGTTTCTCCAATATCTGCTTCCATATCAAATAGCTCAATATCCCCGGTTTCATAACGTTCGACCAGCTTGTATTTGCCCATACGGACAGCACCCGATGGCCCCATTGAATTGATGTGATGATAGTGTGGGTAGTGGAAATAAATGGCTTTTCGATCCAGTTTTCCTTCTGTGGAGGTAAGTACAGGCTTTATGCTCACACCATCCACATGTTGTTCTGGTAATAGGGGCAGGTTAGCCATATCCAAGATACTGGGATAGATGTCTGTACTGACTACAGCTTCTTTTGAGCGATAATGCTGTGTAGTAATAGGGGGGTATCTAACGATCATTGGCACTTTTATACCACCTTCATAGATCCAGCCTTTTCCTGCTCTGAGGGGAAGATTCGATGTCGGAGCGGTTTTATTTTTTTTTGTAGATAAACCTCCATTGTCTGAAGTGAAGATGATTATAGTATTTTGGTCGAGTTGTAGTTCACTGAGTTTTTGCAGGATTCTACTCACATTTTCATCCAGGGACTCAACCATACCAGCATATTTAGGCTCATCCTGATATTTGCGCTGCCAGCTCGCATATTCAGGAACTCCTTGATTTTTTGGTAAATTCAAAGCTTTAGCTTTTTTTTTGTATTTCTCTTCTTTCTCTTTTTTAGCCTCAATAGGAGTGTGTACGGTGTAATACCAGAGGTTTAGGAAGAAGGGTTCATCCTGGTTCTTGTCAATGAACTTTATTGCCTCATCGGTTAGACGATCTGTAAGGTATTCTCCTTCCTGGCCATCATCCAAACCAGGTACATTGGTTGATGGATGTCTCTTACTTTTATATGGGTAGTGAAAGGATCCTGGTTGTCCATATCGGTGTCCAGCAATGTTGATGTCAAACCCATGAGCTTCTGGGAAGAATTCTTTGGTTTTTAGGTTGTGTTGCTGAAGATGCCATTTGCCAATATGTGCTGTGCGATAACCATGCCCTTTTAAAGTTTCGGCTAAGGTGTTTTCTTCATGTGGCAGATTGGCAATAGGTTTAGGGGCGATCAGTTTATACTTAGGCCCTTGTGATCCTGTAATTCCACTATGGTTTGTGATGCCTAGTCGGCTCGGGTATTTTCCTGTTAAGATACTCGCTCGGGTAGGGGTGCAGATAGGGCTGGCAGAATAAGCGTTGTCAAAGATAACACCTTCTTTACCGAGTTGATCGATATGGGGAGTTTCATGGAAAGAGGAGCCATAACAACCAATATCCATGCTTCCGAGGTCATCTACCAGAATTAGGATTACATTTGGTTTACTTTTGCTGTAGGCAAAGCTGATGATGAGTAGCGAGCCTAGTATAAAGATTAGGAGTTTTTTCATATGATATTGAATTATGGTTATTTTTTAAAATTTAGTATTTGGCGGATTCAACTTGCTAATGCAACAAAATGTTTCAATGAGAGTAGAGCTAGTTTAGGTGCTTATCTTTACTATTGATTCGCCCGCTTCTCCTCGAGGAGGCTTCTCGATTGCTAAAGCAATCTGGGAGTCTTATCAGCCACGCTAGTCGCTAGCTGATTTCACTTTTAACTTTTAACTTTTAACTTTTAACTTTTAACTTTTAACTCTATTCCACTGTGACGGATTTGGCGAGGTTGCGGGGTTGGTCGATTTCGCAGCCTTTGAGTTTGGCGACTTGGTAGGAGAAGAGTTGTAGAGCGATGGTGGTGCTGAGGATAGTGCTGAGCTTGTGTGAGCGCGGGATTTCGATGACGTCATCACAAATTTCTGCGGCTTGGGTGTCTCCCTCAGTGATGATGCCGAGGATTCTGGCACCGCGGGCTTTGCATTCTTCGACGTTACCGAGCATTTTGTCTTTGCCTTCGATGTCGTTGAGGAGGGCGACGATAGGTGTGCCTTCTTCGAGTAGAGCTATAGGCCCGTGCTTGAGCTCTGCTGCATGGTAGCCTTCGGCGTGGATGTAGCTGATTTCTTTGAGTTTGAGTGCTCCTTCGAGGGCTACAGGGTAGAGGTAGCCACGTCCTAGGAAGAACATACTGTGTGCTTGGGTGTAGGCAGGAGAGATGTTGGCGATATGGTTGAACTGCTTGTCGAGTAAGAGCTGGTTAGTGGCTGGGATTGCCTGTATGGCTTGCGCAACTTCTATGCCTTGGGCGAGTGAGAGTCTGCGTGAGCGTCCGAGTTTGAGGGCGAGGAGTAAGAGGACAGATACTTGGCAGGTGAAGGCCTTGGTTGAGGCGACTGATATTTCAGGGCCTGCGTGTAGATAGACTCCACGTCCTGTTTCACGAGCGATGCTTGAGCCTACGACGTTACAGAGCCCGATGACAAAGGCGCCTTTTTGTTTGGCTTCTTTGACGGCGGCTAGGGTGTCTGCGGTTTCGCCACTTTGGCTGATAGCGATGACGAGGTCGTGTGGGCCTACAATAGGGTTACGGTATCTAAAGTCGGCTGCTTGCATGACTTTGACAGGGATGCCTGCGAGCTCTTCGATGGCGTACTCGGCGACCATGCCTGCGTGTAGGGAAGTACCACAACCTAAGATGATGATTTGTGAAATGGAGGCGAGCTCTTTGTCTACTCCTGAGAGTCCACTTAGAATGGCGTTGCCAATGGAGAGATTGTAGCGACCACGGATACTGTTGTTGATGGCTTCTGGCTGTTCAAAGATTTCTTTGAGCATGAAATGTTCGTAGCCGTCTTTTTGGGTGCTGTCGGTGTCCCAGTCGAGCTCTTGTACCTCTCTGGATACTTGACGGTGATTGAGGTCAAGTACATCTACATTGTCAGGGGTAATTACAGCTAAATCATCATCATCAAGATACACGACGTGTTTAGTGTGAGAGACAATGGCAGATACGTCACTCGCGATAATAGAAGATTTGTCACTCATGCCGATGACGATGGGGCTACCCTTGCGGGCTGCGATGAGTTTGTTTGGTTCGTCTTTGCAAGCTACTACTAAGCCATAGGTGCCATGTACTTGGTTGAGGGCGTCAGTCACGGCTTGGAGGATGTCACCTTTGTAGTGGTAGCCGATGAGTTTTGCTAGGACTTCGGAGTCTGTTTCTGAGTAGAATTCATGACCCGCTTGGGTGAGGTGTTTTTTAAGTGATTGGTAGTTTTCAATGATTCCATTGTGAACGATGACGATTTTGCCGCTGCTGTCACGGTGTGGGTGAGCGTTTTCCTCGGTTGGTTTGCCATGGGTGGCCCATCTAGTGTGAGCAATACCTACTTGGTAATCAGTAGAGTTTTGCTGAGCGAGCCATTTGTCTTCGAGGCCTTTGACTTTACCGATTTCACGGCAGGTGTTGATCTCGTCTTTATTGATGAGAGCCATGCCTGCTGAATCGTAACCTCTGTACTCTAGGCGTTTTAGACCTTGGATGAGGATTTCTGCAGGGGATTGAGAATCAAGAGAACCTATATAACCGACGATGCCACACATAAAATTTTAAGAAAGAAAAAGAAAGGTAATAAATACTATAATCTAGGGTTAGAGCCATTTGTGCAGTTCGTCAATCATAACTTGGGTGTCGAGCAATCTACCTGCTCCTTCGTAACCACAAGCGAGACGTCCTGTGGACTCTGGTCCTAGGAAATGGCAACCATCTTGTTTGAGGAGTTCTACGTTGCGTTGGGTGGCTGGGTGTTCCCACATTTTACCGTTCATGGCAGGTGCGATAACCACTGGAGCTTTGGTGGCTAGATAGGTTGAGCCTAAGCTGTCTTGAGCTAGGCCTTGGGCTAATCCTGCAATGCAGTTGGCACTAGCAGGTGCTATAAGTAAGAGGTCGGCGTTATCAGCGAGCTCTATATGCCCAATATGCCCATTCTTTTCATCGCTTAAATGTACAAGTACTGGGTTGCCGCAGAGAGCTTGTAAAGTAAGGGGGGTAATGAACTCTGTGGCATTAGGAGTCATTACTACATGGACTTGATGATCAAGTTGAGTTAACTTTGAACATAAATCAGCAGCTTTATAAGCAGCAATAGACGCAGAAATTCCTAATACAATATTTTTCATAGCTAGATGATTCATATATAAGACGCAATTTTTGTTGAAATTACAAGGTTTGTTGCGCTTATAGAGAAAAGTCTAGGGTTTCATCATAAAAATATGCATATAATAATGCATCAGTTAGCTAAATATTCGATACTATGAACCAAGAGAGCTTGGAATTCTGGAGTTTTCCATTCATCAAGAAAGTGACCTAAGCTCAGTCCCATAACTGAGGCTTTTTCGTAAGGGCGCTCCCAAAGTACAGTGGCGGAAACTTCTTTTTCTGGGTTAGTTTCGACTGTAGTTCCTTCTAGGATTTCTATAAGGTTATCTGTTTTATATAAGTTGAGATATAGCTCGCTTTTGCTTATCGTATAATCTTGAATTACAGATTTAGCAGACTCATGATCTCTAAGTTTATGAATTTTAACAGGTAGATGTCTTGCGTGTTTTTCACTAGCTGCTCCACAAAAATCACCCCATATTGGAAATTCCTCATTGGGATTTGCATTTTCCCATTTTTTTACAAGTTTAGCATCAGCGACTCCTTCACCTATTCCTACGGATACTAAATCTAGATTTTTCAAAGCTTCTTCATCTAATCTTTCGTAGAGTCTTTTACTATAAGTAGGAAAAAAACTGTGCATAGATCCATGGATTAGTAGTGCATCAACGTGTAGTTTTTTTGTTTGGTTGATGACGTTGGCCACTGCCTTTAGGTTCTTTGAGCCTGCCACACAAAAATTATAAACAACGACATCGTAGCCTTTGGCAAAATCGGTGTTTTCTTCTAGAGTTTGGATTAACCCTTTAGATTTAGGTGCTAAGATACTATAATCCCAACCTTGTTCAGTAGCGATGCTTTCAAAGACTTGGTGCTGCCCTACGTAATCGTGATGTTTGCTTGACTCATCATGAGTGACATAAAGTACTTTTAGCGGAGTCAGTGGTTTTGAGACAAGAGGTGTCGCAGATATAGGAGCAAGGGTTATTGCTTTAGTTGAGTTGCTGTCTTTATTAGCAAGCACAAACAAGCCTATAGTGCTGGTTAATAAAAGCAGCAGAAAATATAGAGCTGTCTTTTTCATGATTTATTTTAATGATTTTAAGTAATCTACTAGGGAAATAAATTCGTCAAGATCTAGGGCATTAGCTAAGCCTGGTGGCATTTGAGAAACTGTAGAATCTTGTTTCTGAGACACAATATCTTTTTGAGCAATGATTGTACGATTACCAGCTATGTTCATTAGTTGGAGTTGATCAGGTGTTTTTTTAATGATGAAGCCTGAATAAGTCTCTCCTTGTTGAGTAG